>Ga0181553_10005596_pt1 | contig 10504 bp, 10 predicted proteins | sample 011ome_17_FD_133753 | JGI IMG/M metagenome (GOLD analysis project Ga0181553, IMG submission 133753) | Coastal salt marsh microbial communities from the Groves Creek Marsh, Skidaway Island, Georgia - 011502XT metaG (megahit assembly) | ecosystem: Environmental > Aquatic > Marine > Intertidal...
ATTTGTAAGAAATCCAAAAGCCAATGGAGTTCTGCAGATTGTTTTTATTTTATACTTTTTTACTTTATTTAAGAAATTTAAATTTAAAATTCTCTGATCCATCAAATTAAAATTAAACTCTAAGTAATCAACTTGATATGAAGACTTAATATAAAATATATCCTGAGGTGACTTCAATGATACTCCAATATTTTTAACAATTTTTTGTTTTTTTATTTCATTTAAAAAATTAAAAACCTTTTTATCTTGCAAAACTTCTCTTGGAGGACTGTGCAGAAGAATAACATCCAGGTAATTTGTGCATAGCCTCTTTAGCATTTTATTAACTTCTTTTTTCAAAAAATCAGTATTAAAGTTTTGTATTGGTTTTATTCCTTTATGAGGAAGCATGCCAAATTTTGAACAAATGATTATATTTCTTCTTTTGATAGTTTTTTTTTTTACTAAATTTCCAATAATACTTTCAACTCTTCCATTTCCATAGGTTGTTGCGGTATCAATGAAGTTAATTTTTTTTTTTATACAATTTAAAATAATTTTTTTTGCAAGTTTTACTGATAGTTTTCCATACGACTCCCCTGATAAGCCCCAGGTTCCAAGTCCAATCATTTAAAGTTTATTTTTTTTAAAATTTGCTCAGATAATAAGCCAAATTTTTTTAACATTTTTTTTCTACCAATATTTTCAAAAAAATTTTTATTTGGTAGTGCTATACATGAGATGTCTATTTTTATAGAATTTTCAATAACAAAAGATGAAAGTGTATTTGATATTGAACTTGTTTTAATTTGTTCGTCAACACACACAATTTTTTTTGATTTTGAAATATAATTTTTTATTTTTTTTGAAATTGGAAAACTTTTTATTAAATCAATAACCTCAAATTTTGAAGGATATTTTTCTTTAATTTTTAAGCATTCATGAGTCATGTAACCATTAGATACTAGCACAATTTTATTACGAAAATTTTTTTCTGTATTAGTTACTCTAAAGTCAGAATCTATATTTTTGAAATATCTTGATAAATCTGGTAGAAATTCCCTATCTAACCTTAAGTATGAAAATATGGGTTTTTTTAATATTTTTTTTATTATCAACTTTACAGAGGTGTTGTCTGAAAAAGTGAAAATATTAATATTTGGTATAGCTCTTAGACAAATATAATCTTCACAAGCATAATGAGTGGGTCCAGCATTTGCATAACCCAATCCTACTCCAACTGAGATTATAGAAACAGGTAAGTTCATAATGCCTGGTCCACATTTAATTTGCTCTAATGCCCTCAATGAAATAAATGGCGCCATAGCATAAACAAATATTTTTTTTTTATCTAAAGCTAACCCTGTTGCTACATCAAACATAGCCTGCTCAGAAATTCCGCAATGGATAAATTGTTTTTTAAATTTATTTCTTAGATGATCTAAGGATTTTGCGCCAAAATCTGCACTACAAAAAATCGTATTTTTATCTGAAGACATTTTTTTGATAATTTCATCAATTAAAATATCTCTTTGTAATTTATTTATATTATCCATTTTTTAATTTTTTTTTAGTTATGCCAATAGTTTTTTCATCTAAAGGATTCCAATAATGCCAATTAGCTTTATTTTCCATAAAAGAAATTCCTTTGCCTTTTATTGTATTAATAATTACACAATTTGGTTTTCCATTTTTTTTTATTTTCTTAAAAGCATTATCAATACTTATAAAGTTGTGACCATCACAATTAAATGTATTAAAACCAAAACTTTTAAATTTATTAATAATCGGATAAAGATTTAAACAGTCCGATGTTTTTCCTAAAATAATTAAATTATTCACGTCTAAAACTAAAAAAAGGTTATCTAACTTATGATGTGCTGCAAATAATAAAGCTTCCCATGTTGATCCCTCATAAAGTTCTCCTTCGCTTATTAAAACAAATACTTTTTTATCTTTCTTATCCAGTTTAAAAGATTTTGCATAACCAGCTCCAACTCCCACTCCATGCCCCAAAGATCCAGTCGTTGCGTCAATACCTGGAATACTAGTGTTTCCAAAGATCCTCAAAATACTTTTTTTGAATCCCCAATTTAACCACTCTTTTTTTTTTAAAACACCTTTGTCAACTAAAATTGGATAAAGTGCACTTGTGGCATGTCCCTTGCTAATAATTATCTTGTCAAATAATTTTTTACTTTTAACTCTAACTAATTTTTTTTCAAAAAGATAAACCAAAATTTCAATTATAGAGAAAATTGAACCTGGATGACCCTCTTTAATAAGACAAAATTTTTCAAATATTACTCTTCTATAATAATTAGATTTTTGTTTTAATTTTTTTAAATTTAAAATCATAAATTTAGTTACTTGTTTTAATATTTATGTAATAAAGGTGTTATATGCATTTAATTACTTTAGCAAAGAAAAAAAATGAATTTAAGAGAGCAGATAATATTTAAAGACGCTGATAAAATAATAAATAAAATAAATGTCAAACGATTTAAGAATAAAACAGTACTAATTACTGGAGCAAATGGACTTTTTGGTCAAAACTTACTTGCTACTTTCGTATTGGCAAATAAAAAATACAATACAAATATAAAAATTATAACAATTAGCAAAAGTGGTCCAAATTCTTTTATAAAAAAATTTAATAAAAAAAAAAATAATTTAAAAATTAATTTAGAAAAAAAATTTAACTTAAAAACAAAGATAAATTATATTTTTCATTGTGCTGGATATGCAAGACCAAAGAAATGGATGTCGAATAAACTTTCTACCATTAATTTAAATGTATTTGGAACTCAACAATTATTAGAAATTGCAAAAAAAAATAAAGCTAAATTAATTTTCTTTAGTACTCTTGATGTTTATGGCTATGTAAGTAAAAAAAATCTACCTGTAAAAGAAGATTACAAAGGATTAATAGAATGCTCAAATAAATCAAATGCTTATGGAGAGGCTAAAAGAATTGGAGAAAATATCTGTTCAATATACCGCTATGAAAAAAAACTTAAAGTTTACATTGCTAGAATTTTTCATACCTACGGACCTGGTATTTATTTAAAAGATGAAAGAGTAATTGCTGATTTTATAAGAGGTGCAATTAAAAAAGGTAACATTAAGTTGATGGATAAAGGAAAAAACATCAAACACTTCTGCTATACAATAGATGCAATTTCAATGATTATTAACATAATTACAAATGGCAAAAGCTTTGTTTACAATATAGCAGGAAACAGAATATGTAGTATTTATGATTTTGCTACTACAATAGCTAAAATCACAAATTCAAAAATAACAAAGCCAAAAAATAATTCAGGTGCAGAGTTTGTTAAAAACTTAAATACTAAAATTTACGCATCTACAAAAAAGTATACAAATGAGTTTGGCAAATTTAAATATGAAAATTTTGACAGCTCATTAAAAAAAATTATTAATTGGATGATAAATATTAATAAATTTTAAATTTAGTATTAATAATTTTTAACAAATATTTATTAAAACTTACTTAAATGTAAGCTGAAAATCTACAGGGTACAATCTTTTGGAGAAATTATTTTTAGAATTAATGAATTTTAAATTTTCCTCCTTTATCATGTCAATAAAATGAATTGGAAAATAGCCAGCTAATTTCGATTGGATAGAATTTTTTTTAATTCCAAAATTAAAAGTACTAGGAATAAATCTGGCTTCAAAAGACAATCTTCTTCCAAATCCGCCAAATGTTCTATGATAACAGTCTTTCATTAAAATTACTTCTCCAATATTTTGAGTTTTTAATGGCTTTATTTTTATATTTAATTTTTTAAATTTTTTTAATTTTTTATTATAAGCAGTTTTAATATTGCTACTATTTAATATTTGTAGACATGCACCATCTTTTTCTTGATACAAATTAAGCGAAAGTATTAATAAACCATTAGGCTCTCCAACCCACTGATCAAAGTGAGGTATTCTAGAGTCATAATTTCTTTTTGAATTATCTGAAGCGATTCTTATACTCGCAGGAAAATGAACGAGGCAATTTTGTAATTTTAAATAACTTAAAATTTTTTTTTTAAAAATAATTTCATAAAATTTTTTTTGCATTCTCAAAAAGGAAGCTTCACTTCCAGACTTCGGTAAAACTAGACCATTGGGAGTCCTATTTGAAAGAGTCTTTGAAAAATCAAGAGCTTGCTGGATAGTATTTTTTTTTGGATCAAGACCCACATAAGAAATATAACATTTTCTTAATGTGTTGATTTCGATATTCGAAATTTTATCAACAATAAACATGAGCTTTAAATTTTTTTAAAATTATTAGATATTATTTATTAAATTAATTCTTTATCTACTTAGCATGTCTTTTAAAAAAGTCTACTCAAACAAGGGAGTTAGATAACTACAAATATTTACTTTTATGATAGTATTTTATAAGGATAGATTTAGAATCTTTTTTTAAACAATCAAATTCCACCTTAATAATGTTATAAAATGAATAATATTATCAATTTTGTTTTTCATAATTTTAAAATTTAAACTTATCTAAAGATTAAGTTTTTTAGTGAAAGAAAAAATCAAAATTTTGATAAATTTTTATTTGAATAATTTTTTTTGTAAATATAAATACATAATTAACCTCGGTAACAAAAAAAATTTTTTACTAAAAATAGAAATAAACTAAAAAAAATTAATTATAATGATATTAAAATTTTATTAATTTAAAATTTTTTTTATAAATTTATTTCCTTCTTTAATTTTTTAATAAAATTTTGATCTGAATTAATATCAATTTTTTCTAAATTATTTTTAATATTAAAAGATAATTTATATTTATACTTATCAATTAATTTAAATTTTTTGACCAAGTCTTGAATATTATTTCTAGAGACATATCCATAAAATTTATTCTTAACTAAAAAAGGAGCAAATCCAGAGTTAACACAAAGAATAGGAAGACTATAAGAAAATAATTCTGCTAAAAACATACCATAATCTTCATGCAAACCTGTGAAAACTCCAAAACTTGATTTTTTCATTAACGAAGCTATTTTTTTTTTTGGTAAATTATAAAAAATTTTAAGATTTTTAAATTTTTTATACAAATCATAGTTTTTGCTTTTTTTTATATTGGGTGATGTTACTAGAATAAATTTTTTATTTTTAAATATTTTAACTAATTTAAAAAAAACGACTAGATTTTTCTCTTTTGTATATCTTGAAATATTAATTATATAACCATTTTTTTTAGGTAAGTTTTTTTTATGTATAGTGCCACATGGGGGATGGACTATACAAGTCTTGGGATTAATTTTTTTTAGATATTTTTCAAAATTTTTTTTAGTATATTGTGAATTAAAAATAATTTTATCAAATCTATTTATCGAAAAAATAAATAATTTTTTATAAAAAATTAAAAAAAAGTATTTTATTAAATTTTTTTTGTATCTTTTTTCATTTTTTTTAAAAAAATCAAATGCAAATTTAGGCAAATGATTTGCGTAAAAAATTTTATTTTTTAAAAAAAAACTTCCTAATATTGGATAATTTGCAGAAAAAATATTAATATAATTTTTTTTAAAATTGAATAAATTTAAAAAATTTCTGTAAGTAAAAAAATACAAAAAAACGTACAGATTTTGCAAAAGAGAATGGTTGAAAAGAAAAAATCTTAAATTTTGATTAGTTTTTTTATTAATTGCTGAAATAGTTTTAAAAATTTTAATTTTTTTTTTTATTACTAAAGTTAATTTTTCAGCTCCACCAATATTTATATACTGATCATGATGAATTAGTAATTTATTTTTCATTTTTTGATTAAAGATAAATTAATAATTTTAAATTAATTAATTTTTTAAATCATACTCTAGCATTAAAGCTGCTAATTTATAAATGTCAGTTTTTGGTTTCCAATTTAATAATTTTTTTGCTTTAGCAAAATTTCCTCTTAAGTAATTGACTTCCGACGGTCTATAAAAGTTTTTATTTATTTTAATAATAACTTTTCCAGTTTTTTTATTAAATCCAACTTCTTTCAATCCTTTACCTCTCCATCCGAGTGGTAAATTTAGTATTTGACAACAAATTTCAATAAATTTTTTTATCGTAGTTGTTTTATTTGTGGAAATAACAAAATCTAAAGGTTTTTTAATATTAAGCATTTTCCATATTGCTTCTACATAATCCTTTGCATAACCCCAGTCTCTCTTAGAGTAAATATTTCCAAGTTCCATAAAATCTCTTTTTCCTAGATATATTTCACTAAGTTGTTTAGTAATTTTTCTTGTCACAAACTCTTCCCCTCTCAGAGGTGATTCATGATTAAAAAGTATTCCACTGCATGCATACAAGTTATATGATTCTCTATAATTTATTACTGCATAATGCGCAAAAGTCTTGGATATGGCATACGGGCTTCTTGGATAAAATTTAGTATTCTCATTTTGAGTTAAATTTTTTGTATCTCCAAACATTTCAGAAGAAGATGCTTGATAAAATTTTACTTTTGGCTGATACAATTTTATTGCCTCTAAAATTCTTAATGGACCTAACGCAGTTACATCACTAGTACTTACTGGAGTATCGAAAGATGATTTTACAAAAGATTGGGCTGCTAAATTATAAAATTCATCAACCTTATTTTCTAGAAATATTTTATTTATAGAATTTTCATCAGATAAATCAAAATATCTATAATTTAATTTTTTAGTTATTTTTAAATAATTATGTCTCCAAAATATTTCTCTAGAAGATCTTCTGTCATAAGCAAGAACTTTATAATTTTTTTTTAATAATAGCTCACAAAGGTAACTTCCATCTTGCCCTGATGAACCGGTTACTACCGCAACTTTAGTCATTATTGTTAATTATTAAATTTTCTTATCAAAAGATATCTAAATTTAAAAGGAATTAGATTTAAAAATACCTTTATTAACCACCACCATTTAGGATAATAAGCAATATAAGAGTTTTTATTTAAATTTTTTAGTACAGTTTTCGCCACTTTATTGGGAGAAACAGGTGATAATATCCTATTTTTTTTATCAAATACCATATTGGTTTTTATTTCTCCTAGTATGTAGAACTGTAAAAAAAAATTTTTAGAAGAAAATGAACACAAACTTTCAAAAAAACTTTCTAAAGCTCTTTTCGAGGATGCATAAATTGCCTTATCATAAGTTCCAAATTTAGCAGTTACAGATCCAAAAAAAACTAAATTAATTTTTTTATTTTTTAAAAACTGTAAATTAATTTTATTAATGATCCTGATAACTGAAAAAAAATTTACATCAAATATATGCAATTTATTTTCTATATTTTTGTTAAATGCAGGATAATCATCTATGATATTTTTACCTGCTACAAAATATATTGCTTCTATATTTTTTTTTGATTTAATAATTTTAAAAAATTTATCACTAATAAATTTATCTTCTAATTTTAATGCCTTATATGAAATCTTATTTCCAAATCTAATTGTTAGATCTTTAGCAATTGCTTTTAAATCCCTGTCATCTGTAGAAATTAAAATTAAATCTTTTTTTTTTATAGATAATTCTTCTGCAATTTCCAATCCTATTCCAGAACTTGCTCCAATAATAATATGCATTTAATTATATAACTTTAATATTTCTATTTAAATATTTACATTAATTAATTTTAATACCAAATGTTAAAATCAATTTTTTTTGGTTTAATTTTTTTAAAATTTGTTTTTTTTTAATAATTTTAACTATTTGATTATTTTTAATTATTTTAATAAATTTTATTTTATCTAAAATAATCTTAATTTCATTTGCATTTGAACATGCAATGTCGTCTGCAAGTAATTGAAAAAAAGATTTTTCATTATAATTTAAGTAATTAAAATTAATTTTAATTTTTTTTTTTTTTAATAAATTATTTATTTTATAAAATGAGGTTCCACACTCAAACTCTAGAAAATTTTTTTTAAGACTCAAAAATCTATTAAATTTCTTTAAAGATATAACTTTAATTTTATTGCTTTTAATATTTAATTTTTTAAATTGAATATCATCAAAAATAAAATAACAATTAGTTTTATAAACTTTTAATAAATCTCTATATTTTTCTAATTCAGAAAAAAAAAAATATTTTTTATTATTAATAGAACTATTAGTATATTCTTTTTTAAACTTTACCATGAATAATTAATTGCTTAAAACATTTTAGGAATTCCAAAGTAACTATTTTGAATTGCTCGAGACTTAAAGAACTAGATTGGTAAAAATTTTTTTTTTTTAATTTAATGGCTTTAATAGTATTATAACTGTATTTTGAATAGATTGATTTTAAAATAATCTCTGCACTAATAAAGAATGAACTGGAATTCAAATTTAAATCTTTAAATCTAGAGGTCTTCATTAAAAAAACTCCATTTAAGTCCATGGGCTTTATTAAAAAAGATAAACAAACAATATATCTATATATATATGAAAGAATTATTCTGAAAATAGGTCGTGAAAGCATATTATATCTCTCAAAAATTAAAATATCGTAACCAAATTTAAGTTTGTGACTAATTGTTGATATTGGAACTTCATTATCTCCCGGTAAAAAAAGGAAAAAATCATGATTACATAATTTTATTCCTTTTATTAAACTTTTTGGCCAGCCTAAATTTGAAGAATTTAAAATAACATTGCTTTTTTTTTTTAATTCAATATTTTTTTTTAGAATACTATTCACTATTAATAGCGAATTATCTGTTGATGCGTCACATATAAAAATATATTCACCATAAATGTTAGTTTGTTTTTCTACATTGATTATATCTTCGATCAATTCTTTAATTTCATTTTCCTCATTAAAAAAAGGAATTACAACTGAAATTTTTTTCAACATTATAATTTAATACCAACTCTTATAGATTTTCCTTTTCTTAATATACGTATAGCTTTATTAATATTATTAAGATTAAAAGAATGAGATATTATTTTTTTAAAAACAGGCAAATTATCCTTGATCATTTTGAAAATTTTTTTTAAATCTTGATCTGGATTAAACATTCCTCCATCTGAGGAAATAATTTTTATGTTATCATTTGGAGAATTAAAAAGTCTTAATGGATTTTTTATTAATAAATTTGAATTTATTTTAGGCTGACCTACTAAAACTAAAAATCCATTTTTGGATGTTAAATCAAAACCTTTTTCAATATTTTTAACATCTCCTGTGGTGTCTATGACTTTTGAATAATTTTTTATACTTAATTTTTTTAAATTTTTACTTTTAACAAAATTTAAACCAAATTTTTTTAATAAATTTTTTTTATTTTTATTATCTATTAAATCAATGCACTTTATACCCATTATTTTAGCAATAATTCCAATCGTTATTCCAATTCCACCTGCACCAAATATAAGCAAATTATCTTTTTTGTTTAACTTAATCTCTTTATTTAATATTCCCCAAGATGTTGGTATTGCGCAACCTAGCAAAGGATAAATTTTTAAAAATTTTTTTGAGTAATTAATTTTTGTAAGTCTATTTTCTGAAATTATTGCATATTCTTGAAATGTCGTTACATTGCCAGCATTAATTATGCCATATTTTGAGTTATAACTTGCTGGTCTCGCATTATGACCGTAGGACTGCCTCCAGTGTAAAATAACATGGTCATTTACTTTAAATTTTGTATGATGATGAGGAACTTTTACAACTTTGCCAAAACCTTCATGTCCCATGCAATGTGGTAACCACCTATCTTTTCCTTTTACTCCATCTATTTCGCCAATTTGTGCACCACAAATTGCTGCATTAATTATTTTTACTAAAATCTGTCCTTTTTCTAATTTTTCTGGAATTTTCAGTTTAACTATTTTTAATTTAGTTTTTTGCTTAAACAACACCGCCGCTTTAAAATTCATAATACTATTTAAATAAATGTTCCAAACTTCTTAATAAATTATTTTTATCTATGGTATTTGAATTTGCCATGCTTTCAACAACGATTACTGATGCATAAGAAGATACAAAAATTTTCAAATCTGTGTCCATTTTAATGGAATTAAAGAGAGAAAACAAAGAAAATACCGCATCACCTGCACCAACTTTATCAACTATTTTATTAGCAAAAGCTGGACATTCAAAATATTTATTCTTTTGTTTATTGTAAAGAATGCAGCCTTCCGCTCCCCTAGTTACCAAAACTTGTTTAACTACCTGTTCCTTTGCTAATTTTTTAGATAAAATTTTTACCGAACTATTTCTATCTTTGTATTCGTGCCTAAGTTCACTCTCATTTATTTGAATATTTCTAAAATTAAAATATTTTCTTAAAGTATGAAAACCAATATTTGATGCATTTAACTGGGCATTTAAATTTAAATTTTTAGATTTTAAACAAATTAATTTTGCCATTTTCCTTGTAATTAAACCATGGCCATAGTCAGCTACTATAACTAAATCATATTTTGAAATATTTTTCTTAATTTTTTTAATCATTTCGTGTTCAAGTTTTTTTTCTAACAAATTATCATTTATTTCATAAATCCCTATTAGCTTATGTTTTGAA
>Ga0181553_10005597_pt1 | contig 10503 bp, 12 predicted proteins | sample 011ome_17_FD_133753 | JGI IMG/M metagenome (GOLD analysis project Ga0181553, IMG submission 133753) | Coastal salt marsh microbial communities from the Groves Creek Marsh, Skidaway Island, Georgia - 011502XT metaG (megahit assembly) | ecosystem: Environmental > Aquatic > Marine > Intertidal...
CTGCCCGATCTCGCGCGCGAGCTCGGGGTCGGTCACGTGTTCGCCAAGGACGAGTCCTCGCGCCTCGGCCTTCCTGCGTTCAAGGCACTCGGCGCATCGTGGGCGATCCATCGCACGCTGCGCGACCGGACCGACGACGAGCCGGTCACCATCGTCACCGCAACCGACGGCAACCACGGGCGGGCTGTGGCGCGATTCGCGCGATTGCTCGGTCACCGAGCCGCGATCATCGTCCCGCCCGGTGTCCATCCGACGGCCGTGCAGGCGATCGTCGACGAGGGCGCCGACGTCACCGAGGCCGACGGAACCTACGACGATGCCGTTGCCGCTGCCGCCCGGTTGGCGGACGAGATCGGGGGCCTTCTCGTCCAGGACACCGCGTGGGAGGGATACGAGGAGATCCCCAGCTGGATAGTCGAGGGCTACGCCACGCTCTTCGCCGAAGCAGACGAGCAGCTCACCGCTGCCGGTCACGCCCGACCCGACCTCGCGCTCGTCCCGGCCGGTGTCGGCTCCCTGCTGCAGGGGGCACTCGCCCACTACCGCGGTGGACGTGCAGCGCCCGGCACGGCTGTCGCATCGGTCGAGCCGGAGGCTGCCGCGTGCATGGCGCCGAGCCTCGCTGCGGGAGAGCGCGTCACTGTGCCCACCGGGATCACCGTCATGTCGGGGTTGAACTGCGGCACGCCGTCATCCCTCGCCTGGCCCTACATCAAGGGCGGTCTTGATGCCGCGATCGCAGTGACGGACGAGGCGGACATTCGCGCCGCGCACGACCTCGCCGGGCTTGGTGTTCATGCGGGCCCGTGCGGTGGTGCCGGCCTGGCCGCGGCTCGCGCTGCTCTGACAGGTGATGGCGCCGCCGAGCGACGAAGGCACCTCAACGTCGACGCCGACAGCATCATCCTCCTCGTGATCACCGAGGGATCGGCGGCGAATCCGGTGCCGGCGCTTGGTCACGCACCGCACACGCCGGAGTAGCACCCGGGAGCATCGATCGGTTCCTGGCAACCACTCGGTAGGCGACGTCCGCAAGCCGCCTGACGATCGGAGCGTCTGCCACCGCTGCGATCCACGGCCACGGACGTGGGGCCGTCCGCAGCATTCCCGTCACTGCCCGGCTGCCCGAGGAGATCGTGCCGTCGTCATCCACGAACTGCAGCGCCTGGGCGCACTCGACTGACGTCAGGCCAACCGCATTCAGGTCCATGTCCTGCCACGCGCCGACGTCGACAGCCGGACGGATCCACCGGGTCATGACGTTCACGCAGGACGTGCAGAATCCGCAATCACCATCGAAGACCAGCACCCGAGTCACGTCTCCACACTAGGGCGGGACACCTGTTCCTGCCGCCCCACGATTGCTGCACCACCCACGCCGGGCCCTGCCATAGGGGAGGATGGATCGCAGCGGGGCGGACGAAGCGACGGGGAGAGCGAATGAGATCACGTCTGGCGCCGCTCCTCACGGCTCTGCTGACGTCCGCCGTGGCCGCCTCGGTCGCGCTCCTCGGCGCGACAACCGCGGCAACGGCAGGTCCGCAATCGCGACCCGCGGCGCCGCCGACTGCACTGACCGTGCTCGAGACCCTGCCCGTCAAGGGTCGCGCACCCATGACCGGCTACGACCGCTCCCGCTTCGGCGTCGCCTGGGAGGACGTCAACGGAAACGGCTGTGACACCCGCTCGGACATGCTCGCCCGCGATCTCGTCGAACGCGTCATGCGTGATCGGTGCGTCGTCCTCTCCGGCGTCCTCTACCCCGATCCCTACACCGGACGACCCATGACCTACGTGCGCGGCAAGTCCGTCGTCGACATCGATCACGTGGTGGCACTGGGCAACACATGGGCGACCGGCGCGCAGCAGCTCTCCCCCGCGGTGCGCGAGCGGCTCGCGAACGATCCCCTCAACCTGCTCGCGGTGTCAGCTTCCGCGAACCGCCAGAAGCGTGACGGGGATGCCGCGACGTGGTTGCCGTCCAACAAGCGCTATCGCTGCTCCTATGTCGCACGCCAGGTCGCGGTGAAGGAGAAGTACGGACTGTGGGTCACGGCGGCGGAGAAGGACGCCATCCGGCGAATCCTGTCGACATGCCCCAAGCAGAAGCTGCCGACGGATGCCTCACTCCCCGACCCCGCAGCCTGGACGAGTGCTCCGTCGCAGACACCAGCACCAGGCTCGTCGTCATCGACTACGGTCCCTCGCTACGCGAACTGCACCGAAGCCCGTGCCGCCGGCGTGACACCGATTCGTCGCAGCGAGACTCCGGCGCTGTACGCGGCGAACTCGCATATGGATCGCGACAAGGACGGCGTCGCCTGCGAGTAGACGGCACCGAGCTCACGACGACTCAGGCGCTCCACCCTTGAATCAGCTCAACGACATCGGCGACGCGCTCGGAGTCCTCGCGAGGTACGACCCACGCGTCCTCCCCGAGGATGCGACTCGTCACGGCCTCGAACATCCGCTGGTAGGCGTCGACCGGCTCGAAGTCCTCGCGGTGAGTTCCGATCGTCAGGGATGACGGAGTCCGCCAGCTCGTGAAGGCCTGATCGTCGTCGACAGTGACCGTCCGCTCACTGCCCCGGATGACCAGTCGCTGCGACTCGGGCATCTCGAACGAGCACGCGACATTCGCCCGCCCGTTCGCCCACTCCAGCGTCGCGCGCGTGGTGAGGTCCACACTCGATCCACTGCGTTCGACGGCCGACGGTCGGAACGCCACTCCTGGCATGCAGGCCGAGAGGACGTGCAGGGGATAGATGCCCACATCCAGCAGCGCCCCGCCGCCCCGTTCGGCGTCGAGCCGGTAGTTGCCCTGAGGAACGGACGGGAAGGTGAAGGTGCCCAGGAACGACTCGATCTCCCCGAGGTCACCGCTCCGGGCGAGGTCGACGATGCGCTCGATGCGCGGGTGCCATCGTGACCAGACAGCCTCGACGAGCAGCACGCCCGCCTGCTCTGCTGCGTCGAAAGCCGAGCGGGTGTCGTCCGGGGAGAGGGTCAGTGGCTTCTCGCACACGACGTGCTTGCCAGCCTCGATGGCGGCCAGGATCCACGGCAGATGTGCCTCATTCGACAGGGCGACATACACGGCATCGACGTCGTCTGCCTCGATCACCGAGCGATAGTCCGTCACCGACCGCGCTGCACCCACCGACTCAGCGCGCGCGATATCGCGAGCCGCGACCACCTGCAAGGAAGCGCCGGTTGCCGATCGCAGTGCCCCGCCGGTCGCCTGCTGGACGATCCAGCCAGCGCCCAGGATCCCCCAGCGAACGTCCGTCACCGCAAGAGCTGAGGAGCGACCGGACGGCCCAGATCCATCGCCGACGCCTCGGCGGCCTCCATCACCGCAACGACGTCGCGGGACTGCTGCGCCGACACCTGCATGGGGGTCCCCGCAGCCAGATGCTCGGCGAGCTCACGGTGGAAGGTGTAGGCCGGGACCTCGTCCAGAGTGACGGTTCGCGCAGAGCCATCAGGGGCGAACACGGTCACGAGCGCCGGCAGGTCCGCCACGGCAGGCTCGGCCGCCGGGTCCCAGTCGGCGACGATCGCACCCTCGGTACCGAACACCCGGAACTTCGGGGGCCGAGCCGCAGACAGATCGGAGTTCACGAAAGTGGCCTGGGTGCCGTCGGCGAACGTCACCGTCACGACCGCGTGGTCAGCATTCGTCACATGCGTCCAGTGGCGCTTGTGGTTGATGCCGGAGACGTGGGCGACGTCCTCGTCGAATAGGTCAAGGATCTGATCGAGATAGTGCGAGCCCCAGTCGAAGATCGCACCGCCGGAGACCTCGACATCGGAGTGCCAGTAGTCGCATGGGCGCGAGTAGCCGCCGACGAAGCTGTCGTACTGGAATACATCGCCGATGGCACCCTCACGGATGAGGCGGCGCATCGTCACGAAGTCCGCATCGAACCGGCGGTTCTGGAACACGATCAGGGTCAGGCCCCGCTCGGCTGCCAGCGCCATCGCCTCGTCGCATTCCTGCGCCGTGAGGGCCATGGGCTTCTCCAGAACCACGTGGATGTCGCGACGCAGGGCCTCCATCGCCCAGTGATGGTGCGTATTGGGAGGAGTGGACACGACCACCACGTCGACGAGACCCGAGTCGAGCATCTCCTCGGCGCTGGCGAAGGCCGCGATTTCCGGGGCGAGCTCCCTGGCCGCAGCGATCCGCTCCGGATTGACGTCACAAACCGCCGATAGCTCGAGCCCTTCCGTGTTCTGCACCGCAAGGTTGTGCTCGTGTCCGATTGCGCCGTACGCCAGAAGTCCTACTCGCATTCCTCAAGCCTATCTAGGCCGGGCAACGGCGCCATCTGGCTCAATCGGTCCCACCCGCACGCACTACATTCGACGAGTGTTCAACGAACGGCTGGCCGAGCGCGTCCGTCAAGCCCTCAGGGATGTCCCCTTCGAGGTGGAGGAACGCAGGATGTTCGGTGGCCTGGCCTTCATGGTCCGCGGCTACATGACCGTCGGCGTAATCGAGGACTCCCTGATGGCCAAGCTCGGACCCGAGGCCACCGAGACGGCGCTATCCAGGCCAGGAGTGCGTCCCATGGACTTCACCGGCAGACCCATGAGGGGCTTCGTCTTCATCGACGATTCAGGGCTCAAGGGCAGGCAACTGCAGTCATGGATCGACAAGGCAATCGACTTCATGCAGACCCAGCCCCGGCGGGGATAGGCACGGATGCGCGCAGCCCAGTCTGCGCGCATCCGGGAGCGTCACACCCTCGTCTTAGCATGGAAATGAGAAGGAGGCTCGAGCCCATTCCGGTTCGGGTCGGGGGTTCGGACGGAGGCCACGATGAGAGCCGGTCGAAGTGCCGTGGCGGTGATGGTGACGGTCATGGCGGGTCCCGTGGGCGTGTGGTGTGCTCTCGTGGCTGCCGCGAGTCTGCTCAGTCAGCTCCTCGCAGGCTTCGGCGTCATTGCCAATGCGGACTGGATGCAGATCTTCAATCCCGCGGTGTGGTTCGGGTTCAACAACATTGCCGGGACCGGAAGTCTCATGGACTCTCTCGTTGGAGGTCCGGGAGCTCCAGGCGGATCCATGAATCGGTATGTCGTCTTCATGCTCACCGGGATCGTGGCAGTCGCGTGCCTTGCTTCCGTGCGGGCCGTGTGGGCGTGGGCTCGCTCCGACGTCCAGACCTAGACGCTCGCCTCAGCGACGAAGTCCTCCTTGGAGCGCACACCACAGTCGGGACAGCACCAGTCAGCGGGAATTCCCGACCAGGCCGTGCCGGCGGGGAAGCCCTCGCGGGGATCTCCGACACGTTCGTCGTAGCGGTAGTCGCAGCCGGGGCAGGCATGTGTCGATGAGTCGCTGCCCCTGTGCTGCACGGCATTCGTCGTCGACTGCATGTGCTGCGCTGCGGTGAGTCGGCCCTGCCGCTGGAGGCGCCGTTGCCGTCGGGGCTGCAGGTTCGCAAGCGACAGGTCGCCATCGAAGTGCTCTGCGACACGTGGATCCATGACGCGAAACCACACCGGGGGTACGAGTGCGAGCAGGATCATGCCCGCATAGCCGGTGGGCAGCGCCGGCGACTCGTCATAGTCGCGAAGGGCCTGATACCGGCGAGTGGGTTGCGCGTGATGGTCGCTGTGACGCTGCAGGTGATAGAGCAGAACGTTGGTGGCGATGTTGTTCGAATTCCAACTGTGTCGCGGCTGGACCTGCTCATACCGCTCACGGTCACCAGAGATGACCTTCTGGCGAAGCATTCCGTAGTGCTCGAGGTAGTTGACGGCCTCCAGGAGAGCGACGGCGATCGCCGCCTGGATGAGCAGGAAGGGCAGCGCCCCCCAGCCGAGCCACACGATGATGAGTGTCCACAGGGCGAGCGTCATCAGCCACGAGTTCAGGACGTCGTTGCTCACACGGAACGGGTGCTGCCCGCGGCGAGCGATTCGTGCTCTCTCGAGGCGCCACGCACTGACGAGTGAGCCGAGGACGGTTCGGGGAAGGAACGTGTAGAAGGTCTCGCCGAGCCGACTGCTGGCGGGATCCATCGGCGTCGCGACGCGCACATGATGACCGCGGTTGTGCTCTATGAAGAAGTGCCCGTAGATGCTCGGGGCGAGGGCGACCTTGGCCAGCCAGCGTTCGTGCTGCTCCTTCTTGTGACCGAGCTCGTGAGCGGTGTTGATGCCCAGACCGCCGATGAATCCGAGAGTGACGGCAAGGCCAATCTGCTCAGCGGTGGTCAGCCCCCCGTTCACGATGAACCAGAGCCCGACGAGAAGGCCTGCATATTGCAGTGGGAGGAAGGCGAAGGTGATCCATCGGTAGTAGCGGTCGTTCTCGAGCGCATCGATGAGGTCATCGGGCGGATTGGCGTCATCCCGGCCTGTGACCCAGTCGATGAGGGGGACGAGGCCGAGGATGACGATCGGTCCGAGCCACAGCCACACACCCTGGTCGGTCAGCGAGAACAGGCCCATCGCCGCGAACGGGATCAGCGGCATGGCCAAGGCAGTGAGCCACAGGTGGCGCTTGCGGTCGCGCCACCGCTCAACGGAATCCTGGCGTACGGTGCCATGCAGAGCCATCTGATCACCTCCCTCGTCTCAGTGAACCATCGGTCATCGCGTCGTTCAAGGGCTTCGCGCTGTCGGCTCCTGGCCGGCTCTCGCATGCTTCTGCAGAGTCCTGGATCTACTCCAATGCGGCCCAACGTCCTCAGTGCAGGGGAATACTGGCGACGTGATGCGAGCCGTGGTCTACGAAGAGCCGGGCTCCTTCCGCGTGCGGGATGTCCCGATGCCGAGCCCGGCTGCTGGTGAAGTCGTGGTGCGCATGACGTCTGCCGGGATGTGTGGAACCGACCTGCACCTGCACGAGGGACAGTTCCTGGCGAACTTCCCCCTGACTCCCGGCCACGAGACCGTAGGCGTGATCGCCGCTTTGGGGCATGGCGCCGTGGACGGGACCGGCTCGCCGCTGTCCGTTGGCCAACGAGTGGCGGTCAACCCGAACTCCAGCTGCCGCAACTGCTCCTACTGTGCCGAGGGTCGACCCTGGCTGTGCGACTCCTTTGCCGGCATCGGCTCGTCCACACCGGGTGGCTTCGCCGAGTGCGTCCTGGTGCCCGGCGAGCAGGTCTTCGATGTCACCGGCATCGACGAGGACCTGGCGGTGTTCGCGGAGCCGTCGGCGTGCATCGCACACCTGATGGATCGACTCACACCCCTGGATGGATGCTCGGTCATCGTGCTGGGGGCTGGGCCTACGGGCGTACTGCTGACGCAGTTCCTCCTCTTCAGCGGGGCGTCATCCGTTGTTCTCGGCGACCCCAATGAGGCCAAGCTGGCGGTGGGAGCGGCACTGGCAGAGATCAGTACGCATCTGATTGACCGTGATGACGTGCCCGGATCCATGGATGCGCTTGTCGGGGAATTCGGAGCGTTCGACGTGGTCATCGATGCGACGGGGCGAGCCGCCGTGATGGAGGAGCTGCCGCGGCTGGCACGCAATGGCGCTCGGATCGTGCTCTACGGAGTCGCCGACGAGGCCGACCTCATACGCATCTCACCATTCGACGTCTTCCGGCGCGAGTTGACGATCATGGGCTCCTTCACCGAAGTGGACTCGTTTCCCGAGGCTCTGGCGGCGTTCCGCTGCGGTGCCGTTCGAGTGGACGGGCTCATCACCCACCGTTTCCGCGTCGAGGAGTACGCACTGGCCCTCGAGGCCTTGAGGTCTGACCGTTCGGCGCACAAGATCGTCATCACTGCCTGACCTCGGGCGGCAACGCTGAAGGGCGGCGCCAGGGATCCCGAGTTGGAGCGTCTCCCGAACGACTGACCGGTAATCTCCATGCTCAGGTGTTCATTGCCCCACATTCAGAGAGGTGTCTCATGAGGATCCGTTCGACCGCAGCCGTCACTGCCATCGCTGGCGTGGCACTCGTCGCCGCTGCCGCACCCGCCTTGGCGATGGGGTCAGGCAACCCGTATGAGGACATGCAGGTCGGGGTGACCTACACGGTCTATGAGCCGACCTACACCGCCGGACTGAAGCAGAAGCACGTCGGACCGAACATGTGGCACGAGGAGGGCGTGGACCAGAACATGCTCGCCCTGTTCGGCAAGAATCACGGCCGCAACCTCAACATCACCGAGGGCAATCCGATGACCTCCGACATCGGCCAGGGCGAACTGGTGCGGACGTTCAAGATCCAGGGGCGGACCGCCAACGTCTATGCCTACTGCGATCCGGCATCGACGGCCAAGTGCACCCTCGCCGATATCGGCAGATTGGGCGGCCACATCGACGTCACCCTGCCTGCGGCATCGCCGTCACTGCGCGAGACCCGCGTGTGGGTCGAGACGATCCAGCCCAAGCCGATCTCCGGCCAGCAGCTGATCAAGGTCGCCAAGGGGCTCAAGCCCGTCATGTGACCCGTGGTCCGGCTGGGCGGCTAGCCGTCCAGCCGGTAACCGCAGAACCGGCACACTCTGGCATTCGCGAGGATCATCTCGGCGCAGTCCGGGCAAGCGACCCGCTCATCCTTGGGCGCACGACGGAACCAGCTCCTGACCGACCACGAACTCGGTTGAGTGTCACGCGGCGACGTGATGCAGGCGGTCCAGTAGGCGGCGTTCCCGCGGGCCTCCTGGGCGAGGGCACCGGTCGACCCCTCGGCCACCTCGCTGGCGAAGGCGGCCGCTGCCCTGAGTGCGTTCGCGTCCTGATTGAGCACGGCCGGCATGGTTGCATTCCAGGCCAGATGCAATGCGTCCTCGGTGCGACCAGCGGCGAGACAGGCTCGTGCTTCAGCCAGCGGATCAGGCTGATCGCTCACACGGTTCGCTGATCGTCGGCAAGGAGGTCCTGCAACTCCTCGGTGAATTCGTAGGAGCCGTTCTCGCTCTGCGTGAGGCACCACACGATGTCGAAGCGCTCCTCCGGCCAGGCCTTCGGCACATCATGTTGATTGGTCACGGGGAAATGACCGAGGAGCTTCGGCATGCTCCCGTGGTGCCAGACGACGAGCGCGTCACGGTCGTCACCGAGAATGCTGGCCGCGGCGTCCTCGGCGTCCTGATGCGTGAACTCATCCTCGATCGTCACCGCGAGCCGGGCGGCGGTCGGCGTTGCCGTGTCACGCTCCCGCTTGCTCTTGTAGTCGTGCGTCGGCTTCGTCGCAATGACTCTCGTCGGACGCGCGAGTGCTGGACGATCCGGAGAGGGCAGGTGATCGAAGAGCGCAGCCAGTGCCCCGGCCCTGGTCCAGCCCTCGACGGAGAGTGAGTGCGGATCGTTCTGCCCGTGCTTGTCGACTCCCAGCGGAGGTCCGTCGTCTCCCGGCTTCTCCGCGTGGCGGAGGAACATGATCGTGCGTGGCGCCATGGGGCTCACTATGGCAGTGCCCCTACGAGAACACCTCCACGGGAGGAGGCCTGCGCCGCACCTGTCGCCAAGCCCACCGGCTCACCGCCCTGCGGCTACTCGCCGCCGATGTCCTGTGTCAGTGAATCCCAGACCACCGCGCGCACCTTGCGCTGGTAATGCACCTCGGCCTCCGAGATCGACGCGAGCTCACCTGCGACGTGCTCGACCTTGTCGGGGTCACCCGCATGCTCGGCGACGAAGCGGCGGAGTTCGAAGACGCGCACCTGGACGGCCATGCGCTCGGCGTTGGCACTGTTGGCGCGGTTGATCAGGGTCGGCTCTTCATTGACGGCGCGCTGGAGGGCACCATCGGGGCCGTCGTCCACCACGGCATCAGCGTCGAGTCGCTCTGCGAGCTCGTCCAGGGCCCTGGCCACGGAACTCCACCAGACTCCCGAGGCCGCCGGCGTCTGAGCAAGGGTGGCGAGGGTTGAGTGATAAGTCGCGGTCATGGTTCCTCCTGGGTCAGGTGGGGTACGGCTGCGGAGCGGGGATCACCCGCTTCCACCCTCAGTTTCGCCCCGGGAACCCTCAGTCGCGCATCGAGCGGCCCTCAGGATGGCCGCAGGTATGTCGCAGGAATGTCGCGCCGTGAGGAGGTGAGGTGTCCGGTGTGACGTGGGTTACGCGAGCAGGGCGCCTGGATCGTCGGGGATGTCGGCCGAGTGCTCCTCCAGAGCGGCCAGCGGCACGTGAGCCAGGGCCGCCTCGTTCGTGGCCTTGAGCAGGACGGGTGCGGCAACGCCAGCCTCATAGGACTGGAGCCATCGACCGGCGCAGACCGCCCACCGGTCGCCGGGACGCAGACCCGCGAACCCGAACTGCGGGGCCGGGGTCGACAGGTCGTTCCCTACGGATCGCTGATGCTCGAGGAATTCCGCCGTCACCACTGCGCACACCGTGTGGGATCCGAAGTCGTCCGGACCCGTTGTCGTGGTGCCGTCGCGATAGAAGCCCGTCAGCGGCTCGAGACTGCACACCTCAAGGGGCTCACCCATCACATTGCGCTGGCGTTCGTTCGGCGTCTGGTCCACGCAATGAGACTAAGCCCACGATCGGGTTGCGGCATACCCATTGCCCAC
>Ga0181553_10005618_pt1 | contig 10482 bp, 8 predicted proteins | sample 011ome_17_FD_133753 | JGI IMG/M metagenome (GOLD analysis project Ga0181553, IMG submission 133753) | Coastal salt marsh microbial communities from the Groves Creek Marsh, Skidaway Island, Georgia - 011502XT metaG (megahit assembly) | ecosystem: Environmental > Aquatic > Marine > Intertidal zone...
AAAGCAGAGAATTTTTTTAAGAATTTATTGCGGTACCCATACATGCCCAAATGTTTCAGTGCTGCATTTGATATCCCATGTTCAATAGTGCGATCATAAGGAATTGGAGAGCGAGAAAAATAAAGAGCAAATCCCATGCGATCCAAAACAACTTTTACCTGATTAGGGTCCCGTATATCCTCTGGGGATAAAAAGGGAACAGCAAGGGTGGATAAGTCAGCATTCTCTTTTGATAAACCCTCCGTAAGTGCCAATATATGCTCTCTTAAGACCATCGGTTCATCTGCCTGAATATTAATAATCAGGTCCTTACCCAGTGATTCATTCGCCTGGGCGATACGATCAGTACCAGATGGTAAATCGGGAGAGGTTTTAATGCTTGAGAAACCAGCTTTTTGCAAAATGTCAGAAAGCTCCTCTCCATCCACAGCGAATATGAGATCAAATTCTGGTGCTTGATCACGAATTCGCTCTGCTGTCCTCAATATCAATGGTTTACCACCGGCATCAGCTAGTAATTTCGACGGAAACCTAGAGGAAGCCAATCTGGCTGGCACAATAATGGTAGGCAGTACTGAATCACTCATTAGTGGTTGAATATTGAATCTTTCCGCTACTTCTTGGGTTGTCGCAAGCAAATCCGTACCTATTCTGTCTAATGTGAGCCAATTACATACAAAAAATTCCAATTCCACATCCCAAATGCATAAGAGATTTGAACTGCCCGACTCTTCAGGCCGATTTGGACCTTATGGAGGCAGTTTTGTCCCTGAAACTCTATATCACCCACTCAGCGAATTAAATGATGCCTATTTGTCAGCCAAAAAAGACCCGAGCTTTCAGCAGGAACTTAAATGTCTGCTCAAAGAATTCGCTGGTCGCCCAACCGAATTATATTTTGCCGAACGATTAACTAAAGAAATTGGTGGGGCAAAAATTTACCTAAAACGAGAAGATTTACTCCATACTGGTGCCCATAAAATTAACAATGCATTGGGACAGGCTCTTCTTGCAAAACGAATGGGAAAGCAAAGAATTATTGCTGAAACTGGAGCGGGGCAGCATGGCATTGCAACAGCCTCTGTTTGTGCAAAATTTGGATTAAAATGTAAAATTTACATGGGTGCCGAGGACATGCGCCGGCAAGCTTTAAATGTCTTCCGCATGAGATTAAGTGGTGCCGAAGTTCATGGTGTAGAAGCAGGGAGTAAAACCTTAAAGGAGGCCATCAATGAGGCTATGAGAGACTGGGTTACGAATGTTCGCACCACCCACTACATACTGGGCTCCGCCTTAGGTGCTCACCCCTACCCCGGAATGGTTCGAGACTTCCATAAAGTCATCAGTGAAGAAACCAAAAGACAGTTTTTAGAAATGGAAGGCAAATTACCCGATGAAATGATTGCCTGTGTAGGAGGAGGAAGTAACGCTATTGGTTTTTTCTTTGATTTTTTAGAGGATTTAGAAGTTCGCCTTATCGGAGTTGAAGCTGGAGGAAGGTCTCTAGCCGAAGGTGAACACGCTGCCCGGTTTGAAGGGGGTAAACTAGGAGTTTTACAAGGGTGCAAGACCTGGATCCTACAAAATGCTGAAGGTCAGATTAATCCGACACATTCGGTCTCGGCGGGTCTCGATTATGCAGCCATCGGGCCAGAACATGCATACTACCGAGATCGAGGCAGGATAGAATTTGCCCATGCAGGAGACAAGGACGCCTTAGAGGCATTTACCAAGCTTTCCTGCCTAGAAGGCATTTTGCCTGCCCTAGAAACATCCCACGGCCTTGCACATGCCTTTAAGCGGGCATCAGAAATGAGGGCGGATCAAACGATTTGTGTAAATTTGAGTGGGCGAGGCGACAAAGACGCAATGGAGGCAGCCAGAGTAATGGGCGTAACTGGATTACCAACAATGCCCATGTTATGAAAAGCATGACTGGATATGGGCACGCTGCTCTAGAATTCGAAAGCCAAAGTTTATCGGTAGAGATTTCTTCAATCAACAAGAAGGGACTGGAAATACTGGTCCATCTTCCCCGGGAATGGCAAACTCTAGAAAGAGAAATCTCAGAGCTCATTCGTTCCAAAATCAATAGAGGAAGGGTCCGCATTTCTATTACTGTAAGCGATCTCAGCCAGCATGGTTGCTCGACATTTCTTGATCATAACTCAGTTGCACAGGAACTGGAAAGCTTGAGGGCTTTCTGCTCCGAACAAAAAATTGAATTTTCTCCTGATGCATCTTTGGTATTCCGAATAAATTCCTCAATCAGAGAACAAAGATTTATCCCTTCAGTGGAACAGATTAAGGAAGCTCTCTTAGCAACTACAGTCGAAGCATCCAATGCAATGGTGGAAATGAGGACTAAGGAAGGAAAAGCTCTCCATGAAGATTTGCTTTTCCGGACAAATCAATTGAGCACTATTTTAGAGAAAGTTGAAAAAGCTGTTCAAGGAATGGCTGTAGAATGGAAGCAAAAACTATTGTCTAGGCTAAAAGAGTCCGGGCTGGATATCACTGACGATGACGATAAAGTCTCTCGTGAAGTGGCACTTTTTGCTGACAAATCTGATGTATCCGAAGAAATTACGAGAATCAGGAGCCATTTGGAGCAGTTTTTGGACTGTTTGCAAACCACTGGCCAGGTGGGAAGAAAGCTCGAATTCATTACCCAAGAACTCCTTCGTGAATTTAATACCTTGGGGTCAAAATCAATTCGAACCGAGTGCTCTCAACTTACAATAGATGCTAAAGTTGAGTTAGAAAAAATACGGGAGCAGATCTTAAATATTGAGTAAACAATATCACCAGCCTAGCAAGTTCGATTGCTTATGATTTATCTTTTACGGATAATTTTTTTGAATCGAAAAAACCTACCAAAGCACAGAATATTGCACCGATACAAAGAGCAGAGTCTGCTATGTTAAACACTGGATAATCATAGTTAACCACCGGCAGGAATACATCTATAAAATCAACAACTTCCGCGGGATTACGAAACAATCTATCGGCTAAATTACCACATATCCCTCCACAGATCGCCCCGAATATTAATTGTATGCCAGGCTTATGTAGTTCTAATTGTCGGCGGAAGATAAAGATGGCCAAAAGGGCAAATACAGCAAGAGCCGTGAGGGCCTCTGGATAGTCGGAAAACATACTCCAAGCCGCACCAGGATTAGTAATGTAAGTGATTTCCAGAAAAACTTTTGGTCCTTCAATTCCGTCAATTAATTGAATGGGGTTTCTCCTTAGCTCAACCGCCCTCTCGACCACCCAATATTTGGTTGCCTGATCCAGGGTAAAAACTCCAAAGCTTAGGATCCAAAAACGAATGAACTTTGCCAAAGTGTATTATAATTTAAAGAAAGACCACCAGGTCAATTAGTCATCTTCCCCCATTGTTGAATCAGCAATCGTAGCAAAAGTGCCAGTACCTAGATCTCGGTCTTTACGATTGCTGCTTTCAAAGAGATTTTGGCCTTCCAAGGAAAATCTTGTAAAAGGAACAGCTCGTAATCTATTTTTATTAATTGGTTTATTGGTCTCTTGGCAGACTCCATAAGAACCATCAAATATACGATCAATTGCGTCCTCAATCTCCTCAAGGGCTTCGTGGTCATTCGCGACCATTGATAGAGCGAGGTCGCGGTCAAAAGTTTCAGTGCCCGCATCACTTGAATTTAAGGAAAGCTCTCCTGATTCTCTCGCAGATGCCCCAATGGTGTCACTTGACCGCTCCCCCAGGGCACCTTTCAAAGCATTTCTCATAGAAACAAGGGAGTCGTAGTAAGTTTTCCACTGCTTAGGGACCTTCTTTTCATCCCTAATTACCTGCTTGGGATTAGATATCGGCACCCCAAATCCAAGAATGTCATCAATAGAAGCACTCGTTATCTTCTTTACCTTTGAAACTCTCGCGGATTTGGCCTTTTTCTTAACTTCAGCCTTAGGAGTAACTTTTTTCTCTACCTTTTTCGGAGTAGTTTTTTTGCGACTCGATAGGATCGAACGAATATCCGAGATAGAAAAACCAGTATTCTCTGTTTTTTCTTCCTTCTTAACTTGAGGTATCGATTTGCTGGCAATCTCCCTCAATTTCGCAACTGCAGATGAGTTCGGCTCACTCTTAGCAGAGGAAGGGTTTGTCTTTTTAACCGAAGCTTTCTTTGGTTTAGGGGATATTTTTGCTGAACTAACCTTAGACATGGTGCCTTTTTTAGCGGGTACTTTCTTCTTCACAGGAGTCTTTTTAGAAGAAGCAGAAGAAGTAACCTTACCTACAACGGACTTTCCTTTATTTGCCTTGTTCTTAGAACTCGAGACCTCCGGCTTCTTTTTCGCAGAAGATCCTTTAGCGGCAGGCTTCTTTCGGGCCGTTGCTTTACTGGTAGCAGTCTTAGCTTTCGGGGATTTTGCTTTAGGTTTGGAAGTTACTTTCTTTTTCGCAGTCATTTGAAATGAATTTTTGGGCAGAATACTGCTTCAACGAAGCTTGGCAAGCACATCGGCACAACGGGGGGAAACTTCACCCCATGGTTCAACAGAAACAAGCTTAGGCACCCACCTCCAACTTCGTGGACATCGAACCCCTGGGGCGTGGTGAGCCGCGACTTGAACAGTCTCAACATTAGATGATTTTTTTACGATCACAGATGATACAATGAATAATTCAGCTAGCTCGTCTTTAGACCTTCGGTCGAAAATCTCACAATAGTCACTGCTTTCAGGCAGATGTATTTCTACTTCAGCATCTAGTGATTGGCCTATTTCCTTCTTAGCCCGAAGAGATTCCAGTACTTCATTCACCTTAGCCTCTTTAAAATCTAAAAGTGCCTGTATATCATTAATCGAGATTTCAACCCCGGCAAGAGACTCTTCATTTGGCCAATTTTGTAAGCTTAATGCATCTGCCGAAAATTCGGTTCCTGAAGTCATAAAGGACCACGCTTCGTCTGCGATGTAAGGAGTGAACGGTCCGATTAGCTTTACCAGAGATTTAAAAATTATAGAAACAGCTGACTGGGTAGACCGACGGCGGGCATCATTGACATCCAATGTGTACAAACGGTCTTTAATGATATCATGGTAAGTTGAAGAGAGAACACCCGAACAAAACCGATTGATAGCCTGAATAACCCGATGAAATTCATAACTCTCACAGGCATCAGTAACTTCAGAAATCAATTCATTAGTTTTGCTAACTGCCCAAAGATCTATGGGGGACATACTACTCAAATTAACGAAATGGCAATCACTGGAAAAATCATGCATCGCTCCTAACTGGAAGCGTAATGTGTTTCTTAAGGTTCGGTATGCACGAACGGTCTGATCGAGTATCTCGTCCGATAATGGTATGTCTCTACGAAAATCCTCAGAGCAAACCCAAAGCCTGAGGACATCTGCACCATATTTAATTACATAAGAATCTGCTGTTTGCGGTTTCCCATCACTTTTAGAAATTTTCTTTCCCTCTCCATTGACTACAAAGCCGTGCGTCAATATGTGACGATAAGGTGCTGCATTTTGGGAAACCATACCTGTCCAAAGAGAACTTTGAAACCATCCCCGATGCTGATCACTTCCCTCTAGATATAAGTCTGCCGGCCATGATAACTCTTTGCTATCGTTTAAAACTGCCCGGTGACTACATCCAGAATCAATCCAAACATCAAGAGTGTCCTGGCCTTTGCTTAATGTTTTCCCGGCCCACTCCTTCGGCAATACAAAGCCCTCGAGTAATTCTTCAACAGAATGAGAAAACCACAGGTTAGTGCCGTGAGTGGAAATTTTCTCAGCAATAAAGCAAATGAGCTCTGAATCTAATAGAGCGTTTTCGTCTTCATCAAAAAACACAGGAATCGGCACCCCCCATGATCTTTGCCTGGAAATGCACCAGTCCGGTCTTGATTCTAAAAATCCGTTAATGCGCTTTCTTCCCCACTCCGGGGTGAAAGAGACATCGTTGATCCCATTCATACATCGGCTACGCAAATCATCTTTGTCCAAGGCAACGAACCATTGATCCATCGCTCGAAAAATTACCGGACTTTTACTTCTCCAACAGTGAGGGTACTGGTGATGGTGTTTCTTTTGGGCTAAAAGAGAACCATTGTGCTCAATAATTTCAAGAACAGCTTGATTTGCTTTAGACTCCCCCTTTTTCTCCAAAACAGAAACGCCAACTAAGTCCTTCGGGATTTGTCCATCGTCAACATATTTTCCGCCATCATCAAGCGGGCAATAAATGTCTAGCCCATGCTCAAGACCGGTAAGATAATCGTCCAAGCCATGCCCGGGTGCGATATGTACACATCCTGTACCAGTATCCATGGTTACATACTCAGCAGATACAACCTTACTTTCTCTATCAATAAATGGATGTCTTGTAACCTTGCCTGCAAGTTCTGAACCAAGGCAGGAGTTGCCAATTGTGTATTCTTCAATATTACATTCCTTAACAAATTCTTCCACCCGTTGCACAGCTATCCAATAACTAGATTCTGATGTTTGAACCTCTAGGTAAGTCGCCCTTGGATGAACAGCAACGGCCAGATTAGCCGGTAAAGTCCAAGGTGTTGTTGTCCAAATGACTAGGTAGGATTTAAGATCAGATCCGAGTATACGAAAACGTACATAAATGGATGGACTAATATGATCTTGGTACTCAATCTCTGCCTCGGCCAGTGCAGTCTGACAGGGAATTGACCAGTACACGGGTTTTTTACTTCGGTAAACCAATCCCTGGGCAACGAAATCCGCGAAGGTTTTTATAATTTCCCCTTCGTACCTAGGCTCCATGGTTCGGTACTCATTTTCCCAATTGGCAAGAATACCTAACCTCTTGAATTGTGACCTTTGTGTTTCAATGAAAGAATTGGAAAACTCTTCGCATTCTTTTCTTAACTGGAGGGAGTTAAATTCTTTTTTTGAATTTCTTAGCTTCTTGGTCACCTTGTGCTCAATTGGCAATCCATGGCAATCCCATCCTGGCAAATAGGGTGTGCGATAACCCCTCGCGTTTTTGTAGCGCAAAATTGAGTCCTTCAGTATTTTATTAAGGGCTGTTCCAACATGAACATCTCCGTTGGTAAAAGGAGGACCATCGTGCAGGATAAAAGAAGATCCACTCTTGTTCTTTTCCTGCATTTTTCTGTAAAGATCCGATTTCTCCCAAAACTTCATCCTCGCAGGTTCTCGTTCAACCGCGTTTGCCCGCATGGGAAAATCGGTCTTTGGCAGATTTAAAGTATCCTTAAGTTTTACAGGTGAATTCATTGGGAATAGCGTCTCACGCAAGCCAAGAAAAGATGAAGCAATAAGCCGTCAAGTCAAGGGCGGATCAAATGGAAATACCGAATCTACTTGCCATTCAAAAACGAGCAAGCACCCTTGGCTAACCTCTTTAACAATGTACGAAGTTCTTAATAAATGGATAACTCCGTGGGCAGAAAATTCCTATTCAATTTTTATTGTTTTACTTATACTTTCGATTGTTTTGGGATTTTATCTTCTCATAAAAGGCGGAGACTTACTTAGTGATCACAGTTCCAACATTGCATACCAATTAGGAGTCCCGCCGGTTGTGGTTGGATTGACGATTGTGTCAATTGCCACATCAGCTCCTGAGCTTTTTACCTCTTTTTCAGCACTACGTAGCAACTCACCTGGTCTAGTCCTCGGAAACATCATCGGGTCAAATATTGCAAATATTGGATTAATTTTGGGGATTGCCCTTTTTCTGGGCAAAATTTCTACAAAGGGTGCAGTATCCCTTGTTCAAAGACATTGCCTTTTCTGGGTAACCTTAGCCTTCTGTATGGCCCTTTTTTTACTGCCTAATGGTATACTTGGGCTCATCCCCGGTTCTTTACTGCTTTTATTCATAATTTCTTACTTATTCGTCATAACAACCCATTCGTTGAGGAATAAAAATAAACCAACTCTCCAGAAAGAAAAGATTGGCTGTTCAAAAACAACTAAAAGCCCATCTCTCCTATTTTCATTCTTCATGCTTTTGATATCCACCATAGCACTTTGGGTGGGATCAGACTCTTTGGTTTATGGATCCAAGACACTTGCCCACATTGTTGGAGTCCCAGAAGAGTTGATTGGATTTACTGTCCTGGCTATCGGAACAAGCCTGCCCGAGTTAGCAGCTTCAATCAGTTTAGTGAAAAGTAATCAGACTGCTATGCTTTTGGGAAATATTGTTGGTTCAAACTTATTTAACATTTCCTTAATTGGTGGAATCGCAGGCGTTTTTGGACCCGTAGCAAGCAATTCCACCTACGCATGGGTAGATTACCTATCCCTTCTCAGTATTACCATGCTACTTATTTTCTGGTTAAAAGGTAGGGAGTTAAACCGTGACCACGGTATCCTGTTACTTACAATTTACCTGTTCGCAACTGCAACCACTTGGATTCTCAATTCTTAACCTAGAAAATTTGCATGCAGGGACGCCCTGCGTTAAACTAAGCGTTTTCTCCGACTTGAAAGCGTAGAAACTTCTCTACTTTCAAACTCGTGCCCACTTCTTTTGCGGTTAAGTCCACAAGATCCTGAACGGTCTGATCTGGGTTTTTAACAAATGCCTGTTCCAATAAGCACGCACCCGAATAGTATTTGTTAAGCTTACCAGTCACAATTTTTTCAATGGCCTGAGGAGGTTTCCCCTCAGCTTGAGCTTCAGCAATTTCTTTTTCTTTCTGAACAAGTTCATTTGGAACTTCTTCACGAGAAACACAAACAGGTGCAGTTGCAGCTACGTGCATACATAAATCCTTAGCTAATTCAATGACTTGAGGATTGGTTCCTGCATCAGATGATTCAGATCCTATCGAAAGCATCACGGCTACTTTTCCACCAGTATGAACATAAGATTCCACTAAACCATTATTTTGAGGGCTTAAAATTTGAGAACGAGAGACTTGAATATTTTCACCAATCTTGGCAACCTGCTCGGTCCTCTTTTCCTCTAAATCTGCTTCAGGGTTTTCGAGCAATTCGCTAGATATTAAGCTGGCGAACTTTACAAAGTCTTCATTCTTGGCGACAAAATCAGTTTCACAGTTTACTTCCACCAAAATTCCTTTGGATCGATCAGCAGATATAGATTGTGAAATAATACCTTCACTAGCACTGCGTCCAGATTTCTTAGCAGCAGTAGCTACACCTTTTTTTCTAAGGATGGAAACCGCGTCATCCATATTTCCATTACTCTCAATTAAGGCACGTTTACAATCAATCAGTCCGGCACCTGTTTTGTCACGTAGTGACATTACATCATTTTTGGATATGCTCATTGTATAATTAATAATTTGATAAAATTAATTCAAAAAAACTGGAGTCAAAAATTAGTCTGAAGACTTATCTTCTTTGGAAGAGGATTCTGCAGGCTGTTCATCAAGAGTTGTTTCTTTAGCTGATTCAGCTTCCTCGCCAGAAGTTTGGGACTCATCAGTAACTTGTGAGCTTTTTACTTCGTCAGTATTTTCACCCTTCTTTTTATCATCAAAATCCATTTCGTCGTAGCCTTCAGGAAGAGTTACTTCTGGTTCGTCCTCGTTGTCCATAAAGTCGGGCTCTTGGGTAACAGGAGTAATATCCTTACGTTTAGTCGGCGTTTGAACCCGTTTGGATGCACCCGATTGAATAGAATCGAGAATAACATCAACGATAATACGGATTGATTTAGTGGAGTCATCGTTCCCCGGAATCGGATGAGAAAGTAGAGATGGATCAGAGTTACTATCTACTAAAGCAATCACAGGTATTTTGAGACGATTAGCCTCGGCTACTGCAATGGACTCGTTGAAAGAATCGATAACGAACAAAGCTCCTGGCAAACCTTGAAGATTCAAAAGGCCTTCGAAATCACGATTCATGCGAGTCATTTGCCTTTTGATTGAAGCACTTTCCTTTCCGTGCATCTTATCTAAAGTACCATCTTCTTCCATGCGTAAATATTTTTTATACTTAGCTATGCTGGTGGATACAGTCTCGTAGTTAGTAAGCGTACCTCCCATCCATCGGTTCACGCAGAATGGCATATTGGTGGCAGCTGCAAGTTCGCGAACTGGCTCGATCGCTTGTCTTTTCGTTCCAACAAGCATGACCTGTTTACCAGATGATACGATATCTTCTATCGCTTGGGCGGCTTTCTCCAACAGGTCATATGTTTTTTCCAAATTGATAATGGAAATACCATGCCTGTTATCATACACAAATGGTTTGGATTTTGGGTTCCAACGGCGCACTTGGTGACCGAAATGCACACCAGCGTCGAGAAGGTCTTTAACGGAAACGTTCATAATATTGTAGGTTCAAAGCCCGGCCTGAACGAATGGGGCGGGAGAAATAATTTTCTTTTAGGTTAGGTTGATTGTTAGGAATTGGGAGCAGGGGCAGGATTTGAACCTGCGACCTTCAGGTTATGAGCCTGACGAGCTACCAGACTGCTCCACCCTGCTGCAAAAG
>Ga0181553_10005624_pt1 | contig 10479 bp, 8 predicted proteins | sample 011ome_17_FD_133753 | JGI IMG/M metagenome (GOLD analysis project Ga0181553, IMG submission 133753) | Coastal salt marsh microbial communities from the Groves Creek Marsh, Skidaway Island, Georgia - 011502XT metaG (megahit assembly) | ecosystem: Environmental > Aquatic > Marine > Intertidal zone...
AGTCGAGCCCACGGCCTTGTGAAGGGCGACAGTGTCTATTAGCGTGGCTGGCTGGCGCGCGGGGCAATCAAGCCCGAGAGGCTTGTTAGTGCGATACGCCTCTTAGCGGAAGCTCCGTTTTATAGCGCACCTGCTTGAGCGCAATGCTTGAGCGGATGAGCTCAACCTCCGGCATCGGCGATAGGTCATCTACAATAAAGCGTTCCAGTGAGCCGACATCGGGCATCACCACTCGAATCATGTAATCCTCTGCGCCCGTCATTAAATAGCACTCCATTACGGCAGGGTGCTCACTCACTCGTTTCTCGAAATCCCGCAATAGCTCACGTGATTGCGTTTTTAGCGTAATAAAAACGAAAACGTTCAGCTCAAGCCCCGCGAGTTTGGGATCAAGCAGGGCCACGTATTGCTTGATGATGCCGCTTTGCTCGAGTCGTTTAACGCGAGCGAGGCAGGGCGACGGGGATAAGTTGACGTGCTTTGCGAGCTCGGCATTTGATATCTTGCCGCTCTGCTGTAAGGCTTGAAGAATTTTTAAGTCGGTTCGATCTATTTGCATAGGTTTGGTCGTATCCAATTGTGCCTGCTTCTTCGGTTCTCTCAACTGCCATGTGTGGCGGTGGATTTCGTAATCTTATGCTGTCGTTTCGAGCTTTAAAAGCAGGTTATGCCGCAAACATGGATTTAAGTGCTCGTGAACGGCAACACATTTTTGAAAAATAGGTCTACATTGTGGGAATCCAAAGGAGGCTAACATGAGCGCACAACACCGCGTGACAAGCGATCAAGACGATAACCAAGAGCTCGCGGAATGGTGCGATGCCCTACAGGGCGTGGTGTCCTATGCGGGCCCAGAGCGCGCCCGCGACCTGCTTGATGCGATTACCAAAATCGCTCGCGATCCCTCTATTGGTTGGCAACCGGTGCATGGCACGCCCTATGTAAACACCGTAACCGTAGAGGAACAGCCGGTGTTTCCGGGTGATCTCGCTATTGAAGAGCAGTTGGTTTCGATTATGCGCTGGAATGCGCTTGCTATGGTGGTGCGCGCAAACACCGCCTACGGTGATTTGGGTGGACACATTGCCAGCTACGCCAGTGCCGCTGATTTATTTGAAGTCGGCTTCAACCACTTTTTTCGAGCGCCGTCTTCTGGGTTTGGCGGTGACGTGGTGTTTTACCAGCCGCACTCCGCACCTGGAATCTACGCCCGCGCCTTTCTAGAAGGCCGTTTAAGTGAAGAGGACTTGGCCCACTATCGGCAAGAAGTCACTGCGACACGTTCTGGTGTGCAGGGCTTGTGCTCTTACCCTCACCCTTGGTTGATGCCGGACTTTTGGCAGTTCCCCACGGGTTCGATGGGCATTGGCCCGATCAGCTCCATTTATCAGGCTCGGTTTATGCGTTATTTAGATCATCGTGGCTTGGCTGATACCCAGTCACGCCGCGTATGGGGCGTGTTTGGTGATGGCGAGATGGACGAGCCCGAGAGCATGTCGGCGCTCACCATGGCCGCACGGGAAGGCTTGGATAACCTAACTTGGGTCGTGAACTGCAACTTACAGCGTCTGGATGGACCTGTTCGAGGTAACAGCCGGATCATCGATGAACTCGAGGCCTTATTTAGCGGTGCCGGCTGGAATGTCATCAAACTGGTGTGGGGATCCGACTGGGATGGTTTGTTTGCACGCGACAAAACGGGTGCGCTGATTCGGGCCTTTGCCGATACCGTTGATGGCCAGTTTCAGACCTTCGCCGCGAAAGATGGTCGCTACAACCGCGACAATTTCTTTGGTCAGAACGCAGAGCTTCGTGCTCTTGTGCAAGGCTTAACGGATGAGCAGATCGACAAACTAAAACGCGGTGGTCACGACCTGGTTAAGATCTATTCCGCGTATGCGGCGGCGGTCGCCCACAAGGGCAGACCAACGGTAATTTTGGCTCAGACCAAAAAAGGCTACGGCATGGGTGAGGCGGGTCAGGGCAAGATGACCACGCACCAGCAGAAAAAACTGGATCGCGGGACTTTGCTCGATTTCCGAGATCGTTTCAATTTGCCTTTGAGCGACGAGCAAACGGAGTCCTTGGCGTTCTATAAGCCAGCCGAAGACAGCGAGGTGATGCAGTATTTACATCGACATCGCGCTGCACTGGGCGGCTATATTCCCGCTCGTCGTGCCGTTGCAGAGGTGTTGAGCTCGCCTTCGGTGAAAGACTTTGCTGAGTTTGCCGTCAAAGCGGATGGTAAAGAGATGTCGAGCACGATGGCTTTTGTTCGCATGCTCACAAATTTGCTGAAGGACAAAACTCTGGGGCAGCGTGTGGTGCCGATCGTAGCGGATGAGGCACGGACTTTCGGTATGGCGAACTTGTTTAAGCAGGTCGGCATCTATTCAAGTGTGGGGCAACGCTATGAGCCTGAGGATATCGGCTCGATTTTGAGCTATCGCGAGGCGCTCGACGGTCAAATTCTGGAAGAGGGTATCAGCGAAGCAGGAGCGATCAGTTCTTGGGTTGCCGCGGCTACGGCGTATTCAGCACACGGCATCAGCATGCTGCCGTTTTATATTTACTACTCGATGTTTGGGTTTCAGCGTATCGGCGATCTTATCTGGGCCGCCGCTGATCAGCGCGCGCGGGGATTTCTAATCGGCGCGACATCGGGGCGAACAACCCTGGGCGGCGAAGGTTTGCAGCATCAAGACGGACACTCCCATGTGATTGCAGCAACGGTGCCGAACTGTCGCGCTTATGACCCGGCTTTTGCGGGCGAGCTCGCGGTGATTATTCAGCATGGGATGACACGTATGTTGGCGCAGCAGAGCGATGAGTTCTATTACTTAACCGTCACAAATGAAAACATGCCGCATCCCTCGCTGCCAGAAGGCATTGAAAATCAGGTGGTCGCCGGGATGTATAAGTTCTCGGAATTCAAAGCAAAGGGTTCTAAGTTGCACGTGCGTCTGTTGGGTTCGGGTAGCGTGTTTTTAGAGGTTCAGGCGGCAGCGGAAATACTCGCGCGGGATTGGAATGTGAACGTGGAACTCTTTAGTGTCACTTCGTTTACGGAGCTCGAGCGCGAAGCGCGTCAATGTGAGCGTTGGAATCGCTTACATCCGCTTGATCCGCCAAAGACGGCCTGGGTGAGTGAGGCTTTGCTGGGTGCTGCCCCGGTTGTGGCGTGTACCGATTACGTTCGAGCCCTACCGCAGCTGATAGCGCCCTATGTGGAGGCGCCGTTTAGCGTGTTGGGCACAGATGGTTTTGGTCGCAGCGATACTCGTTCTAAGCTGCGAGAGTTCTTCGAGATCGATCGGGGTAGCATTGTGATTGCTGCACTGCATGCGCTCCAAAAGCAGAAGTTGGTGAAAGGTGACTTGGTGGCTAAGGCAATCGAAACCTATGCCGTGGATATCGACAGCCCAAGCCCCTGGTTGATTTGAGACGAAGGGGGCGGAGTGTACTCCGACACCTTCGTGCGCAGCATGCGCACACGTGACTTCCCTGTACCCAGCACCCGCGTACACGACCTCTCTGTGGGCGGCGCATTCGTTAGACAATTGAAGCAGAGGGTAGCCCGATCCCTTCGTGGGCTTGGCTGCAGATGATGATTCGGTTAAGTTAATCGCTCCTCCGTTTTGCGAACATTGCGATGCAAGATCAGCTTGAGTCCCATCTTTTATCTCGAATACCGGGTGCTCGGCTTGAGTGGCAACGTCCTCCCCAAACGCCCGAATTACCCTTGTTGCTCATAAGCGAAGACTATCCTCGTCAAGGTTTACCGGCCGATGTGGCCGAAGCCTTGATGGACGATCCTCCCTACTGGTGTTTTTGCTGGGCGAGTGGTCAAGTACTCGCTCGATATCTTCTCGATAATCCCAGTTTGGTGGCGGGCAAAACAGTGGTGGACTTTGGCGCTGGTTGCGGCATCGTCGCCATTGCTGCCAAGCTGGCGGGCGCTGAGCGCGCGATCGCCTGCGATTTGGACTCAATTGCACTGGCCGCCGCTCGAGTTAATGCCGAGGCGAGTGGGGTTGAGCTAGAGTACAGCGAGGATATCGCGCAGATTCTGAACGATGCTCAGTACCAGAGTTCGGTCGTGACCGTTGCCGATGTGTTTTACGACCGAGAGAATTTGCCGATTCTCAGTAAGTTCAACGCATTTTTTAGTGAGGTTTTGGTTGCGGATTCCCGTTTGAAAGGGATGCCTTTACCGGGACTCAATGCACTCGAAGTGATTGCGAGCCACACGGTGCCTGATCTGGACGAATCGCGCGAATTTAATCGCGTTACGCTATACCAAACGGCGAAGACACGTTGATTGCTCGATGCTGCGCAGGCGGCGTGGTTTACTCTAGTGGAACACCCTAAGTCTGCGCGTTCTGAGGACGACTGGTTCTGTGTTTGCTCTTTACTCTAAGTGTTGAGCTTCCGCTTAGCGGTTCTTGGTGTGCTCTTGGAGCGTAAGGACTCAGCTTCTGATTAGCGGTTCCTTGTTTCCCCTCGGACCGCACGTATTAAGGTTCGGATTAACGGTTTCTTGTCTGCCCTTGAAGGGTGAGCACTAGCGTTCGGGCTCCGCCATGGTCACGATGTTCGCAGAGATAGATCCCCTGCCAGGTTCCAAGGGCAAGGCGACCACCGCTGACAGGCACGGTAAGTTCAGGGCCAAGCAGGCTCGATTTTATGTGCGCCGGCATATCATCGCTTCCCTCTAGCGTGTGCTCATAATAGGGAGCGTTCTCGGGTACCAAGCGGCTAAACACTCTTTCGAAATCACCGCGTACCGTTGGGTCAGCGTTTTCATTGATTGTAAGCGAAGCGGAGGTATGCTGAATGAAGATATGCAGTAAGCCTAACTCGTGTTCTCGCAGGCGGGGTAAAGCGTGCTCGATTTCATGCGTAATCAAGTGAAAACCCCGGGCTCGGGGTTTCAATTGCAGTGATGTTTGCAACCAGGACATGATTCGCCTCGTTCAGATTAGTACGATTCTGGCATTGTAGTGTCACCCTCTGCTAACGGAAAGTTTGTGTTGTATGAAAAGGACGCGTTGACGCTCAAGACAAGACGTAGAGGGCATGTTGATCGCAAACCATCGAGTGAATGCCAAGTATCTGGTGAGCGGAGATATTCGGGGAGCGCAAAGTAATCAGGGGGCTCAAAATACCTGGGGAGCGGAAGAGACGCGGTCAACGGAGGGACGGCTGAACGGAACGTGCCGCCACCGCGGCTCCTTGTAGGCTTGAGTGGATGAAATGTGCCAAAAAGTATAAGGTTAGCACCACTAATTCTTAAGCTGGGCTGGCCATCGCTAAGTCACTTGGCTATAGTGCGCGCGCATTGGATTTTCATCAAAAGGTGGTTAAGCCCATGGCTGCGACATCCCCCGTTACGGTAACAGAGGTTACCCATTGGAACGACAAGCTCTTTAGCTTCAAAACCGAACGCGCACGTGAGTTTCGTTTTGAGACGGGGCAGTTCGTGATGATTGGGCTGGAGATCAATGGCAAACCCGTACTGCGCGCGTATTCCATCGCTAGCGCAAGCTATGATGACTACCTCGAGTTTTTGAGTATCAAGGTGCCGGATGGGCCACTGACCTCTCACTTATGCAATATCAAAGCGGGCGATCAGATCTTGTTGGGTAAAAAGCCGGTGGGCTCGCTGCTGCTGGCTGATTTGAACCCAGGCCGCAATCTCTTTTTGTTCTCTACAGGCACCGGTTTGGCGCCGTTCATGTCGATTATTCGCGACCCAGCGGCCTATGAGCGCTACGAGCATGTGGTTGTGCTGCACGGCGTGCGCCGCGTGTCGGATCTAGCGTACCGTGATTACATCTCAAAAGAGCTTAAGGAGCACGAGTTTTTGGGCGAGTACTGCAGCAAGCAGCTGCTGTATTACCCCGTTGTGTCGCGTGAGCCTTTCGAGCGGCAAGGGCGCATCACCGATCTAACGCGTTCAGGACAGATGTGCGAAGAGCTGGGCTTGCCGTCGATTGATCCTGCGCACGATCGTGCGATGATCTGTGGCAGCATGGAAATGCTGAAAGATACCTCGGCCATGCTCGATGAGTTTGGGCTACAGATTTCACCCAACCAAGGCACGATCGGTGATTACGTTATTGAGCGCGCGTTCGTAGGCTAAACGAGCAAGCTGTTAAGGTCTCTGATGCAGGGGTCCGAGTTCACTCCGACCCTTTCGATTTAGATATCGCTGAGAGTTTTACCTGCTTCGACCATCGAGGTCGGCGTTTTACTTCGACACCTTCGTACGCTCCGATCTTCTCCCATTAAATGCTGCTTAGACGTTTACAGGCCTCTCTCATCGTAGCCTGAGTACACCCCATATTGAGTCGCATATAGCCCGGGCCCCCGAATTGGGCTCCAAGTGATAGACCCAGGCCACGTGCCTCGAAAAACGCGGCGGGGTCGCTCAAATTGAGCTTTTGGATATTAAGCCAAGCTAGATAGGTGCCTTGAATCTCGTTCATCGAGATACCTTCAATCTGCTCGATGGTTGAACTAAGCAGTGCTCGGTTTGACTGCAGATGCTCGATCAGGCTCAAACGCCAGTCCTCGCAGTGCGCCAGAGCTGCACGAGTAGCGACGACCGTAAGTGGATTGTTACCTTGGTTGAGACCGCTACCGAATCGCTCAAATTGTGCTTTGAGATTCGGATTTTCAATAATCACCCAGGCGCCACCCAATCCCGCTATGTTGAAGGTTTTAGTTGCTGCGGACACGGTAATAGTGCGCTGCTGCATGTCCTCATTTAGGTTGGCAATGCAGATGTGGCGGTTGTCGTCGAATAGCAGCTCGAAGTGAATTTCATCTGAGCAGATCATCAGATCGAACTCTTGAGCGAGGGCCGCGATCGCTTGCAGTTCGGCTCTGGACAGGACGCGTCCAACCGGATTCCATGGGTTGCACAGTAGCAAGAGCCGGACATTGCGATTCTGCTTCAAGGCGGTTTTTAAAGCCTCAAGGGGGTAGGGGTAGGTATCATTGCAGGGTTCGGCTGCGACTTGAATAAGCTCTCTATCGCTATTCTGGCCCATGGCCAAAAACGGGTAGTAAACCGGCGTTACTGTGATCGCGGCCTCACCCTCCGCGAGTAAGGCTCGACACACGTGATTCATCGCGGGCACAACCCCCGACACCAGGGACAGCGAATCCAGATCGAAATGCCAGTCGTAGCGCTCGCTATAGCGCGATTGAATCAGCGTAAGTAGATCCATGGGCTTCGATTGGTACCCATAGATCCCGTGTTCGTTGCGATCAGCGATGGCTCGGAGTACTTCACGTGGCGCCCGAAAATCCATGTCAGCAACCCACATGGGAATGATGTCTTCACTGAGATATTTGTCCCATTTATCACTTCCGATGTTGCGGCGATTAATTGCTTCGTTAAAAAGTGCTGATTTATTCATTATCGTTGGCTTGGGTAATGAGCGCTAATTTATTCATGGAAGTGGCTGGAGTGATGAGCGTTTATTTGTTGATAGTCAGTGGCTTGGTTATAGGGCACTTGATGGCACTCGAAGTGCAATGCCATCCAGCAACAAGCTAAGGCTTTGATCAAATAAATTGTCGATATCGATTGAACCCAACTTAGGCAAGAAGCGTGACCATTTCTCGCGATCAGCCGGAGACGCGCTTTCAAGCGTTGCTGTCAGGTCTGCATCAGAGTGGACATTGATTGTATCGTCGTGCTCGAGTTCAATCATCACCAGGCCGGCTACCCCTCTGATAAAGGCCTGTGTCAGTTCAACTTTTTGCTCTTCGCTACAGCCCATGAGCTCGAAGGTTTGCCAAACGGGTTCTATTACGCGATACCAAGCCGTTGGAATATGCTGGCTCATCCTTAGCATGAGCGTAGCGTGCGGATAGGTACGATGGTTGTCCCGAACGGCATGAGCCCAGGCTTTCAGCGTGTGGCGCCAATCCGTATCTGGGGGAATGCGAGCCAAATCGACCCGTGATGCGACTTCTTCGGCAGCGAGACGCAGGATGTCATCTTGCCCCTCGAAGTAGACATAAATTGCAGCTGGTGTGACCGACAATGCCTGAGCTAAGCGCCGAATACTGAAGTTTTCAGGGTTTGCCGAATTCAGTAGTTCCAGCGCCTTCTCAACTATTTTATCGCGCGAGAGTTGGGCTTTGCGGCCTCTTGAGGCTTTAGTTACGTGCATTCGATCATGTCGGTATTGAGTTCGATGTTGCAGTGTAGCGCGTTAACCCGTATTCAGGGAAATTCCGTCTCGGCAGAAAATCGACGAAAAATGCTTTTGAGTGGTTGACCGACTTCGCTGCTTAGTTATAACTTAACGGTGTTCATTAAATGACGTTCCGCTCATGAAGGTAAGTCCTTTTGAGCCAATCTAACAATAAAATGGAGATCTTATGGCGAATTCAGTGATTCGAGGTGGTATCGTCGTTGACGGTACAGGTGCGCCGGCCTTTGAGGCCGACGTGCGAATAGAAAACGGCGTGATAACGGACGTCGGTACCGACGTGCAAGCGCAAGAGGGCGATCAAGTGATTGATGCGAGTGGTTGCTACGTGGCCCCCGGTTTTATTGAAACCCACACCCATTTTGACGCTACGATGTGGTGGCAGCCCAATCTGGACCCTTTGCCTGGCTACGGTGTTACTACGGCGGTGTTGGGAAACTGCGGTTTTACCGCGGCGCCGGTGTCTGATGATGAGGCGGTGAGACGAGAGCTGATCAACATTTTCTCGTTCTTTGAAGATATCCCCATTTCTCCCTTTCTTGAGCACGTGCCTTGGGATTGGCGCTCATGGCCCGAATACAAAGCTTCGATGGAAAAACATGTAAAAGTGCCTGCTAACTATGCCGCTTTCGTAGGCCACTTAGCTATTCGTTTGGTGGTGATGGGTATGGACGCGTGGGATCGCGAAGCCACCCCCGAAGAGATTGAAAAGATGTGCGCCATGCTAGACGAAGCGCTAGCGGCTGGCGCACTTGGGATGTCATCGAACTTGCTGGATCATGATGGGCAAGATCGTCCCATTCCCACAATGAAAGCGGCTGACGAAGAATGGGAGGCCCTGTTCGATGTGCTGGCTAAGTACCCCGGCGCAACGCTTCAAGTAATCGTAGATACCTTCATGCGAAAAACCGCAGCCGAGTCGGTGGAGCGGATCGACCGACTGATCGGTGATCGGCCCATTCGGGCGCAAGTGGCGGGTATGGCACCCACGCTTACCTTCCAGAAGGATATTGAGGAGAAAATAGGGCCTTTGCGTAAGCGGTTGGCTGCCGAGAAGCGCGATATCCGTGCGGGCTTTGCCCATGTGCCGCCCACCAGCGTAATCAGCATCAAAAAGTCTCTTATTTTCGCGCAGTCGAATGATTATGTTTGGCACGAGGTGGTGCTGGCCGAGTCAGAAGAGGAGAAACTCCGAATTCTGCAAGACGAGGAATGGCGTGCGCGGGCACGTGAATCGTGGGATGAGAAAGTCTGGCGTCACTCACCTTTCGCCAATCCGCAGAGCCTCTTGTTAATTAACTCGGAAAATGGCGTAGGCCCGATCAATATTTCGCTTGAGCAATACGCGAGTGATCGGGGATTGCATCCCTCAGATGCGATGGCGGAATGGTTCATTACCAACACTGTGCATTCAACCGTTCACATGGCGCCCTTCCCACAAGACGAGGACATGGTGGTTGAGTTAATCAAAGACCCTTGGAGCGTGCCGAATATTTCGGATGCCGGCGCGCACGGGCAAATGCTCTGCGGTGGGGGTGAAAACATCCGACTACTCACCTATTACTGTCGCGAGAAGGGTTGGATTACGGTGGAGGAAGCTGTGCACGCGCAGACCGGAAAACTCGCGGATTTCTTCGGGTTGAATGATTTAGGCAAGCTCCAAGAGGGTAAGCGGGCCGATATTACCGTATTTAACATGGATGAAATTGAGCGGCGACCTATGAAAAAGGCCTTCGACGTACCTGATGAAAACGGCGGCACAACTTGGCGCTTTACGCGTGATCCAGCGCCCGTACGTTTGACCATGGTGAACGGCGAAGTCACATTTGCCAATGGCGAAACAACCGGTGCGGCGCCTGGTTTGATGCTGTCGCCGTCAGCCGCTTAAGCTAAGGGGGAATAACCATGACCGATAAAGACACACCCTACTTAATGAAAGGCGCGAAGCCACCCACTTCGGAGAGCTCGATATTGCTGAGCTCATCACGGTATTTGAATGATCCGCGCGTGCGCGAGGCAATCGCCCTGCGCATGTTGGGCAGGAACGGTAACGATTTACCCTCAACGTATACGCTCCCTGCGCTGTTTCAAGCGCTGGCGGAGAATGAAGATTACGAGGAGTTGTTCACTTTAATCGCAACCGAGCGTCACACAAATAAAGCCTTCGACGCATGGATGTCTGAGGGCTTTCTGTCGACCATGTCGCGCGATGATTTTCGTGATTTCGGCGAGGGTACCGTGGGGC
>Ga0181553_10005636_pt1 | contig 10468 bp, 10 predicted proteins | sample 011ome_17_FD_133753 | JGI IMG/M metagenome (GOLD analysis project Ga0181553, IMG submission 133753) | Coastal salt marsh microbial communities from the Groves Creek Marsh, Skidaway Island, Georgia - 011502XT metaG (megahit assembly) | ecosystem: Environmental > Aquatic > Marine > Intertidal...
CCAACAAATATGACTCATCGCTTACAGCAATCGTAACTAATCTTGAATCCGAATCAAAAGACATAGACATATCATAATCATCATAATGCCAATTTTCCCCTTCATCTTCGTTTTTTTCAGCTTCTGTTGGGTTTCCCAATTCCTCCTCTACATCCGTCGTGTAGATTCCAAATTTCAAATTCCCGAGACCAACTCCTTTATATATATTTTTCATTTGCAATAATTTCGATTTTACGACCTTCATATTAATATTTCAAAAATGTTTTTACATGTTCTGCCAATCTTTTCAGGGCATCGGCATCATTCATTTTATCAGCATCTAAAAGCGCCTCAACAGAGGATAATTTTGGTTTATTCGAAAACACCTCAACTTTAAGATAGTGCAATACATTTGTAAACTGATCTAATGGACGCAAAGCACCTGCATGACCAGATGAAACTCCTACTAAAGCAGCTTTTTTATGATTAAAATCTGCTGGAGGAACAGAATCAATAAATGATTTTAGCACGCCTGGAAAACCTCCATTATATTCTGGAATGACAAAAACAAAACGATTTGATGCTTTAATTTTATTTTCAACAACAAACTTAAATTCATCTGATTTAGCGCCGTTAATTTCATCATAAGCAAAACTTTTAGGCAAATCTTTTAGATAAAGAACAGTTACTTGTTCTCCTTCTTTTTTAATTAAATCTTCATATACCTTTGAGATAATTGAACTATTACTATTTTCTCTATTGGTTCCGCAAATTACAGTAGTCATTATGTTTTTAGTTATTAACAATGCAACACCAAATTTTGAAATTCCAAATCTCTTATTTTAATGGATATTGATTGTAGTTAAGTGCGCAAATCTAATTCAAAAATGTTTATAACCGAATAGACTTACAACCAATAAACAGAAAAGTGTGTATAAAACTATTAAGGCTTTGGTTTATATTATTAGTTTCCTTTCTATTTTTACCATGATTGATAAACAATAAAGGTTTAATCATATATTATAACAATTTAGTTAATGGGAAAAGTTATTGCGATAGCAAATCAAAAAGGTGGAGTAGGAAAAACCACAACAGCAATTAACCTTGCAGCTTGTTTAGGAGTGCTTGATAAAAAAACATTAATAATAGATGCTGATCCTCAGGCGAATTCTACTTCAGGAGTTGGTATAGGGATCCAGAACGTAAGTAGTAGCATCTATAATTGCTTGATTAATGGCGAAGACCCCACCGAATTAATTAGTAAAACAAACAGCCCCAATTTAGACATACTCCCTGCTCATATTGATTTAGTTGGAGCAGAAATCGAAATGATAAACCTTCCTGAACGAGAGTATATAATGAAAAATGCTATTGCAGATATTAAGGAAGAATACGATTACATTATTATTGATTGCTCTCCTTCTTTAGGATTAATTACTTTAAATGCATTAACTGCGGCCAATTCTATGATTATACCTGTGCAATGTGAATATTTTGCACTAGAAGGATTGGGTAAACTATTAAATACGATTAAGATTGTTCAAACAAGATTGAATCCGGAACTAGATATTGAAGGTATTTTATTAACGATGTACGACACGCGTTTACGTTTAGCTAATCAGGTTGTTGAAGAAGTCAAAATGCATTTCCAACAATTAGTTTTCAACACTTTGATTCACAGAAACACGACGCTTGGAGAAGCTCCTAGCCATGGTGAAACGATAATCATGCACGATGTAAGTAGTAAAGGAGCAATAAACTATCTTAACCTAGCGAAAGAAATTTTATTAAAGAACACGCTTTCCCAGTTAATGGAAGCAGAAAAAACTGCTGCAGATGAACACTAAAAAGCCAGCTTTAGGTAGAGGTTTAAGTGCATTATTAGAAAATGCAAACACGGATATTACTTCATCAAGAAGTGATGATTCGGTTACCATTCCTTCAGTTGGAGCTATTGCATCTATTTTAATTCACCAGGTAGAAGCCAACCCTTTTCAACCCAGAACGCATTTCGAAAAAGAAGCTCTAGTGGATTTAACCAATTCTATCAAGGAACATGGTATTATACAACCCATTACTGTTCGTAAAATTGGATATGACAAATACCAAATAATATCCGGAGAAAGAAGGTTCAAAGCTTCGCAAATTGCAGGCCTAAAAGAAATACCTGTATATGTTAGAATTGCTAATGATCAAACCATGTTGGAAATGGCTATTGTTGAAAATATTCAGCGTAAAGACCTTAACCCTATTGAAATTTCCTTAAGCTATCAAAGATTAATTGATGAATGTAATCTTACGCAGGAGAACTTAAGCGAACGTATTGGTAAAAGTAGATCGGCTGTCACAAATTTCCTTCGCTTATTAAATCTACCAAGTGCAGTTCAAGCAGGTTTGCGAGATGCTAAAATCACAATGGGCCATGCGAAGGCACTTCTCTCCTTTAAAACAGAAGCAGAAGTATTAGCAGCCTATAAAGATGTTCTAGACAACCAACTTTCGGTTAGAGGAATTGAAGAAAAAACAAAGACGGCTAAATCTTTCTCATCAAAAAATTTAAGCCAATCGGCCCTTTCTTTATCGGAAAAGAAGGCACAAGAAGATTTGTCATTTCATTTTAGTACTCGGATAAAAATAGCAAAGAGCAATAATGGAAAAGGGAAAATCGTTATTCCTTTTGATGATGAAGAACACCTTAAGCGAATTTTAGATCTTTTAGACTAATAAATCGTTTCAAAATCGAATTGATAACTTATAAAATGAATCGATTTGCTTGTATAGCAATTATTTTGCTTTTTTCTATGTTAGTTCATAGCCAAAAAGACAGTGCCAATATCAGCATAGATTCTATTCATTCTCCAAAAATGGCTACTATGATGTCTATAGCGCTGCCTGGATTAGGACAAATCTATAATGACATTAAAAAACCTGAAGGATTTACATCTAGGGTTTGGTGGAAATTACCTCTGATTTACGGTGGTATTGGGACCAGTATTTACTTTGCAATTCAAAATCAAAAATCCTATACGATTTATCGAAATGAACGACTTGATTTACAAAATGATATAAATAGTATTTACAGTGTTAGTGGGTATTCAGACGCTCAATTAAAATCAATTACTGATCAATATTCTAGATGGAGGGATCTATCCATTGTTGCAGTGCTTGGAGTATATCTGATAAATATTGTAGATGCGAATGTTTCAGGTAATCTGCTTCATTTTGATAGTAGTAATAATTTATCAATTATTGTTCAGCCAAAGGTATTTTATGTCAATCAATCATGTTTAACCGGTGGGGCATTATCCTTTCATTTTAAGAATAAAGGAGTAAGAAACGATTATGTACCAAATAATTTTTAATTTGGTCTCCTCAATAATGAGCACGTCGCTTTATGGAAAAATACGATTTATGTGTAATAGGTGCAGGACCAGCAGGATATGCTTCTGCCATGCGTGCAATTGATTTTGGGAAAAGAGTCGTTCTTATTGAAAAACAAAAGGCCGGTGGGGCTGGTCTTTATAAAGGAGCTCTTTCATCAAAAACTTTATGGGAACTTTCTCAAAAGGTAAAAGCAGTGAATGAAAGTATTGTCTCTGTTGGAAGAAAAAAACTGGAAGTTACCTGGGAAGAAATCAATAAGACTGTTAACGAAGCAATTTTTGATAGAAAATTTCAATATTCTTGCCATATAAAATTATTGGAAGCAGAATCCATGAACAAAACCTTTAAATACGAAAGAGGTCTTGGATCATTTGTAGATAATCATGTGATAGAAATTTCTAAAGAAAATGGGAAGAGCAAGCAGATATATGCTGAAAACACTATAATAGCAATTGGCAGTAAACCACGTTTATTGGAAGGTGTAGATGTTGATGAAAAAATTATCATGACAAGTGACGGTATTCATGAAATTGAGGATTTCCCAAAAAGTTTAGTTATAGTTGGTGCCGGGGTAATAGGGTGTGAATTTGCTACTATTTTTTCGAATTTCGGTAAAACAAAAGTTCACTTAATAGACAGGGCTGATAAAGTACTTCCATTTGAAGATGATGATATTTCTGGAATGATTGAAAAAAACTTAGCCAAGAATGGTGTTATTGTTCATCATAGATCTACTTTGGAGAGGCTTGAAAAAAAAGATGGGGAAGTAGAATATGAACTTTCATACCCAGATGGGAAAAGAGAAGTTATTCGCGTTGAGAAAGCTTTACTATCAGTTGGTAGAGTTTTAAACTCAGATGCTCTTAAAATGGAAAATGCTGGTGTATCCATGAGTAAAAGAGGAGTTCATATTGGAGATGATGATACCCAGACCAATGTCCCAAACATATATGCTTGCGGTGATGCAAGTGGCCATCTTGCGCTTTACAATATTGCAGAGCTTGAAGGAAGACATGCGGTAGAAAGAATATTCGATGGCAAAAAAACACCTCTTTCTTACGATAATGTTAGTACAATAATGTTTTTACAACCTGAAGTGGCATCTGTTGGCATGAATGAAAAACAATGTATAGAGAACAACATTGACGTAAAAGTTGTGAAAATTGATTATTCATGTATTGCAAGAGCCATTGCCATGCGAAAAACAGAAGGGTTCTTTAAAATAATTGTCACCAATGATAAGGAAATGAAAATACTTGGAATGCGTGCCATCGGAGAACATGCTTCTAGCGCGATTCAAGCAGTGGCTTTATTGATGAAGATGGATAAAGGTATTGAGGAGTTAGCAGAAATGATATACCCCCATCCTTCTATTGTTGAAGGAATTCAAGAATGTGTTAGAATGCTCTTAAATAAATCCATTTTTAAATCATCTGTATTTAAAGATAAACTAAAATGCTACAGCTGTGTTGATGGGGTATGCACTCCCCTCCAAAGGCTTTAAACGACTCCTTAAAAAAATATGCATTTGTATTTCAATGTAAAATAAGTTTACCCAAAATAATTTAATCTCCCACTTCACACTACTGGAAAAGTATCTAAGGGGTAGTACTACCTTGACTAGTTGTTTCTCCTTTTGAACAACGAACCACAGCTTTTACATCTCCTATTCCAAAAAACTTTACATTGTTGTGATTTGTGGATAATATCATTTCTTTCATGTCAACCAATTCAATAAAGAATGTTCCTTCAACGTAATCGTCTAACTCAATGTATATACTATCATGTGATAGTAAGTCCCAAGTACCCGTTACAAAATAATTTAATGTGTCATAGACATAGTACTCACCTCTTGACAAGCCATTATCCAACATGTAAATCTTGTAGTACCCGTCACCATCAGTGTAATCTGGAAGAATCCCATTCATAAAATTAGTAGATCCACCGTCTAATTCCAAAGCATTTAAGTACCACTCCGTTTTTACAATATAATTATGGTGAACCTTATAACAAGAGGTTGCGCCAAAAAATAAAACCGAAACAATTATTATGGATAAAAACTTACGCATATAAATGAATTATTTTTTCGAAGATACAAAAATAAACTTTCGTATTACGGGTAGTATGCTACTTTTGTAGAGTAATGCTTGAGTTTTTCGAACAATATAAAGAGATATTTCTATACCTTTCTATTCCACTAACAAGTGCAATTGTTGGGTGGGCAACAAATGTTCTTGCATTGAAAATGACATTTTACCCAATTGAGTTTATTGGAATAAAGCCCTTCGGTTGGCAAGGAATTATCCCTAGTAAAGCACGAAAAATGTCTGCAATATCTGTTGATTTATGGACAACTAAACTAATTGATGTCCAGGAATTATTTTCACAAATTGACCCTGAAATTATTGCTGAGGAAATGCGCCCAGAATTTGATAAATTATCTAAAGAGATAATGGATGAAATAATGGTAGATCAATCTCCAGAGGTTTGGAAAAGAATACCAACGTCTGCTAAAAAGGTCGTTTATGCGCGTATTTCGAGAGACATGCCAGACGTCGTAAAGGGAATAATGGAAGATGTGAAGGAAAATATTGAAGATGTTTTTGACATAAAAGACATGGTTGTTAAAAGACTAACACAGGATAAACAACTTATGAATGACATCTTTTTAAATTGCGGAAAAGATGAATTTAAATTCATTGAACGATCGGGTCTATACTTTGGTTTTACTTTTGGCCTCATACAAATGGCTGTATGGTATTTTTTTCAACAATGGTGGTTATTACCTTTATTTGGATTAATCGTTGGTTACGCTACTAATTGGTTAGCATTAAAATTAATTTTCGAGCCAATTCATCCTAAGAAATTTTTGGGAATGAAATTTCAAGGACTTTTTATTACCCGCCAAAATGAAGTTTCTGCAGAATATGCTCAAATGTTGGCTAATGAAATATTTACGTTTGACCGAATATTTGCTGCAATTATTAGTGGCCCAACTAAGGAAAGATTTGTTACGATGATTGCAGGTCATGCCAACAAAGCTATAGATGATGGAGTTGGCATATCTAAACCCTTAATTACTATTGTTTCTGGTAAAAGAAATTACGAGAAAATGAAAAACATAATTGTAGATAAAACCATTCGAAACATGCCCACATCGGTTCGGCCAGCTTTTGGGTATGCCGAAGAAGCTATGGGGCTTGAAAAAATATTTAGAACAAAAATGCAAGCTCTTTTACCCGGCGAGTTTGTAGATTTTTTACGACCTGTTTTTCAGGAAGATGAACTAAAATTAATTCTTATTGGTGCTTTCTTAGGAATGGCTGCAGGATTTGGCCAATTGTTTTTTGTATTTGGTTTGTAATTTAGACCATCTCGCAACTTACTTCACTATCCTATAAACCTTATCATCAATCCTTACAACAATATCCTCCTCAAAAGCTAGATACTTGTTAAACTCTGCTTTTTGTCCTTTTGCCACTTTAAAGTAACCATCGCTAAACTTCTTGATTTCAATTGCTGCTCGTAATTCTCTATCATCGAGCGTTCCTTCAACCCATTTTTCATTCCTAAGGTAGAATGTTTTAGTACCGATTTGTTTAATCGTGCTAACAGTTTGAACTGATCCAGATGCATCTTCGTAAGACATTGCTTCACCAGTTGGCGCAATCTTTGTTTTTGATGCAAACCCCTGCTTTTGACTTCTTAAGTTATTGGCTGAAGAACCACTCACCTTTTCCAATTGTTGTAGATTATTTTCACTTTCTCCATTAATTGAAGCGTCATCAGATAACATAACATCTTCTCTAGCAAGAAAAGCCGTATAAGGAGTAAGTATCCCAAACTCTTTACTTAAGCTAATTAATTCATTAACTAATTCGTCGGTTCTACCATTTAAATCAATTTGATTAATAAGGTGACCTACTCGCCTGGATGCCCAAATTTGTTCTAAATAATCAAATGTATCACCGTCCTTAGAAGATGCTAAATCAACTTTAAAAACAAAGTTCTGCTCCTTTCCTCCTACTTTACCCGTCACAGTTATGGTATTGTTTCCTGCTTTGTTATATTTTCCTACCCAAACTAATTGACCGCCTTTAAATAAATCGGGCAGTTTATCTGGATACATACTTCTGACATCTGTATCACTAAAGCTAACTTGTATATCTGTCATAACTGGGCTACTTATATTTCCATATAAATCAGCGACAGCAACTTCTATGTCTTCATGCGGTTTGACGTATTCAGTAACTCCTCCATTTTTAGAAGTAAGTCTGTCCAACAATCTTGCATTAACATCATTGCCAACTCCAAAAGCAAATATCCTTGCTCCTATTCCATTTGCCTCAACTACATTTTTAGCAATCTGCATTTCGTTTGTAATCCCTGAAGAAGCCAATCCATCCGTTAAAAACAATATGTAATTCGGTCTATTCTCATCTTGAAACATTGCTATAGATTTTACCAATGCGTCATTTATATTGGTTCCTCCTCCTGATCGAATCCCCCCAACATAATTAATAGCTTCTTTATAGGTTTCGGCTGTGTACCGCTGCATTTCAGGCTTATACATTTCAACTCTATCATCGTAATCAACAATATTAAAGTTATCTCCTTCATTTAAATTAGTTAATACAAACTCCAAAGCTTTTTTCGATTGCTCAATCTTTTTTCCAGCCATTGAACCAGATCTATCCAAGACAAAAATTATATTCTTTTCGGTTTTATTAATTACATCTTCTGCTACAGAAGGACTTGCCAATAGCATAAAGTACCCGTCTTTACCTGCTTCAGGCATATAGGATAATACTGTTGCCCCCACTGGTCCACTTTGCAATGAGTAAGTCATTTTGAAATCATTCTCTGGTGTGAAATAAATTTTCTCATAACTTATATCCGCAGTCTTATCACTTCCTCTTTTTACCAATATTTCATCCGTAGGACTGTAAATATTTTTTATTTCCTCACTAGACTGTATTCTTGCATGAAATTTAACTGAACGTAAAGGTTTAGATGAAAATTTTTGTGTCCCAAAAGGATAAGAGAAATTAATCATATCCAATTTTCGATCGCATACTTGGGTATATCGTACGGTTATATCTCTTTCTTTTCCGACAGGAACTGGAAATACACTGGTTTTGAATAAACCATAACCAACATATTCCATTAATGCAGGATCTCGTTTTCTTCTAACTATGCCTTCGTAAATTGACTTTGCTTTGTCTTTTTCCAATAACTCTCCAGGTACCTCAACACCATCTACCATCATCATAAAATTCTGAACTATTCCACCATTTGGAAGCGGGAAAAATATTTCAATCTCTAAATCTCTGTCCGTAGAATTTAATAATTTTTGTGTTACCGAAACCTCAGCAATTTGATCCTTCATCTTAACATCTACATCAATACTTATTACTTCATACGAGTTGCCTATAGCCACATTATCAAAGGCTAAAGGACTTTCACTCATTATCCGAGCATCAAAATCAGCACTTGTTACACCCATTTGAGAAAAGGAAGCATTAAATATAAATAAAGAGAGGATTAAAGTAATAACGAAATTTTTCATGTCTGATTGTTTTTGTTTTCAGTTAAATACATTCGTTAATCCATTAAGTTCAAACTAATTTTTCTTTTAGTAACGGTTAGAACAAAAAACACTATACTTTAAGATGCTAAAACAATCAGTTCTGTAAACCCGTTTATATAAAAATCCTTTTGTTACTTTTACATGCAAGTAATATGGGCAACACGATTAACATAAAAAATAAAAAAGCAAAATTTGAATATCAATTTATTGATAAGTACACTGCTGGTATTCAACTAACAGGTACAGAAATTAAATCAATCCGTTTAGGAAAGGCTAGCATTATGGAATCATATGGTGTTTTTGAAAAAGGTGAAATATTTCTAAGGAATATGTATATCCAAGAATATGAAAACGGAACACATTACAATCATTCTCCGAAAAGAGATAGAAAGCTTTTATTAAATAGAACAGAAATAAATAAAATTGAGAAAAAGCTAAAAAACAAAGGCCTTACATTAGTTGCAATAAAGCTTTTTATTAATGAAAAAGGGAAGGCAAAGTTGGATATCGCTGTTGCACAAGGAAAGAAGTTACATGATAAGCGTGAGGACATGAAAAATAAAGATGCAAAACGTGAAATGGACCGATTAAAAAAAGACTATTAATTTTATAATTAAAACCTCCAACCAACTTTTATCATACCAACATTAGCAGCACCAAATGTCTTGGTCTTAACAGAAGGAATACTTGTTATAATCTCCGGATCAGTAAGTGAACTCTCGTCTGTAATTTTAAACTCTCCAGTCTTAATATAAATGCTAGAAAACAAAATCCCAAGTTCTGTCCCTATATATAAATTATCAAATACGTAAAAATCAACACCTGAAAAAACGTGCACACCAAACTGGCTTATTGGTTTTTTTACTGAATAATTATAATCAGCTATAAATATTACAGAATCAGTACGGGAACCATACTCTTCATCTTTCCCCATTCCAAATTGCAACTCAGCTCCTAAATAGGGCGATACTCTGTTTTTTCTAAAATGCTTTTCAAATCCAATGTTAAACGCAAACAGATCGTTTAATTTCTCAACAGTTCCAACGCCATCTCCGCCAACCTCTTTTATTTCTCTTAATATACTCGAGTATTGGTAAGCCAACCCAACTCTCAATGCATTATTATCAGTAAAGAAATAACGTATATTAAGGTTAGGCACATATACACTGTCTTGTCTTAGTTGGTAACGTGTTTCAAAAGATAATTTACCTATTGTGTCTTGGGAAAAAGACTGATTCAACATTCCGAAAGAAACTAATATTAGTAAATATTTAATGTTTTTCATAGCTATGTTTTATCTTATAAACCCTAAACGAGTCTAATAAGTTAATATTGTTTATCATTCAACATTGGAACAAAACTAAAACTTCCATGTTCTGTTTTTATAATTTCTCCATTTTCAGATTTCTCTATAAGAACCATAGTTTGGTTAACTCCCTCACCAACAGGAACTACCATTATTCCATTTGGAGCTAATTGATTAATCAGTTCTTCTGGAACGAACGGAGCTCCGCA
>Ga0181553_10005646_pt1 | contig 10455 bp, 6 predicted proteins | sample 011ome_17_FD_133753 | JGI IMG/M metagenome (GOLD analysis project Ga0181553, IMG submission 133753) | Coastal salt marsh microbial communities from the Groves Creek Marsh, Skidaway Island, Georgia - 011502XT metaG (megahit assembly) | ecosystem: Environmental > Aquatic > Marine > Intertidal zone...
AAAAAGGGAAAACAGTACAGCTGAATTCTCACATACACCACTTAGCCCTACTAAGAAATGAGGTAATGCACGGCTTTTTCTTATTGCCACCTGAAAGAAACCATAAAGAAGCCAGTCATGTAGCAGAAGTAATTGCTCAACTGAACAAAGCAAATGTGTTTTCACTATTTAAGGACGATAGCTTTCATTTTATCTCCAAACAAGATAAGCTCACTGCCTACAGCGGAAGATGGGGTATTTTAGATGAGGAGTGGCCACTGATGCAAAATGCCCATGCTTTTGGAGAGCTATCTCTCACCATTCGCCACCAACTCTCTGATGATTTTAGTATAGAACAAGATGCTTGGTTAGCAAAAAACCTCACCAAACAAAAAGTAAATAGCCAAGTTGCCAAATTTACCAACGATAAAACTCAAGGTGCAATGGCTTATTGGCACAGGCCCAATGAAAATGTAAATGACCAAATAGCTAATCTATATGCGTACCTTAAAAAATCAGACACTCACGTTCCTCAGTTTTTAGCCCTAGATAGTGAGGGAATTACCTTTACCTCTAACTTTTTATTAGGAAAGCTTATACGCACACTTGCAACTGAAATCGGAACCACAAAATACAGTAGCGACCACTTTAAGGCAATAAAAGAACTCCGGCAAAAATGCAGTAAGCAACCTGTGATTATCATTAAAGACATCCACCAGTCCCTATTTCAGTCGGATCATTTATTGCACTTAGCAGACTTTTTATACGAAAACAGCATATTAATTATTGCTTTTGGTGTTCACTACACGTGGATGGATCAGTTTTTCAACGATTCCAAAGCAATCGAAAGCAAAACTTATCTACCAAAAGAAAAAGAGTGGGTCCCGCTTTTGGACAACTACCTTAGATATAAAGGACCTAATAAAGAATTTAAAAATGAGCTGGAGCAGTATACATTAATTAAAAAGATTATTACTCATTTACTTAAAGAGATTTCCAACAAAGAAATTGTGGCTAGGCGCTTTGCCGATGAGCACGAATATCCCATGGAATATGTTCACGAAGCTTTTGCTTTTTTACATCCTTTTTTAAAGTCAGGCAAAATGGCTTTTCAAGAAGATGTATTGGATGATTTGTATGGTTTTCCAAAAGAAATCACAGAAGCTTCCAGAATTTATTTTTCTATTGGAAGAAGAGATTCCAAACTTGAATATCAACACCAAACTTTAGCACTATGAGTCAATTACCAAAGCCATTATCCAACTACGTAAGTAGGTTCAACGAGCAGTATGCTTTTCTGAAATTAGCAGCTATTAACAATGAGCAATTGATTGAGCTCATGACCACACAAAAAGCGGCAGTCAATAACTTATTTATGGCTGGTTTGGGAGCCTCTACGCTCATCCTAAGATTGGGTGCAGTGATTCAGCTTTCTAAAAAATTAGAAGAAGGCACACCAGAAGACGATGCCCTGCTGATGAAACAAATCGTAGATAACTTAAGAGAAAATTTACCTAGTGATACCAGTTGGAAAGTCATTTGGTCCATTACATGTCCAGAAGATAGTCCATGGAGAGTATGCATTACTCCGCCCAAAGGACAACAGTCGCTCATGGAACGATTCATCACTTTTAGAAATAAATATGTTCATGGCTACATTTCTTTAAGGGAACAAGACGTGAAGAAAATTTCGGACGGTATAGCAACCCTACATGAAATAGTGAATACGACCAGTCAATTATTTAGTGGAACTGAAATCAAAGAACAAAAAGATCAATTTTTCTTTGTTGAAAAAGGGAATGAAATCCCTCTTCATCCATTTATACAAAAGGGGGCTAAAGACGGGTTGCCGTACATTTTCCAAGGTTTGTACAACAACAAAGAAACCGCAGAACTAATCAGTACTTACTACGGGGATTTGGAAAAACAAGATGGCGCAGCACATTATGAGCCTGTTTTTGAACCCATGCGTAAAGCCTTAAAAGGTGGAGCAGGACAGGTCTTTGATCACAGCAACAGAATAGCCTACTATTGTGAATGTTTTGTGGGTAGAGACAAAGAAAATACAGCAATTATAGAATGGGCAGCTAAAGAAAATGATCAAAATATTCTGCCTATTTTTTCTACCGCAGGTATGGGAAAGGGGGCATTGATTGCCAATATTATTCAAGAACTTTCTGGAATAAAAATCAGCATGCCTGTATTACATCATTTTTGTGGTAGTGGTATACAAAACAGTTTACATGCCACGCTGTATCATTTTATCATACAAGGTAAAAAACAGCAGCTATGGAAAACAGAAGATGAAAATATTTTAAGAAGTTTAGACCGCTTGCCAAGTAAGTATACTGATTTAATTATGCTCTTTCATCAATTATTAGACGAGTGTTTTACTCCTTCAAGAAAGAATATAACAGGAAATCTAGCAATTATACTGGATGGCTTGGATGAAGCAGCTGTAGCATATCCCCAACTTAACATTTCTGATTGGTTTTACAATTATGATGAAAATGGAGAAGTGACAAACAGCTGGGAAAGCACCTCGAATATCAAGTGGATATTTACATACAGAGAAGGATTTTATCGATTCCCTGAAAGTAAGAATAATAAGTCCATTGATGTTCTTCAACCACTGCGGGGCCTCACTGAAGAATCAGTGCATAAGGCACTCGAAAAATTTAATCCTTCAAAAGAATTTTTGAGTCAAGTAATAATTAGGGGGGCTATTCAATAAACTATCATACTCCCCAAAACTAGGATAGTAATTTAAATTGTAAATTTAACATTGTCAATTAAGAAAAAATCAAGTGCCTTTTTTGTATGACGTCAGCAAAAGGTGAACTAACAGAAGCTAAAACTTGAGATAGAGTTTTAATATTTATATTAACTTTTAAATCGACAAGTAATGGCAAAAAAGAGTCAGATGCGACAGAACCATGAACGTTATGCCCTTGTTTTGTGATGATCAGTTTCTATTTTCGTTGACTCCCACTCATGTTTACAAAATGGACATTGATGCTTCAGTAAATAAGTGGTTGTTGAAGAAGACTTTTTAAAATACGTTGTTTCTTGGTAAGTATTACCAGTGAAATCTTTTTGATAAGTTGTTTCAGACGAATTGTAGGTTGGTCCTTCTTTATAATTAACCAAGGATTTCTCTGTAATTATGTTCCCATCCCAACAATTACATTTTGGACAACGCCTAGCCCATTTTTTAAACCAGTAATAACCATAATAACCCACAATCGTAGCTAATAATATCCACCAACCTGATGGAGAGTCTGCTGTAGTCATATAGATGACATATATTACCAAAAAAACAATGGGTAAACCTATGCGAAAAAAAACAGAATATACCTTGCCTTGATTATTACTCATCCTATTACGTTAAAGATAAAAAAAGTAGGATTCTTACACATCTTCCTAATTTAAGCGTTTTCAATTGATAAAATCAAATATAAAAAAATTTCTTAAGACAAGAAAAAAAATAGACAGATGCGACAGAACCATAAAAACTTTTATATCAAATAATTATTCCAAACCTCACTTTTCAATTCGGAATTTTAAATGTGCAATCACATCACTTATTTCTTGGGGTTGCATTTTAAGTTCACTTAAAAGAAATTGGATTGCATCATTCTCATTGTTTTTTTTTCAAAAGTTCCAAAACTTCTGATTAAAACCCTTGTTTCATTTATTTTTAAAATCATTATATCCCCTCTAAATATAAGGGATAAAACCTTCTCGAAATTCAAGAAGTTGATATTGAGTGAATAGGCAAATAACAAATGTCAACACGACCATCAAAATGGCTACACCAATATTTCCATCAGATATTTCCTTGAATTCATCAAGATTTTGAGTCATAGTGGTAAACAAAGTTGAGGGAAATACTAATATTAAAGCCGCCATCAAAAAGGTCTTTCCTATATAATCTTCACAAAAGTCATATTTTCAATAATTATACTTTTTTTCTGCAATGAGAACTAAAAATGCTTACCATTCTATCATCAAAACATATTATGCGCTGGGTTTCGAAGAATTGATACCTAAAACCCTTCGGAAGCAAATACCTAGATCAAATTATCATTGCGACAGAATCTTTTTATTATATTAATTCAGAATTAAAAAAGTAAAGGTCATGTCGAATAAAGAAAAAATAAAAAAACTCGAAAAAGAGATTGTCTTTATAGACAGTACATTCAGAGTGTTATTAGGATTAGGTATAATTGAATTAATTCTTACAATTATGGGGTTTATTAGATTTGATTTCCTATCCATTGGAATTATGATAACATATGTTTTCCTATTTATCAAATATGTTAAAATAAGGGATTTAAAGGAAATCATGATAAGAGTATATTATGCTTTAGAGCTTACAGAAGAAGAATACCAAAAAAAAATATCATGAATATAGATAAAATGTGGGAAACATATTCGTAAATTAAGTTGATCAGGTTCTGTCGCATTAATTTTTTTTCGCCCATTTTTCGTCAAATTCCTTGAATGTTCAAAAAGTTAACTCACATTATTTCAACGGGTTATGATTTTTCGTTTTGTATGAATTATGCTTCAAATAGGGACTTTTTAATTAATGCGACAGCACCATTACCGTTCGTTTTATACTTGTTCTCGCCTATTTTTTATCTCCTCCTTGAATCACCTCAGTGTCCAGACCAATTCAATAGAGCATATTTATGTGTAAACCGTCAGAAGGTTTGCAATCAAATATTCCTTTTGAAAAAAATGGTAAGCTACACAATTGATATTGCATTTCAATACCATCAAGATAAGTTATTAATTCGACAGAATCCACAGATCGAAAAAAAAAGTACTAATTAAATTAATTCAAACATTTATTTGCTATTTTTGAAGTGTCAGTCAATAGACAAATCAGAAAAAAAAAAACGACTATTCCATTTAAACTAAAATGTCCAGTATGATTAAATCAAAGCATTTATTTGTTTTTGTTGGGCTTTCAGTATTTACTGCTTGTAACTCTACAAATTGTGAACTTGATGTTAAGTTGGGGCAAGTAAAGAAGTTGAAAGATGACATGTACGACAAGCATTTTTCGAAAATAATTCAGTCAGAAAATGATCTTACTTTAATAGATTTGAGATCTGAAAAGGTCTCAAAAGTGAACTTCATTTTTGACGTTTCAGCCGGTTTGAAAGATGGTTTCGAAACTGCTTATGACACCTACATTAAGCCGGTTACATCTCATTTTTCAGTCAATGCTGATTATTACGAGTGCGGAAAAACAAAAGAAATAAGCGTTTTTAAGGGTGATGTGAGTGAAATGTATTACCACTTCAAAGACCCAGCAAGTTATGGAGGGAAAGTATCTCTTATAGAAGCTGGCCTAAAACAGGCCGTTTCCGATCCTAGTGTGGTGAGCGTGTTTTATACGGATTTCTTATTCGATGATAACTCTGGAAATTATTCGGAAAAAGATAAGTACGGAAAGGAAAAGAAAATCAGCAACAAACTAACGGAGCCATGGGGTGGTTCTTATTTTCAAAAATGGTTTGCTGAGGGTAACAGGGTTCATATCCATGCGGTAAAGTATGAAGGAGAGAAGAATTATTACGCTGTCTACTTCGTGCCTCAGAACTCCTCCTTTGAAATGGATGCCGAAATAACAAAGCTGTTTGGTGAGAACCCGCCAGTTTCGTTTGATCCTTTAAATCTTAAAGTTGAATCAGACGGTCTTGTTGAGAATTTAACAAGTACTTATCCGAAGACGACCAAAGACCAGAAAAACGCTTCGTTTGACGAGAATGGGTACGCAGTAGTCAGTGTTGCATATGAAACGGCAGTTGAAGAGAGTTTATCTAGTCTAGGTAAATACAATGTGGTGAATAATAGTCCTTGGGAGGTTGATTTCGTAGTTGGCAATAATAATATTACGTCAACACTTAGAGCAAAAATAGCCTCTTCTGCATTAGCCAAGAAAAAACAAACTGTTGAGTTTTTCGATTTAGATACAAAATCAAATACGTTCTCGTTCTCACCAATGGATAAGTCAGTAGGAGGGAGTTTTAATGCTAAGACCTATCCCGAGCCAGATGTGTTTGCAGTAAGATATGATTTGAATATATCCGAACTGACTTTAAACGAAAGTATCGGTTTGGATAAGCTGAGTTGTTATGTAAAGCCGGATAATCATCCTTCTCCAGATTTTTTAAATGAATCTTTGAGCTTAAGTATAAAAGAAGGCTTACTCCAGTCAAAAGACGAAGTGAAAACAATTTTAACAAGTAGACCCTTATTTAAGTTTTACACATTTACATCAATTCATGGAATTAACTAATAGCACTAAATATGGATTATATTGATTTAAATAATTTAGGCGACGCGATATTCAATTTGTATCTGTACGCTATTTTTTATACGCTAATTTCAACGATTCCCGTTTTTATATCCAATTGGTTGGTAAAGTATTCACTAATAATTAAAAAGAATCGAGACGTATTTATTAGGAGAGTATTCTTACTCGTTTATTGGGTAGGAGCCTTAGTCGGGTTCTATTTATGGATCTTACCGATGAAGTTAATGAGTATGATAATGCTTATTGCGGAGGAGCCTGATACGATTGAACCAGCTTTAAGAGACAATTTTAATATGCTGAACGTGTTAGTTCTTTTGTTGTTCCCGTTGTTTTATCTGGCAGGGGCATTTATCTTCAAGATCTTTAAACGATACAAGCATTTTACAGTGTTTTATTCGAACAACAAGATTTTCGGACTTATTTAATTAAAGAATAGAAAGAGATTGATATGGCGAACGATGTATTTTTAGTTGCAGCAGGAGGTACCGGAATGAGGTGCCTGCAGTCTGTTGTAAATATGGCGGCAATGGGACTTTTTCCGGGGAAAACGGTTAATATCCTCTTGCTTGAAACTGATGAGGAAAACAAGGATAAAAGAAATACTGAAAATCTATTAAGTTGGTATAGACAAATTCAAAAAAGTAAATCAACAAAAGATAAAGATGTAGGAGATGATGAATTAGTTGGGGAGTATTTTTCTGCCAATATAAACCTGCATACGTTTGTTCCTGATTACTCTACAGATGCAACTCGAAATTTTGTAGTGCTAAGTCAAGTTGAAAGAGGTGATTCAGAAATCAATCGAAAGTTGGCTAATATTTTCTACGAAGAGCCGGTTCAGGAATTTAATTTGGCACACGGTTATCGTGCGCAAACTCACCTTGGATCATATCTAATGTATCACGCTATTATTCAGGAAATACGTCTTTCAATGAAAGATGATGACTATAGGGCAATGAGTCAACTTTTTACGTTTATAGAAAGGATAATGAATGCATCGAAAAATGGATATGCAAAAGTCTTTGCCTTGGGTTCTTCATTCGGAGGTACTGGAGCTTCATCTGTTCCTGTTATCACAAGAGCAATCACCCATTCGTGCAAGATTTTGAACGACGACAAGATTGAAATGAGTAAAATACTCTACGGTGGGGTGGTTTTAAGTAATTACTTTAGTTTCAAGCCTGCTACCGATAGTCATAAAAAGAAGGATAAAGTAGTAGCTGAAAGTACTTTCTTTCAGCACAACAGCGCATCTGCATTGATGTATTATGTCAATGATCCTACCATTCTTTCAACATACAAAAGAATGTATCTATTGGGATGGGGTAATTTCAAGGATTATAATGTTGATTTATACAAGGAGAATGTTCTCAAGATAAAGAACAATGGTGAAAAGGTGGCCACAGGAGGAAAGAAACAGTCTAATCCTGCTCATTTTATGGAGTTTTTTGGTGCTCTTGCGGCCAAACATTTTTTCGACGAACGTACAAGTAAATCATCGGAATTAGAATCGATCTCTAAAACTCAATTCAAGTTCAAATCTTTAGAGGCTGTAAATGAAGATGGAAACTTCAAACCGATTGTGAAGTTTGAGGATCTATATTCTATTCCAAATGATGTTTCAGGTAAAACGGATGGTAATTTATCTGCGCACGAAATGTTAAGAAATAATGTGGTAGGATTTCTTTCCCTAAGCTCACTGGTAGCTAAGCAATTTGAGGGTAGCTCAGAAGGTTTGCTAAATGATTTAGGCTTATACAATTCTAGATTCAATATATCATTAACAGAGAAAGAGTCTTTAGACCAGTTCTTAGCCTACTTTGTTGAAATCCCTGTAGAATCTGGAAGTGATCAAAATAATAAGTGGCCAGGATGGTTCAGACAATTGTATGAAACATTTCACGGGGTACAAGGTAATCCTGCTGAGAGCTTTTTGGGACTCTCTTCGGATAGCCTTACCGGAACACTCGGGTGGTATCAAAATTATGCGGAATTAGCAGGTGATGAGAAAAAAGCCCTTGACAAATTTGTAGGAGTTTTCAAGAAAGCAAACGGAAATACGAAAGATGGTAATTTATCGGATTTACTTTCACAAATGAGAAATGCCTTCTATCAATTGACAGTTGTAGATAAATTGAACAAGGAAAATAAGGAACTTAATAAGTAAGACATGTCTAAAGAAAGAATAGCAGCATTAGCAAAGAATGGAAGTTTGTCTGAAGGTCTTCCAAAAGCGGATGATGGTTGGAATGATATTACGCAAGTCAATAATTATGTCCATGAAATAGAATTAGATCCTTTGAATACTGAAAAGGGAGATGTGTACTCTGTTCTAACAGCAGTCCCATCACCATGGGTTAGAGCTTACATGATGCAGAATGCCGTAACAGTTGAATATATAACACGAACAACCAAGAGTGACTCAAAACAAATGGGGGGAATGGACACTCTATATAGTGCCCTCCAGGATGAATATAAGGGGTTAATAGCTTGTTTAGCACTTTATGGGAACCGTATTAGCATCCAAAAGGTTGTACTGGAGTACGAGGATTCAATTGACTACAATGAAGCTACAGAGATAGACATACTTAAGCAAGTTGATAATGTATACGAAATTGCTGGTGCGTATGGGAATATGCTATTTGAACAAGGGGTTCTTTGGGGAGATTCTCGAAAGAAGAAAGGTGAATATAACCCACCGTTTTTTCAGTTAATAGAATTAGATAAAATAGTAATCGGTGCGACTAGTCCTTTTACCTTGGCTTACCCTGCAGCCAACTACAATCTTGAAGGGAAAGATATTCCATTCTACAAGAGAGGAAGATTTAGAGATCCTTTGGATCACTTAGATATTAAGCAACTGGAGAAGTTTTATCACTATTTAAAAACCTTAAAACTTCAAATTGATGAATTTGAGGATGACGGTTTAAAGAGAAAGGAAGCTAAATTATTGGCTGTTCGCTCGTTCTTGCGAGAGTTTATTGATGAAGTAGAGGAATTTATTACAAAGAACCACCCGGATCATACGATTAAAGGGACCGGAGTTTTAGACTATTTTGACAAGTTTCATTTTCCTTTTGATTTGGTCTTCAATATGGATATGAAAATCTATAAATCTAAAGACGGAAGGTACCTGAACAAAAATGAGTCAGGTGATCTTGAAGAATTCAATCCGGATAAACTTTTATTAGATTCTGAGAAAAGTAGAGTCGTTATGATCGATGCGGAACATGGATATAATCCAGATTTGTCTACAGTACTGAAGGCAAATTGTGAAGATGGTAAAGATTATTACTTCGCACTTCCACTTAGCCCATTAGGCCTGAATGAATTTTACAATGAACTTTCCGAGTTACTGGATAAAGATCGTGGTGATAAGTTTTTAACTGCCGAATATAACCCTGAATACAAAACATTGACGGTCTGTTTGGAACTGACCATTTCTGAAGTGAAGACGCCATTCTACAAACGTTATGATATAACCAATGTATCGGAACCACTTAAGACTAACGTAGCAATTTGGCCGAATTTTGTTTCAGATAATTGGAAATCATACTATCTTTACTCTGAGCAGGTTCATAATAGGAAAGGTATAAAGGTTCTCCCTTTGTATGCGAACACAAACACAACTGGAGTTCTCCAAAACAAAGATGGGTCGATTTATCACACTACTCTAGATGATAGAAAACACTACGAGAAAGAGTTTCAGGCAGATGTGATTGTTAGATATGATGAAACAAAATTGAAGGAGCGTTTCCTCAACTATGAAATTTATCAATCGGAAAAACCTTTTACCGGAATCGAGATTCGAACAAGTAACGAAGGTCTAGAAGATTCTTGCTGTGGTTTTATTCTTATGCGAAACAGTTCCACTGATAAAGCTCAGAATATTGTCAATTATGCAAATAACAGAGTTGAATTGGAGCCTATGTCTGTAGGGATAGATTTTGGAAGCACGAACACCTCTATAACGTATTCAAGCAATAAGGGGGACCAAAAGGAGATTCATATCAGAAACAGAAGACGTTTTATTCTAGGTCGTGAAAGAAATGATAACAACGTTTACGCGAAACCAAATGAATTATTTTTCTTCCAAAATGATGAGGTGAATAAGTCGATAAAATCGGCAATGGTTTACCATG
>Ga0181553_10005647_pt1 | contig 10455 bp, 10 predicted proteins | sample 011ome_17_FD_133753 | JGI IMG/M metagenome (GOLD analysis project Ga0181553, IMG submission 133753) | Coastal salt marsh microbial communities from the Groves Creek Marsh, Skidaway Island, Georgia - 011502XT metaG (megahit assembly) | ecosystem: Environmental > Aquatic > Marine > Intertidal...
CTTGGGTATTGATGCTAATAGCTGTAGAGACAGGCACATTTTATTTTCGCGCGCTTGGCGTTCATCAACGCATGGACGATTGCCTTGCGCAAAGAGCGGCCCTGATTGAAGAGATCGGGCGGCCAATTATTAACTACCAGGCACTTTGCATACAGACTGATCAACTTAAGGGGACCCTCTAATGGCTGACAAGAAAAGCCAGGAAATCACAGTAGCTAGGAATCAATGGAATCGATACACACGTGCTCGTGATTCGGGTCACCTAGACTATTGTGACTTAGCTAAGCAATGCGACGCGTACTACCGCGGCGAGCAGTGGGATGCCCAGGATAAGGCGCAGCTCGAGGCAGAAGGGCGGCCAGCTCTGACGATTAACTCGATTCTGGCGACTGTGAACACAGTGTTAGGGCATCAGTCAGCCCAGCGCGCAGACATTATCTTCAAGCCACGTCGAAACGCCGATCAAGGATTGGCGGACACGATGTCGAAAGTGTTCAAGCAGATCATGGACAACAACGACTACGAGTTTACCGAGTCGCAGGTGTTTGCTGACGGTGTAGTGCAAGACCGTGGTTACTTCGACGTACGTATCGACTACGACGACCACATGAACGGCGAGATTCGTATTGAGTCTGAAGACCCTCTTGATATTATCCCTGACCCGGACGCGAAAGATTACGACCCTCGTAACTGGCAGGAAGTATTTAAAACACGCTGGATGTCTCTGGATGAGATCGAGGAAATGTATGGAAAAGATAAAGCCGATTCGCTTCGCTATATCGCTGAAAGCGGAGCCCATTACGGAAGAGACTCTTTTGAATTCCGTGAGACAACCGAAGGCTTCGGAGATACTGACCTCTCGAATTGGCGTGTTGATGAGACCCTCGGGGACGAAGGGGCGTCGGTACGAGCGGTACGTATTATCGAGCGTCAGCATAGAAAACTTGTTAACACGCCGTTTTTCCTTCGGCCTGCGACCGGCGATATGCGACAAGTGCCGGGAAACATGTCGGATGATGACGCAAGAGCGTTTGCTGAGCAAAATGGCCTCATCATCACGAAGAAGCTCGTCCGTCGAGTCAAATGGACAGTCACAGCAGACCAAGTAGTACTGCACGACGACTGGTCACCGTACTCTGACTTTACGATCGTTCCTTACTTCCCATACTTCCGCCGCGGCAAGCCGTTCGGAATTGTACGGAACTTGCTGTCTCCACAGGAGCAGTTAAATAAAGTAGCGTCGCAAGAACTGCACATCGTGAACACTACCGCTAACTCTGGCTGGGTTGTTGAGAACGGCTCTCTATCCAATATGGATGAAGACGAATTGACAGAACGCGGCGCAGAGACAGGCCTCGTACTGGTTCATAACCGAGGGTCTTCGCCTCCACAGAAGATCAGCCCCAATCAGATCCCAACCGGGCTCGACCGTATCGCCGGTCAAGCGCAAATGCGTATCCGCGAAATCTCAGGAATCAGCGAAGCGTTGCTCGGTACAGAAGGGCCAGAAGTTTCAGGTGTTGCACTTGAGGCCAAGCGCTCGGCTGGCCAAGTGCAGATTCAGGTTCCAATGGAGAACCTGCGACGCAGCCGACAGATCTTAGCGCGCCGGGTCCTTGACCTGATTCAGTCGTTCTACACTGAGCCTCGCCTTATGCAGATCACAGACGAAAGCGACCCACTGAAGCCGCGCTCTGAGTTCCCAGTGAACCAGATCGATCCGCAAACTGGTGAAGTAGTCAACGATTTGACGATCGGTGAGTACGATATTCTTGTGTCTAACGCACCAGCACGCGATAACTTCCATGATATGCAGTTTGCCCAGGCTCTAAGCCTACGGCAGGCAGGCGTCATGATCCCAGACGACATGATTGTCGAGTATTCCCATCTCCACCGTAAGGGTGAGTTGGCGAAGATGATCCGGCAGATGTCAGGACGCGAGCTCAGCCCAGAACAAGAGCAGCTTCAACAGATTCAGCAACAGATGGCATTGCAGCAGATGCAGCTTACAGTCGCAAAACTTGAGGCAGAAGTGGCTAAGTTGCAGGCAGAAGCGCAATTCAAGGCAGCACAAGCCCGCTCAGAAGGCGCGGCACCAGAGATGGAACTGCAGAAACTGCAAACTGAGTTGGAGCGTCGTCAATCAGAACTAGCAGCACGTATCGAAATGAGCCAAATGAATCATGATCGGTCCATGCAGCAAGCAGAACTTTCAGCGGCAACGAAGATGGCGCAGGAAGCTATTAAAAACCAGAGCAATACAGGAATAGGAAATGAGTGAAGCAGCAGAAAACCAAGAGTTAGGCTGGACACCCGCTAAATTTGAGGACGATGTTAATGGACTCGATCGAGGAGATAGCGTTGGACTGGGAGAAACCGAGGAGGCTCAGGCGGCGGTTGCTGAAGAAGCAGAAGCTGGGGTTTCTTCCGAGGTCGAAGAGGTCGAAAATACCGATGAGGTTGAGGCTCCTGTTGATGAAGAGGCTGAAACAAGCGAAGAACCCGAGGTTGCTGATACCGATGAGTCGAATGATGCTGATGATGAAGGTCAGAAGCCTGCAGCAGTTGAGGACGACAAGAAAAAGTCTCATATGATTCCAAAAGATCGCCTAGATCAGGAATTAGCGAAGCGTCGGCAGCTGGAAAACAAGCTAAAAGAGCTTGAAGCCAAGGTAACTCAGGAAACTCAGCCGCAAAATGTCGATTTTGACTTTGATGACGCTGAAACCAAGTACATGGAAGCCGTTATGGACGGCGAAACGGAGAAAGCGAAGCGAATCCGCGGTGAAATTCGCACCATGGAACGCCAGCAGCTGCAAATTGAGCTACAAAACTCTATGCAGCAGACGTCTCAGCAGACTCAAGCGCAAATTCGCCTGGAATCAGCTGTTAAGGACGTCACGGCAGCGCATCCGTACCTAGATTTGAACTCTTCAGAAGCGGATCAAGACCTTATTAATGAGACAAATGAGCTCATGACAGGGTTTTTGAACGCTGGGTACGAGGCGGTCGATGCTTTGAACAAGGCTGTAAGCTACACAACAAAGTCTGCGTCCATTAACGCAGCAGTTGATGAGCCAGCTGTTATCCCTAATGCTGTCGATAAGAAAGTGATTGCGGATAAAACAGCCAAGAAAACCGCGGATTCTGCGGCGAAAAAGGCGCAGGCGGCGAAGCAGCAACCTCCAAAATTAAGCGGAGAGTCACAGCGTTCTCGTGACGATAATGTAGTTGATATCTTCAAGATGTCTGATAAGGAATTAAATCAACTTTCTGATGAACAACTTCGTAAGTTGCGCGGAGACTTCGGCTAACCTATAATAAGTACTGCTTATTATAGCTTCGTATTTCGTAGACGACATTACGAACGTGAGGGGCGGCGAAACTGCCCCCGTGTTCACTCACGTAAAAAAGCTGTTTTTTTGTTTCGTTGGACCACGATACGGCCAGAAGGTGGGCATAGCCCAAAATTAGCTTCTATTGCGAGGAAAGCAAAATGGCGAATACTAACTTTGCCGCGCTGACCGACGAACAAAAAACGGTTTGGTCACGCGATTTCTGGCGTCAAGCACGCAACAACTCCTTCATCATGCAGTTTGCAGGTCAAGGTCCTAACGCTTTGGTTCAACAGGTAACTGACTTAACTAAGTCAGAGAAGGGCGCACGCGCTGTTCTTACCTTGATTGCAGAACTAGAAGGCGACGGCGCAGTAGGTGACTACGCGTTGGAGAACAACGAAGAAGCCGTGAAGGCATATGATACTGTCATTCGTATCGACCAAATGCGTAACGCAAACCGTCTCGCAGGTCGTATGGCTGATCAGAAGTCTATCATCAACTTCCGCGAAACTTCTCGTGACGTTCTTGCCTACTGGTACGCTGATCGTATCGACCAGCTGGCGTTCTTAACTTTGTCAGGTGTTGGCTACGACAAGCGTCCTAACGGCGCAACTCGTCCAGTCCTGTCCACAGGTTTGAACCTCGGCGACGTTGAGTTTGCAGCAGACGTAACTGCACCAACTGCAAACCGCCACTTAGTGGCAGCTTCAGATGGCACAGTTGGAACTGGGGACCTAGCGTCTTCAGGTAACATTGGCTACAAGACAATCGTTAACCTCAAAGCATACGCGAAGGATCACTACATCCGCGGCGTACGTGGCGCAGGTGGCGAAGAGATGTACCACATGTTCGTTACTCCGCACATCATGGCTCAGTTGAAGTTGGATACAGACTTCATTGCAAACGTCCGTAACGCGGGCACTCGCGGTGATTCAAACGCTCTGTTCCAAGGCACTGACTCTGTCATGGTCGACGGCGTGATGATCCACGAGTTCCGCCACGTCTACCACACCGATCAAGCAGCTTCTGGCAGCAAGTTCGGCGCTACAGGCACTGTTGACGGCACACGTACTCTGTTCTGCGGTGCGCAGGCTCTGGGTATGGCTGACCTCGGCAACGCTGAATGGTACGAAGATGAGTTCGATTACGGTAACCAGTACGCGATTTCAGTATCTAAGATTCTTGGATTCTTGAAGCCTAAGTACAAGCCGGTTGCCAACACTACGTCTACTCCTAACACTACGGAAGACTTCGGTGTAATCGCTATGGACGTTGCTAACTAATTAGTTAGTAACACTTGGATCCGCCCTTCGGGGCGGGTCTTTTACAGGATGGGTTATGAAACTTGTTAGTACCAAAAGAGTCACAGTTCCCTCCCTCAACGGAAGCATTATCCTTTTCATGCCTGGTCAGGTGGTCGAAGTGGACGAGCGTGATGTTCGTGCGTGTACAGATCGCGGTTGTGTACCGGCTAATAAAGTTGAAGCTGTTGTGGAAACAATGGACCGCGTTGAGGAAATTGCCGCCGCCATACAAACCTTGTTGGATGAAGGCGACGAAAAGAATTTTACATCGATGGGTGATCCAAAAGTTAAGCCGATCGAACGCGTATTAGGTTATGACATTACAGCGTCAGAAAGAGACGCTGCTTGGCAAGCTCTAACCGGAGAGTGAAATGGCGGTAACAGCCCAGCAGATTATTGACCGCGCTAGACTGCAATTAGCGGATCCAAACGCTACACGCTGGGCTAACGCCGAGCTACTTAATTATTTGAACGACGGCCAACGCGAAGTCGTTCTATACAAACCCGATGCGTCGTCTGCGAATACTGACGTCGTGTTAGTTGCTGGTAGCAAGCAGACGATGCCATCGGACTCAATTCGTTTGGTTAGTGTGGTTCGTAATACACACAGCAAATATAAGCGCGCAGTTCGCGCCGTACCCCGCGAAACTTTAGATCGTTTTCGCCCAGACTGGCATAACGATCGTGAGGCGACCGAGGTACAGCATTTTGTCTTCGACGAGAACGACCAAAACGTATTTTACGTATTCCCCCCTAATGACGGGGCTGGTCAAGTAGAAGTCATGTACACCAGAACGCCGACTGAAATTACTACTTTGAGCGCCAATCTAAGTGTTCGCGAAGGATATGCGAACGCTGTTCTCGACTATGTTTTGTACCGAGCGTTCTCCAAGGACGCCGATATTCCATCTTCAGCGCAACGTGCAAACGGCCATTACCAAGGCTTAATGAACGCGATTAGTGGTAAAGGCCAGGTCGACGTACTTGTTTCACCAAAAGTTGAGCCAGAGGCACAGCCATGAGGTATTTAGAAGCCGTCGCAGACGTGCTCACTCAGATTCCTTCAGCCCCAGATTTTGTTATTACTGCAGCTATGAACAGGGCAACACGTAAGTTCTGTGAGTTGTCCGGAGTGTATCGTTTGCGCGTTGAGAATCTGAACGTAAAAGACGGTCTACAAAAGTACGATTTCGCTGATTATCTACCTAGGGAAACGGTAATCCATAAGCTTGATTCAGTTTTACTTAACAACGTAAGGCTCCAACCAGCCACGTTTAAATTCGTCTCTCAAGAATTAGGAAGTAAAATCGCTGATCAGGATAAGCCTAGATACTATGTGCCCGACCAAGGATCACAAGTTGATTTGTGGCCTATTCCTAAAGACGACGCTAGAAAAGGTTTAGAAGCTCAACTAATCCTAAAACCATCTCGTGGCGCAGACGAAGTAGAAGATTGGTTCGGTGAGAAGTATTACGAAGCTTTGATCGCAGGCACTGTGTCTGAAATGTCGCGCACGCCTAATACTGAATTCTACAACCCCGCACTATTCCCGTTGATGGAACAGTATTTCAATAACGCGATTGTTGAAGCGAAGAAAGAGGCGACGGGCGCAGATAGAGCAGTACCGAGAAGGGTTCGGTACGGAGGCTATTGATGCTGACGTTACGTTCAACTACTGGGGCCGAGTTACGAAACAACTGGGACTTTGTTGAACAAGGTTTGAAGACAGTCATCAGGAAGACGAACTCAAACTTTATTCCTGCAGACATTTACGCATCGATCCTTTCAAAAGGTCTATTCCTATACTGGATCGTTGATGACGAATACACAGTTGGCTTTACGGTTATTAGTGAAGCCGCGACAAGTTATAACGGCACTAAGTCTCTGTACGTAGACCACGTATATATTGAGTCGAAGTATATGCGTAACGCATTAATTGAAGATCTTGATTTAGCATTCGAAGATCTTGCGGTAAAATGTGATTGCACAAGTTTAGAATTTAATTCACCTAGGATGGGATGGGGCCGCAGATTAAGGCGCATGGGCTGGACGCCACATACAGTAGTTTATAAGCGGGACTTATAATGGGTAAGGGTAGCAAGCCAAACACACCAGAAGCGTCGCAGCATGAGATAGCGCTTGCCGATATTTCTACGGATATTGCTACGGAGTACAAAAACAATTATCGCGGGCTTGAGACTCAGCTGCTTAATAACGCAATCATCGATCGTACTGATGCGGTACAAGGCCGCGCAAACGTCGATACCCAGAAAGCCTTAGCAGCAGACAATGAAGTTGCAGTAGCCCGTGGCGCTTCATCAGGCGGGTACGGTTCAGGGGCTTCGCTAGCTAACTATGACGCTGGCGCAACGGGTGGCGCTTTAGCTACTTCAGGTCAGAACGCCTTTGAAGCCGGTAGAAATGATCGGACAAGCAAGCTGACTAGCGCAGTAGGCGCAGTACAGGGCGGGCAAGACGTGTCATTTGCTGGTATCCGCAACGCAGCTAATGTCAGTAACAAGAATACGATCGATAAATTCCAAGCTGACCAAACTCGCAAGATCCAGAATGCCCAACTCGCCGAAAACATTATTTCAGGCGCGGCTAGCGGGTACATGCAAGGCAAGACGTACGGTGCCAACCAGCAAGCAATGAATAGCCTTGCGGATCAGCAAATCAAAGGCGTGCAAGATCAATACTTTTCTCAGCCGATGCAGCTTGCGCCGCCAGCACGGGGGTTCTCTTTGTACACACCTCCGGGGGTTTCGCTGGCGCCTTACAACATGAATTCCGGTTTAGGGTTTACAGGGCCGATACCTATGCGGCCAGGTGCGGGAGTACGTAGGTAATGGCTACACGTGACGAAGAATTAGCGAATCTTACACGCGAAGACTACGAATATCGCAAGTCTCTCCTACAGCCGTACGAAGATATGCTAATGGGGCTGAAAGACGATACGTCGATAATCGACAACGCCCGCGAAACCGTAGGTACGATCGCTACACGCGGGCAAGATCAGACAGACCGTAATATGTCTCGTTACGGCGCACAACGCGTAGGCGCGCAAGCCCTTGCCGCAGACCGCAACACTCAGCTGGCTGCTGCTAACACAGGCACAGACATTCTTAATAACGCAACTATCGCTCAAGAAGAGGCTAACCAAGGCGTACTGGGGACGTTGGTTAGCCAAGGCCGCCGCAGACAGAAGAACGCTTTAGCTGGTTTGGGCGACGTCGCTAGTATGGAAAGCCAGCGCATTGCTGCAGGGCAAGCCGCGCAGGCGCAATACCGCCAACAACGTAATCAAACACTCGGCACGATCGCTACGTTCGCCGGGTTCGCAATGGGACTCTAATTATGGCTGGCTACGTCGACATCCTTGATAGCTTCATTAGCGGGCAGAACCAAGCCCTCGCGAATCAGATGGATCTCGCACGTTTGCGGGAGACACAGAATCAGAACAGGGTAGCGCAACAGAATTTCCGGGAGCAGTTTTCAGCAGACGAACGCCAGAGAGCCCGTACCAATCTCCAAAACGATCAAACAATAGAAATTAACCGCGGTAATTTAGCTATTAACCAAGCGCAAGAAGAGCGCGCGGCCGCAAATTACGATGATCAGATTATGATGCGGGACAAATCCCGCGCCGCTCGAGCGCTAGAACAGTTAGTAGGTACTAGTGGCACAATGGAGCAGGCCTTAGCTGATAACACAATTAGCCTCGATGACGCGGATCGGTTCCTTCGCGATTACGGCGGCGTACTTGGCATTTTTAATGGCCCAGACGGATCCCCTAGAGAATACCGCGGCATCGCGCCGATCCTCGACGCTAATGGGCAACCAATACCAGGCAAGATTACTTGGAATTTATACGATCCGCGCACTCAATTAGAAGGCCCCATGTCCGACGAAGGCGGAAGCGGCGGCCAAGAGCGCATTGAAGTTTTTGACGAGTCAAAAGTAGGTTCCGTACTTGGTTTGATCGACCGCACCGCGCGAACAATGCGGGGAGACGCTTCTAGGATTGACCTCCAGCAATTTGCGGATTCTAACAATCAACTTTTAACCAATCAGCCACTCGCTTCGAATGCGAGTAGCGCTGCTATTACGCAGCCAGCACCATCACCAGCAGAACAGCCTGCTCCAACTACAGCTCCAGCGCCGGATCTTCCACTTGCTGGGGTTGCAGGCGGCCGCGGAAACGAGCTTGAGCAACCTAACGCTAGACAAGCAGCCTACGTTACTGCGCAGCGTGACTCAGCGCTTGCTGAATTTGATCAGCAAGTGGCACCGCTGCAGCGCAAAGCCCGCTGGGAAGAGCTAAGCATGCGCCGCCGCGGGTTCTTATCAGCCGATGAGATTGATGAGTTAGATGCACTACAACAAGAATTTGGCGGGTTCCAGCGCCCTGCAAAAGGTGGTTCTCGTACTGGGGATGAAAATAGAGCTGCTTACAACGCGGCCCTGGAAGGGCGCGCTGCGCTGGCATCGCAATTCCAAATCCCTCAAGTAGGCCAAAATGCACCAGCGGCTAATCCTGCTAATCAAACAGCCCGGTATAACCCGCAAGCTCTTGCTGCGCCAGCCGCTCCTGTACAGCAAACGTCTAGCCAGCGAGTTGCTAGCCAAGCACAAGAGCTAGTAAACGCAGTTACTCCTCAAACTGACTCAACTCGATCGGCGATGGTTCAGCAACGCAACGTCGGTCTGGGTATGATCGATCAAGGCCTCAATTACCGTGGCCGACCTAGGACGGCTGAAGAGTTGGGTGTGGCTTTCGCGTTAGGCCGCAATGGCCAGCAGTATGACCTATACGGTAATGTTCAGAACCGCGATGCAGACCTATCGGCCTCAGATATAACGAACTACGTTTCAGGCGATGACGTTCGTGGAACAAATCTTGAGCAAGCAGGCCGTATGGCAACCGCTGGTACAAGCCTTACTAGCCAAGCGAACACAGCGCTTACCTCGATGCGTAACCGCGATGTTCAAGAGGCGAGACTGCGCGCTAAGGACGCTGCTGATGCTAATAAGGCACCGGACGCTGGCGATTGGCGTACTTATATCGACTACACAAACGATCAGGTTCAGAGAACGGACGTTATCGACGCTATTCGTGCTGATGCGACAACCGATGTGTTTGGGTTCCCACTTGTCACAGACAATTGGAATTCAGAAGTTGAGGATTGGTATAAGAGAACAGCGCTTAACATTGTAGAGCGTACCGATAAGCGGATTATGTCCTCCGACTCTCCGTTTGATTCCAAGCAGCTATCTGACGCTGCCTTACGAGGCATCTACGCGATTCAGAGACAGAACGCAGGTGATGCGTTCTCAACTCCAGGCAAGATTGTAGATTTTGTAGCAGGCCCAGTATCTCGATTTATTAGAGATAAGATTTTGGACCCTGGAGATATTGATACGACTAAGTTGGGAGGCGAAGTTGTAATTGGTTTAGGGCTATCAAACACCCGCCCAGATTTGTTCTTTAACAATATCTATAAGCCACTAAACGCTAAGTTTAATCAGAACGTACCTACCGAAGTTTTACTGCAGGCTTCAGCGATGGTTGGAAACATGCGTTCACAAGGATTAGACGAAGGGCAGATTCAGCAAGCGTTTAACGATTACTTACAAGCTGTAGGAAACTAGCCGTGGCAGAGCCCGTAAATTTTAGGGACTACCTACCAGCTACACCTAACACGGACAATCTAACTCTTCGTGAAAACTTAGCTGGTGAAGAAAACGATTTCGCTACCAACGCCCTAAGAGAAGGCGCAACACGCTTTGACGCTAACTTAGATTACTTTGGC
>Ga0181553_10005648_pt1 | contig 10454 bp, 8 predicted proteins | sample 011ome_17_FD_133753 | JGI IMG/M metagenome (GOLD analysis project Ga0181553, IMG submission 133753) | Coastal salt marsh microbial communities from the Groves Creek Marsh, Skidaway Island, Georgia - 011502XT metaG (megahit assembly) | ecosystem: Environmental > Aquatic > Marine > Intertidal zone...
ACCCAAGGCCAACCAAAAGAATGTTTCTTTGGTTACGGGAAGAGCCCACAGATCATAGATAGGTACAAAAATGAATGGAATAACCGTAAATTCATCCCAAATTACCTCGCCGGGGTCGTTCCTATCCAAAAGAATCTCAGCTCGTGAGCAAAGAGGAATCCCCGCCACAAATAAAGGGATAAAAAGAATGGCTATCAGGATGGCAGAGTAGTTGAAAAATAAGGTAAGCAGGGCGAAAGCAAATACACCCAACAGGGATCCCATGGTCCCCGGGGCGGGTAGTTTGGTACCCACAGGACCCAATGTGGCAAGGAAAAGAACAAAACGGTTCATGACCCAAAAATTATGTTTGTTTCCCCACAAATACGCTCCAATATTTAACCAGATAATTCAAACCAGAGTAGACCGTTAGCAGGCAGGCGATGATCAGGGTAATCTGGGCAGCCTGTTCAATCGGGGAAATCCAGGAGGATGAAAGAGAAAGCCATTCCGTTTTGGTCAGGTCATGCACCAATGCCCCTTTTGCGATGAAGAGGGAAATCGAGGTGATTTGCATCACTGTTTTTACTTTTCCCGCATTCTCTGCCGCTAAGGTTTTTCCCTGAGCGGCAGCGACAAGACGGAGTCCGGTTATAAGAAATTCGCGCGAAAGGATCAGAAGGATGGGGAATAAGGCCCAAATGCCCACGATTTTTAGGGCAAGAAGGCTCACAAAGGTACCCATTGTGAAAATCTTATCGACTAGAGCATCCATAAATTTACCAAAGTCCGATACTTGCCCTAGTCGACGAGCCATCCAGCCGTCCAACCAGTCGGTCAGGGCACCAAAGAGGAAAAGAATAAGTGCAATGGTCCAAGTCCAGGGGATTGGTTTGCCTTCCCAAGGATGGAGTAAAGCAACGACGATGACCATCAAGGGGATTCGTGATAGGGTAAGTAAATTTGGAAGATTCATGGAAAGAATTGGGTGTTTAGTTCTTACCATTGCGGTTGGCAACTACAACCCAAGAATATCCTTGGTTGTGGACTTGTTAGAAGATTATCGTTAGAAGAGGAAGAAATGGCTATTGCTTTGTATCCCGGTACCTTTGATCCCGTAACCTATGGGCACTTGGATGTACTTACCCGTGCTTCCCGTCTTTTCGATCAAGTAATAGTGGCCGTGGCCTCCGGAAATTCAGCTAAAAGCACCTTGTTTACTCCTGTGGAAAGAGTGAGGATGGTGGAGGAAAATATAGATTCTTTTTCCAATGTATCTGTTGAATTATTTGATGGCTTGCTTGTTGAGTATGCAAAGCGAACGGGTGCAACGGTCTTGATTCGGGGACTCCGCGTAGTTTCTGATTTTGAGTATGAATTTCAAATGGCTCAAATGAACAGGCATCTCGATTCCGCATTGGAGACCATTTTTTTAATGCCGAGCCAAAAATACTTTTTTACCAGCTCGCAACTGATCAAACAAGTCCATCGCTATGGCGAAAGGGAAACAGGTTTGGTGCCGGAGAATGTAAGATTGGCTTTAAAAATGAAATCGGGGTTGGAAAAAAAACGGTCGGAGGGAAATAAGTGAAAAGCTCAAAACGATCCGTTTTTGGAATCGTATTCCTAACCATCTTCTTGGACATGGTTGGTTTTTCTATAATTTTCCCGCTTTTCCCTGCGATGTTGGATCATTACCTATTTTTGGAGCAGAGTATGGGGGGGGGGATTTTATCTGAATTTGTAATTTGGGTAAGCGGATTTGGTTATGATGCTTTTTCAGGTAATCCCAATTTTCGTCTGGAAACCGTTATTTTCGGGGGTATTCTTGGTTCTTTATACGCCATTCTTCAATTCTTTTTCTCCCCGATTTGGGGAGGATTATCTGATAGGTATGGGCGGAAACCAGTATTATTATTCACTCTGGGAGGAACAGTTTTGGGATATTTTCTCTGGATCATGGCGGGTGATTTTTGGGTACTTCTGTTTTCTCGAGTGGTGGGTGGAATGGCGGGCGGAAATATCTCTGTTGCCACAGCGGCCATTGCCGATGTCACAAGCCGCAAGGAAAGATCGAAGGGGATGGCATTTGTTGGCATTGCTTTCGGATTAGGGTTTGTACTGGGGCCTGCTCTTGGCGGGCTAGCTTCCCAGTGGGATTGGTCGGGTTCTGAGTTGGTGTTTTTTGGTATGCATCCATTTTCAGCTGCTGCCACGATTAGTTTTGCCCTGGCCGTAACAAATTTTCTTTGGCTGGCTTGGAGATTTTCGGAAACTCTTCCTTCCGAGAAAAGAAGTTCCTCTAATTCTTACCTTCCAGCAGTTTGTAAAATGAATGGAGTCACAAGCAGGGATGCTCGCCTGACCTGCCTGACTTACTTGCTTTACATGATTTCTTTTTCTGGAATGGAATTTACATTAACCTTTCTTGCGGTCGAGCGTTTTGCATTTTCTCCAAAGGAACTAGGAGAGATGTTTCTCTTGATCGGGGGTACCCTTATTCTTGTTCAAGGTGTGGTGGTCAGGAGGTTTGTGGGCCGATTAGGTGAACGTAATATGGCCCATCTGGGCATATTTATCGGAGTGTTTGCTTTCCTGGTCATTTCTCTCTCACAATCGTTTGAGTGGTTTTACCCTGGATTATTTCTTATGTCCACGGGAGTGGCACTCATTAGCCCGACTTTAACGGCCCTCACTTCTTTAAGTTCATCGGAAACAGAACAGGGTGTGAACTTGGGTATATTTAGATCTTGTGGTTCAATTGCCCGCTCGATTGGTCCTTTATCTGCGGGTCTAATCTACTTTTCTTATGGGTCCTCGGTTGCTTACATTGTTGGTGCAATTTGGCTTATTTTTCCTGCTCTGTTTTTATTCGGGGTCAAACAATCGGCAGGTAGTCAGCAAATCGCATCCACCGCATAGGTTCTTTTCACTCGCCAAAATTTACATTTTTGCTAAGAATTGGAAGGTTTGAATCATAGTAACTGAAATTACCTAATTAGCCTGAATGAACACTGAAGTTATCGATCGCTTGGTCGAAAAAGATCCGTCCTTGGAATCCTCACGCCCTGTTTTGGAATCTATGAATGCCGGAACCTATTGTATCCACCGAAGTTGGGGCTTTGGGTTAATCTCTGGTTTTGATGAAGACCGTGGAATGATTCTCATAGACTTTGAGGATGATGAGCGAACCAGTCATGCTATGGATCCTGTATTTTGCCTTGATAAATTAGAGCTTCTTTCGGATGAGCATATTCTTACTCAGCATCGAAAAAATACAGAAGAGATCGAACAATTGGCCAAAAAAGAACCGGCTGAATTGATTATCAAAATATTAGAACAGGGTATAGATGGCTGCAGAAGCACCCGGGAAATTGAGAAAATTCTATCCTATATGTTTGGTGCAGCGAAAGCAAAGCGTTGGTGGACAGCAACTAAGAAAGTGCTCGTCAAGGATCCTCGCATTGCCGTTCCCAATAAGAAAAGCGAGCCCTATGTGTTACGAGATGAGCCTGTAAAACCGGAACAAGAAATCCTTCAGGACTTTTTTGAAGAAAAGAGATCTTACGAAAAAATCGTTCTTGCAGAAAAATTATTTGATCTAGCTGCAGAAAAGGAAGACCTACAAACTGACCTTCCCCAAGTTTTAGCCGACCTGACCGTTGCAATTCTGGAAGCCAAAAATTTAAGCCAGGCTGACCGTTTATATGGCATTTGGGTGCGCAATAACCTTGCCAGAGATGTGGAAGAGGATGTGGAGAAATTGGAACCAACCAGTGCCTCTATTTTAAAGGAATGCGAAGAAGACCTACCTGGTTTAGCCAATCTTATGCCGGCTAAATTTCACTCCCGGTTTTTGGACCTGGTTGCCCGTACGTATCCTGATAATTGGAAAAAAGTTGTTCTTGATTTACTGCAAAATACCACCGTCAAGTTCTCCGGTGAATGTGCCCATTTCTTAATTGATCGTGAGGAATCAAAACTACTTATTTCCTCCCTGAATACAGCATTAGATGAGCAAACGATTAAGGCACCTGTCTTATTATGGATGCTTAAATTTCGTAACCTTAATAAGTTCGAAAAATTATTGTCTAAGATGATTAATCCACGGCTACTCACCGCAGTTTTCTCGGCAATTGATTATGAATCCCTCAAAAATGCAACGAGTAGACGCATCCCTCTTGCTGAAGTACTTTCTGATGATCGTGAGTTACTTCCTGATATTTTGGATAAGGGCACAGAAGAAAATGCTAAGGATCTAGCCCAAGCCTTAATTCTTAATCCCGGGTTTGAGGACCTGACCAAAAGATCTTTGCTTGCCCGGTTTATCAAAAAGTTCTCATCGATTCAATCGTTGGTCGATGGTGAAGATCGTCGTAATGCTTCCAGGCAATCAAGTGCTTCTACTGAAGATTCATTGATCGTCTCCAAGGAAAGCTACGATCGAAAACTTGCTGACTTGGATATTTTGACGAAAGAAAAAATCCCTGAAAACTCGTTGGCTATTGAAAAAGCAAGGGAGCATGGAGATTTAAAGGAAAATGCAGAGTATCATATGGCTAAAGATGACCAAAAGGTTCTTTTAGCCAGGCAGGCTGAACTCCAGGGTGAACTTATGCGGGCCAAGGCCACAGATTTTTCAGAGGCACCGATCGATTCGATCGGGATTGGCTCGGTGGTTGAGCTCAAGGATTTAGCTTCTGGAGATCAGGTTACTTACACCATACTCGGTGCCTGGGATAGTGATCCTGAAAATAATGTACTATCCTACCTTACCCCTCTTGGGCAAAGCCTTCTTGGCAAGAAGATTGAGGACGAGGTTCAAATCGATGTGGAAGGTAACGACCAAGTACTGGTTGTCGAGTCGGTCAGTCGCTGGGTCGATAAGAAATAGTATTTTGCAGGATTGATGCCCTTAATTTAAAGGGCTTTGATTCTGGGTAGTATATGAGAAGGTTTGCCATCGCACGATAGTGCAGGCAACCTACTTTCTTAATTTGAATGAAAATTACCGAGGCATTACAGGTTTTGTCTGACTCCACTCGTTTGCGCATGTTGCGTTTATTGGGACAGGAGGAATTATCGGTGGCTGAACTTCAAGAGATTCTGGAAATGGGACAGTCCAGAATATCTTCTCATCTTGGGCTGTTGCGAAGAAATGGACTGGTGAATGACCGAAAAGACGGTAAGCGAACCTATTATGCATTGGACCTGGATTCATCCCCTCAATTCGAATTTATCAGGTTGGCATTGAGTGAAGAGTCGGATGAAGATTTTTGGAAAAGTGATCAATCCGCACTTTCTCGAATTGTGGATCGGAGAAGGCGGGAGTCGGAGAGGTATTTTGATGAAGTTGCAGAACGGTTAGGAAAAAATTATGTTCCTGGAAGAACCTGGGAAGCCATCGGTCATTTTCTCTTTCGTCTAGTCCCCCCTCTCACCATTGTGGATTTAGGAGCCGGAGAGGGGATGATCTCTCAGCTTCTGGCTGAGCGGGCCAAGAAAGTAATTTGTGTGGATAGTTCTAAAAGTATGGTGCGGTTAGGAACTGACCTTGCCAAAAGAAAAGGCCTTTCCAATCTTGTTTATAAGCTTGGAGATTTGGAAAAAGTCCCACTGCCTGCGAACAGTGTAGATCTGGCTTTAATGAGTCAATCCCTTCACCATTCACAAAAACCAGAAATTGCGTTAGCTGAGGCATTCCGTGTGCTTAAGCCAGGCGGTCAATTAATTGTCATTGATTTAAAAAAACACCAGTTCGAAAAAGCTCGGGAACTATACGGAGATCACTGGTTGGGCTTTGGCCAAAATGAACTATTTCGGTTGATTGGAGAGTCAGGTTTTCGAGCGGCCAAAGTGGAAGTTGTGGCCAAAGAAAAGAAAAAGCCTTTTTTTGAAACCCTTCTTGCCACAGGTGAAAAACCCCGGGGATAAACAAGCCTACTTAACATTTGCACCTAAACTCATTGTGTTTAGGGATTGAACAAGATCTTTGAAGTTATCTATTGGATGGTCACAACTATAATCACGACAAAGAAAGAAAGTGGTCTTTGCGGTTGATTGAATGTTTTGTAAGTGGGGAGCCACCTTTTTAATTTCAGAGGGTTGAGAGGCTTGGGTTAAGAGAAGAAGTGTTTTGAATGGTAAGAACCGTTGATTAATCTCTTGGATAAACTTTTGGGTTTCGTGGGAGTGTAGACTTCCTGAAATCACAATTTCAAAAGGGGGATGGAGAACGAAAGCGAGGGCATATAAAAAATTTTCGGCACCCGATGGATTCTTCTCAAGAAATCCAGAAAAAGCAGAAAAAGAACGCGTCAGGGATTCTTTATAGGTCTCATTCCCGGTTATTTTCCATAAGCGAGCAAGATTTACAGCCATGACTGAATTTCCAGATGGGATCGCTCCATCGTAAATCTCCTTAGGGCGGGAGAGTAATTTCTCTCCGTCTTTTGCGGTCAGAAAGAATCCACCCTTTGTAGAGTCTTCAAAAAGCTCAATTGTCAAGTCGATCAGTTCCTGGGCATTGATCAAATAATTTTCTTTGAAAGTAGCTTCATAAAGATCCAGTAATCCTTGGGCAAGAAAAGCATAGTCTTCCAAGTGAGCGGGTAATCCCGCTTTACCTTTGCGCCAGCGTTTAAGAAGTCTTCCGTCGGATGAACGAAGTTCTCTCAGACAAAATTCGGCCGCTTTTTGTGCTCGTTGAACCAAGTGCTTTGCATTCAGAGTTGCTCCACTTTTAGCAAAGGCTGAAATCATTAATCCATTCCAATCCGTCAATACCTTATCATCCAATTGGGGATGAATTCTTGATTTTCTTGCGGTGAAAAGTTTGGCACGCAGCTGTTCTATCTTTTCTTCAAATTTTCGGGGTTCGAGACAGGCCTTTTGTGCATATTCAAAAATGGATTGCGATAGATTTGGAATATTTTTTCCAGTAAGTTTATGAGTCGATTCATCGAAATAATTACCCCCGTTTTTAAATCCAAAAACATCCATGAATAATTGCCCATCCTGATCACCCAAAACCGTGATGATCTCTTCTTGTTTCCAAAGGTAGAATTTCCCCTCTTCACCTTCACTGTCTGCATCTTCTGCCGAATAAAACCCTCCCTCGGGGGATGAAAGGTTTCTTTCCACATAGGCAAGAGTGTTTTCACAAGACTCCCGGAAAAAGCGATCATTTGTAACTTGGTATGCTTCCAGGCAAGCTATTGAAAAGAGAGCCTGGTCATAAAGCATCTTTTCAAAATGAGGCACTAACCATTCCTGATCAGTGGAGTAGCGGTGAATACCCCATCCAATTTGATCATAAGTCCCACTTAAACGAATCTTTTTAAGTGTATGTGTAGCCATCGTCAGAGCTTTGCTATCCATGGTACGATAATGATATCGCAAAAGAAAAGAGAGGGCATGGGGTGTGGGAAACTTGGGTTGTTCCCCAAATCCCCCGTAGATCGGGTCGTAGTTATGTGATAATGAGGTAAAGCAGCGTTCAAGATGACTGGAATTTAGATCCCCCCCAGACTGCTCAGTCTGCTGTTTGGCTAGGTTTTCTATGATCACCCTGCCAATTTCGTTCACTTTACCCCGTTCCTCTTTCCAAACTTTTGAAAAGTGAGGCAATAAATCAAGCATGGATGATTTAGGAAAGTAAGTTCCGGCAAAGAAAGGAACTTGATTGGGCGTCATTATTACAGTCATGGGCCATCCTCCACGACCAGTCATCATTTGCGTAATCGACATGTAGACATGATCCAGGTCAGGTCTTTCTTCTCTGTCTACTTTTATGCAAATGTAATGTTCATTAAGGATGTGGGCCACTTCATTATCCTCAAAGGACTCCTTTTCCATCACATGACACCAGTGACAGGTGGTGTATCCGATTGAGAGGAAGATTGGCTTATCCTCTGCAATCGCGAGGGCAAGCGTCTCTTTACTCCATGATCTCCAGTCGATTGGATTGCGTGCGTGCTGGAGTAGGTAGGGACTGCTTTCAAAAATCAGCCGGTTGTAAAGGGGGCCGCCATCCTTTGGTAGCTTGGCAATCTCCTCATCTGTAGGAATCCCTTTACCCATTTGCATAGTTGGTAGAATGATCGAATTACTTTTGTTTGATTCCGAAAAGCTGGTGCTTTCTAAAACTTGAAGACTAGGTAATAGAATAAGCCATAAAACCCACCTAAACGGGTGTGGTCTGTAAAAGAATATCGTATTTGATAGACTGATGAACGCTAGGTAACAGAAATGAGTTGATGAAGGGTAGAAACTCTCTCCTCGATTTCAGAGTTGCCCGCAGACTCCAACCGCTCACAACCAAATGCTTCCACAGTTAAACTTGCAGTACAGGTGGCATAGAGCATGGCTTCTTTTATAGCAGAAAAGTCCGAGCGGTTACGGGAAGAGAGACGCCCAATTAATGCACCGGCAAAAGAGTCACCTGCACCGGTTGGGTCATGTAGTTGTGTAACCGGATAAGCAGGAAGGGCAAACATCCCATCCTCGTGAAAAAGGATAGCCCCGTGCTCGCCCTTTTTGATGATCACGCTGTCGGGTCCCATTTGACGAAGTTTTTCGCCGGCAATGATTATATTAGGCTCACTGGTTAATTCTTCGGCTTCGGTATCATTTATGACGAACAGACTAACTTTTTTGATTAACGACAGTAGAGCTTCCCGCTCAGTCTCAATCCAAAGATCAATCGTGTCGGCCAGAACAAAAGCACTCCCTGACAACTGTTCGAGAACATGCAATTGTAGAGCTGGATGAATGTTCCCTAAAAGCACGAATGAAGAGTCTTTGTAAGATTCAGGGAGGTCAGGCCTGAAATTTTCAAAGACATTGAGGCGAATATCAAGGGTATCTCTTCGGTTGAAATTTTCATGGTATTTGCCTTTCCAGAAAAAGGTAGGGCCTGAATCATCTTTTTGGACTCCTTCAAGATCAATACCCCTTGCCCGAAGGCGTTCCATATCTGAATCACCAAAATCATTTCCAACGACTCCAACCATTCGTACCTCCGAGTAGTAACTGGCTGCGAATGAGCAATAAGAGGCTGCACCTCCAAGAATTCTCTCTTTCTCGGCATGCGGTGTGATGACATTATCAAAGGCAACTGATCCTACCACAAGAAGAGGCGAGGAATCAGCAGAATCGGACTTTATTTTATCAGGCATATAAGCGTACCCTTACAGCTTTAAAAAGATTCAGGCAACCATACATGGGTGTTTGTTTGGTATTCAGGAAGGCATCTCGACTTCCACTATGGGGAAGCTACTGGCCAGCACAACCTGATCATCAATTTCAATGAGTATGGAGTAATTGCCAGGATCCTCGAATTTTAAGCGGTGAATATCATTGATCAGGTTGATTCGGTGTTGGGGTCCTGGAGATTCAAATTCACGATTAATAATAGTCCTTGGCTCTTCCTCTGCCATGGGGAGCCCAATTGAAATTTTCAATTGGTGTTTACCGGTCGTTAGATCTGAGAAGGAAAGGAACCAAACCATCCTTGGGTGAACCACTGGAAAGTCCCTCGCGCGAAGGCTAGAGAAAATTCCTAACAAGGTATGCTTACCTGTGGCTGGATCAACATATACGCTATCACAGGTAATCCAGGCCAGAACTTGGGGCTTAGTAGACATGGTAGGCCTTTAGGTTTTGGGGGTGTGCAAAAGACCGCATCTTTTCAGTAGGGCAGTGGAGTCAGGGTCTCGCCCCATGAATTCCCTGAATAATTCTTCAGGAGGTCGAGAGTTGCCCTTACTCAGAATACACTCCCGAAAAGACCGTCCCGTTTCTGGATTCATTACCCCTTCTGTTTGAAACCTCGTAAAAGCATCGGCATCCAAAACTTCTGCCCATTTGTAAGAGTAATATGCGGTTGCATACCCCATGGGGCTGCCAAAAAGGTGACTGAATCGTAACGCAATGGTCCGAGGTTGGGTTTTTCGTTTTGGAGTGTAATCAGCAAGAACCTGCTGGAGTGAATACTCGAGGTCTTCTGGCATATCACGGGCGAAGGATCGATGCAGCACCAAGTCGAGCTTGGAAAATGCAAGCTGTCTCATCATTGCATTTCCGGCCATAAAATTTTTGGCCCGGATCATTTTCGAAAATAAATCTTCAGGGATTGTTTCGTTGGTTTCATAATGCTTGGCAAAAAGATCAAGACTTTCTCTTTCCCAGCACCAATTTTCCATAATCTGGGAGGGCAGTTCCACGAAATCCCAGGCAACATTTACGCCGTTTAAACTACGATGAGGGACTTCTCCGCAAAGATGATGCAATAAATGGCCGAATTCATGAAAAATAGTTTCCACCTCATAGTGGGTAAGCAAGGCAGGTTTGGAAGCCGTAGGGGCGGTTAGGTTCCCGCAGATGAGGCCAAGGTGTGGGGGCCTTTCCCCGTTTTGTTGAGGTTCCCCGGTTTTGAGATAATTCATCCAGGCTCCTGCACGTTTGCTGGCACG
>Ga0181553_10005649_pt1 | contig 10454 bp, 14 predicted proteins | sample 011ome_17_FD_133753 | JGI IMG/M metagenome (GOLD analysis project Ga0181553, IMG submission 133753) | Coastal salt marsh microbial communities from the Groves Creek Marsh, Skidaway Island, Georgia - 011502XT metaG (megahit assembly) | ecosystem: Environmental > Aquatic > Marine > Intertidal...
CCACATGATATAAATTTACAAAGATGTCAGAGGTATTATTTTGTACAATGCGATGGTTCTGTTAGTGCTAGTCAAGATATTGGAATAGGCACTTATTATACTTCTAGTGATTTAAGAGCAAGTTTTAGTTTTCCAACAACTATGAGAACAACACCAACTCTTGAAGTTGAAACTGTAACTGATGGTTATGATTTTAGAAGAAATGGTGGTGTTGATAGAATGGATGATTTTGTATTAAACAATGCTTCATTAACATCAGCTGGTTTAATTAATAATAGTGATGTGTCAGGAACTGCTGGACAAGCAGGACATTTATTTTCAGATGATGCTAGTTGTTTTTTAGCAGTAACAGCGGAGTTATAATTATGATTATTAATACAGTAACAAAAAATTATATAGATGGAGAATTTAGAAGTTACCAAGTAACTTATGTTGGTACTAATAGAGTTAGGTCAGTACCACTAGACGAAGCAAACACAGATTACCAAGCCATCCAAGAGTGGGCGGCTATAGAAGGCAACACAATTACGGATAACCCACCGGAATAAGGAATAAATATAAGCGATGTCAAGTATAATTAAAGTAGATACAATTCAGAACCAATCAGGCGCTAATATTATCAGCGAAAGTTCCAACACAATTACTGTTGGCGCTTCAGGTGATACGATTACAGTTCCTAGTGGGGCTACATTAGGTGGCGCTGGTACAGTTGATTTATCAAGTGCTACTGTTACTTTAAATGCTAATATGAAAATGTTGCCAGCTTTTTCTGTTAGAAGAAATGGCGACCAATCTATTGGAGATGGTTCATGGACAAAAATACAATTTAACCACGAAATTTATGATAGTGGAGATTTTGATTCAGCAACAAATTATCGCTTTACTGTTCCAAGTGGTCAAGCAGGAAAATATATGTTGTTTGTAAATGCTTATGTTCAGTATGGTGCTAGTGGTTCTACTTTAAGAACAGCAATATATAAAAATGGTAGTGTTGAACATTTATCAATTTTTCCTGATGGTGTAGGTATAGCACATAACTCAATAACTTCAGCAATTATGGACTTATCTGCTACTGATTATATAGAATTTTACGCTTGGCAGAATAGAGGTGGTAATGACAATTTACAAGCACCTCACACAGTAGCATACGGATTTAAATTAATAGGAGCTTAATATGTCACAACTTAGTACAAAAATAAAAAAATATTTAGCTGCTAATTCTTTTAATTCAGTAGATTTTTTAACAGATGTAATTTTACAAGATGATGGTTCAGGACCATACATCAAAGAATGGAATATTGATTCTGTTACTAAACCAACAGATGAACAAATTGCTTCTTATGACACAGCGGCCGACTTAGAAGAAAGACAAAACGCTGTAAGAGCAACTAGAAAAGCGGCCTACGGTTCAATTGCAGACCAATTGGATATGCAATATAAAGATAATATTAATGGCACGACTACATGGAAAGACCATGTGGCGGCCATAAAATCGGCGAACCCGATTCCGACGGAGTAATAAATGGCATATATTGGAAGACAACCACAATACGGCGCTTACGAGAAACAGTCTTTAACGGCTGATAGCTCGACTACGACCTTTACTTTAGACTATACAGTAGGATCGTCTTCTTCTATCTTTGTGTCCGTTGCAGGTGTACCTCAGGAACCAGAAGTTGCATACAACATTGGTAATGGTGGTACTCAAATCGTATTTACAGCGGCTCCGACAACAGGAGATACAATCTTTGTAATCTTCTTAGGTGTTGCGTTAGATGTTGCACAATTAGGCACAGCTGCATTTACAAGTCAAACAGAATTAACAAGTGTTGCAAATGATGACTTACTTTTAATTTACGACACTTCAGCAGGTGATGTTAAAAAGATTCAAAAGTCTAACTTAGATACATCACTAGATATTACAGGCAAAACAGAATTGGCCGAACAAGCAGCTGATGATGATGAATTAGTTATCTATGATACATCAGCAGGTTCAATTAAAAAAATTCAAAAATCAAACATTGCCACAACTTTAAGTTATTCTAAAGGCACATTTACAGGTGATGGTTCAACAACCACAATCACTATAAATAGTGGTAGAGCAGTTGATGATGTATTAGTGTTTGTTAACGGTATTTGTTTAGTTCCTACAGACGATTACACGATTTCAGGAACCACATTAACTTTTGCAACGGCGCCTGCCTCATCAGCAGAAATAACAGTAAGGTATTTACCAGTTTAGGATAAGATATGGGAAGTATAACAAGAACATTAGCAAATAACATTACAACAGGCGGTGTGATACTACCTTCAGGAATTAATAATACTTCTATCAGTAATGTTACAGCGTTGCCAGCAGCTATTTCTACTGGTAAGGTTTTGCAAGTTGTTCAAGGTTCAACAAGTACAGAAGTTACACATTCTACAAGTTATGCTGATACAGGATTATCTGCATCAATAACTCCAAGTTCAACTTCAAACAAAATATTTGTTTCAATAAATCAACATTGTTACAATCAAGGTAATCAAGGTATGTCTATAAAGTTATTGAGAGGTAGCACAGCTATTTATACACCATCTCAATCATATATGTATTATATAGAAACAGCAGATTCTCATATTAGAGGATATCAAACTTATAATTATTTAGATACACCTTCAAGTACAAGTGCATTAACATATAAAACTCAAGTAATAGCTTATAATTCATCTTACAATGTTAAAACTCAAAGTAGTGGTAGATGGACAAGTTTTATTACATTAATGGAGGTAGCTGGATAATGATACAAAGAGCAATACTTAAAATAAATCCAAACGCAGAAGTTACAGTTTATGGTAATGACATTAATACTTGCGAATTTATTTGGCACAATGAAACAACACCTATCTCTAAAGCTGATATACAAGCACAATTTCCAGCAGTAGAATTTGATATGGCTATGGAAGATTTAAGAGCCAAAAGAAATAAACTAATTGCAGAAACAGATTACCTTGCCTTATCTGACAATACTTTATCAGCAGAAATGACAACTTACAGACAAGCTTTAAGAAATATTACAAACGGAATTACAACTGTAGAACAAGCAAACAATGTAACTTGGCCTGAAAAGCCAGCATAAACTTAATGAACAATGAAAAATGGCACTAAACAAACTCACAACCAAACATCTTGCAGACAACACAATCAAGTCGGCCAAAATTGCTGATGGTGCTATTACTGACGCTAAAATATCTGAATCAACAACAATACCTCTTTCAAAAACAACAGTAACAGGCACACAGCCTACAATATCAGGTTTAAGTATTACTCAAAAGTCGCCAGGTTCAGCGGCCAATGTTACAATTACAGGAACAAACTTTGTAAGTATTCCTCAAGTTAAATTTATTAATCAATCAACGGGTGCCAGAATTACAGCGTCAACTGTAACCTACACAAGTTCAACAAGTTTAACTGCTTCTTTCCCTGCTGACCAGGCTGTTGCCTCATACAAAGTTTATGTAGAAAATCCAGGTGGTTTAGCAGTACAATCCACAGCACAAATCATTAACTCAGACGCACCTAATTGGTCAACAGACGCAGCTTTAGGTTCTTATGAAGAAGGTGATAGTGTCAATATTCAATTATTGGCCTATGATGATGACAGTACGGCCGTTACAGGTTATACATTACAATCAGGTTCTTTACCAAGTGGTATTACTTTAAGTGGTGATAGTACAATTGGTTCATTAACAGGTACAGCACCAACTGTATCTGCTGATACAGCATACAACTTTACTATTCGTGCTACTGATAATGAAAGTCAAACAACAGATAAGGCTTTCAATATGACAATTGCTGATTACAATATAACTAATACGGCTATGTTTAATTCAGGTGATGGTGATTATCTGAATAGAACACCATCAGGTGCAGGAAATCGAAGAACATACACATTTAGTTGGTGGATGAAAGTTGGAGCTATTGGTACAGATAGACAAATCATGCAAATAAGAGTGGATACAAATAATAGATTTAACATATCACTTGCTGCTGAAGATAATTTAGCTTTTCAGGATGTATCAGGTGGTACAAGATATGGCCATAGAACAAATGCTTTATTTCGGGATCCATCGGCCTGGTATCACTTTGTTGTTTCTGTTGATACAACACAAGCAACAGATACTAACAGATATAAAATTTATGCAAATGGTAGTGAACAAGAATTAACAGCTTTAGTAGCAGGTTATACACCTCAAAACCACGATACATTATTAAACTCAACAAATGAACATTTTATAGGAAAAGTTGCTAATGGTTCATCTGATTTAAATGGTTACATTGGAGAATTTATTTTTATTGATGGCACAGCATTAACGCCCACATCTTTTGGTGAAGAAAACTCAGACGGTGTTTGGATTCCTAAAAAATATACAGGTTCATATGGCACAAACGGTTATTTTTTAGAGTTTGATAGTAGTGGTAGTTTGGGAACAGATACATCAGGAAATTCAAATAATTGGACAGTAAACAATTTAACGGCTACTGACCAAATGCAAGATAGCCCACATTTGAACTATTGTACATTTAATCCATTACAAACAGACCACTCAGGTAATACAGCTTTTTCACAAGGCAATAATCAATTTCAAGCCACAACAGGTGATTGGGTTGGTACTGCTTCTACCTTTGCTGTTGATACAGGAAAATGGTATGCAGAATTTAAACTGTCAACACTAACGACCTCTGCTTTGATAGGTGTAGCAACTACTGAATATATGAATGACAGAGGCGTTACCGATTATGTAGGTTTTACTTCAGGTTTAGAAAATTACGCTTATGCTAAATATTTTACAGGTGGTGTTGACGCAAATGAGGGAAAAATATTTCAACACAACCAAACTCAAAATACTTATGGAAGTAATACAGGCGGGTCAACAGGAGATATTATTGGTGTCGCTTTAGATTTAGATAATAATAAACTTTATTTTTCAGTAAATGGTACTTGGGAAAATTCAGCAAATCCAGGTTCAGGTACAAATGGTTATAGTATTGGTGCTGGTACATATCAATTTGGTGTATGGGGTTATCAAGCAACTTCACAAGCTAATTTTGGGTCACCTTTTTATACAATCAGTTCAGGCAACGCAGACGGCGACGGTTACGGAAATTTTGAATATACCGTACCCACAGGATATTATGCCTTAAACTCTAAAAACTTGGCAACATACGGATAGAAACATGGCTTACACAACAATAAACAATCCAGGAGATTATCACGGCACAGCCTTTTGGACTGCTGATGATACATCACCAAGAACAATTACAGGCTTTACTTGTAAACCAGATATATTATTAGGTAGACATAGAAATAGTGGCTCAGTAAATTTTAACTTTAATGATAGTAGTAGAGGTGGTAATAAAAATATGACACCACAAACTACAGCCGCCGAAGATAGTGGTTCACACGGAATTGTTGATAGTTATAATTCAAATGGTATAACGGTTTCAAACGGAACAAACTCAACTTATCCAAGACTATATTATAATAGAAATAATCCTTTTGGTGGTTCAGATGGTGGTAAATATGTTTATCATTATTGGAAGGCAAATGCAGGCACAACTTCATCTAATACAGATGGTGACATAACAAGCACAGTTCAAGTAGACCAAACATCTGGTTGTTCTATTATGACTTGGTCTGGAAGTGGAAATTCAGGAGACACAATCGGGCATGGCTTAGGTGCTGTTCCGAAGATGACAATTATAAAACAAAGAAATGCCTCTAATGGTTGGAATGTTTGGCACGCCGCCAATAATAATGGCGATGTTGATTCTTTTGGTGAGTTGAATGGAGCTGCCTCTTGGTATCAAAATCAAGGAGCTAATGGTCCTTATACAGCTTCGCCAACTTCCTCTGTTTTAACATTAACTGCTTATGGTCAAGTTAACAGTTCAAGTGGAACTTATCTAGGATATTGTTTTTCAGAGATTAAAGGATATTCAAAATTTTCTAAATATACAGGAAACGGGAATGTTGATGGCCCCTGTGTGAATTTGGGCTTTAAGCCAAATTTCATATTGATAAAGTCAGCATCTGCTGGTGAACATTGGAACATACCTATATTTGAATCTGATGCAAATGGCACGGTAAACACTCTTTCAACAAATCTAGCTAATGGTGAAAGAACAATGGACCAAAATCCGGCAATTGATTATCTATCAAATGGGTTTAAAATTAGAACAAGTGACGCTAATTATAATACAAATAATGGTACTTATCTTTACGCTGCTTTTGCTAAATATCCTTTTGTTTCCAGCACAGGAACACCGGTAACCGCTAGATAAGGAGTATAAATAGTAGTATGGCATTAACAAAGATTACAAATTCAGGTATTACAGATAGCGCAGTAACAACGGCGAAGATTGAAGACGGTACTATTGTCAACGCTGATGTGGCTTCAGACGCAGCTATTCAATTATCTAAAATATCTGGCCTAACAGGTTCACAACCTACAATTACAAGTTTTACACCAACTACTTTAGATGATGACGCAGGTGGTAATATTACGATTACTGGTACAAACTTTGTGTCTATACCTTCAGTAGAAATTATTAATACTTCAACAGGTGCTATTACAACAGCTTCAAGTGTTACCTACACAAGTTCAACAAGTTTAACAGCCGCAATACCTTCAGGTGGCGGTTCAGGTACTTACAAAGTAAGAGTGGAAAACCCTAGTGGTTTAGCAGTACAATCAAGTTCAACATTATTATATTCATCAACACCTACATTTAGTACGGCCGCTGGTTCATTAGGAACATTTGATGGCGGTGCAGCTATTTCAGTTGACATTGACGCAACAGGTGATGACAGTTCAGCGGTGACTTTCTCATTACAATCAGGTAGTTTACCTGGTGGATTATCACTAAATACTACTACAGGAACCATTTCAGGAACAGAAAGTGGTGCCACAGATAATACAACATATAACTTTACCATACGAGCAACCGATAGTGAATCACAAACGGCCGACAGAGCATTTAGTATTACAATCGAAGTTGGTATATCCGAGGGTGGAGGATTTAATTAATGGCAACAACACAATTAACGAGAACACAATCAGCAGGTAATAGAAAAATCTACACATTTAGTGCTTGGATTAAAAGAAGTAAATTGGGTGCTTATTTAAATGTATTTGGAACTGCTTCTGAAGGAGAAGCTTTAAGATTTGAAAACACTAATACTCTCACTTATTTTTTTAATGGTTCGTCTAGTGGACTTGTAAGAACAACACAAGTTTTTAGGGATCCGAATGCTTGGTATCACATAGTGGTGTCAGTTGATACATCACAAGCAACAGCTTCAAACAGACTTAAAATATATGTAAATGGTTCACAAATAACCGATTTTGCGTCAGAAACATATCCTTCATTAAATCAGGAAAATAAAATAAATCAAAGTGGTCAAACATTTTACTTAGCAAATGGCCACGCTGAAACATCAGGTAGAACATTTGACGGCGTTATGGCTCATGTTCACTTCACAGATGGTACAGCCTATGCTGCTTCTGCCTTTGGTGAAACAGATTCAACAACTGGAATATGGAAACCTAAATCATCTCCAAGTGTCACTTACGGTACAAACGGATTCTTTTTAAAATTTGCGAATAGTGGTTCTATGGGAACGGATAGTTCAGGTAATGGAAATAACTTTACTGTGGCTGCTGGCACACTTACTCAAACGCAGGACACACCGAGTAATGTATTTGCTACTATTAATCCTAATTGGAAGAACTATAATGATAATCCATCTTTTTCTAATTTAAATTTAACAATATCACCTACAACTACCGCATATCAAAATCATTTTTCAACATTAGGTGTACAAGGTTCTGGTAAATGGTACGCAGAAATGAAATGTAATGGTTCGTCAAACTCAGCGATGTATTATGGGATATCTAGTGAATCTGAATTAAATTATTTAGAAACTAATTCAAATGTAGGTGGACACACAGGCACAAATTCTTATATGATAGCAATGTCAAGTGGCGATAAACGATCAAATAATTCAAATTCAAGTTATGGTTCTGGATTTAGTGATGGAGATATTATGATGTTTGCTTTAGATTTAGATAATAGTAAAGTTTATTTTGGTAAAAACGGAACCTGGTTTAACTCCGGAGACCCAGCAGCCGGTACAAATCCAGCATTTAGTGATGTATTAACAAATTCTTTTTACTTTTTTGGTGGTACGGCTTACACAAATGGATTTACTTCAGTAGATTATAATTTTGGCAATGGCTATTTTGGTACAACGGCCGTTTCTTCATCAAACGCAGACGGAGCTGGATACGGGTTATTTGAATACGCTCCACCAACAGGTTATTATTCATTATGTACAAAAAATATTAACACATATGGATAGGAAATAGATATGGCATACGCAACAATTAATAAACCCACAGATTATTTTAATACTGTTCTTTATACAGGAAATGGTGGAACTAATGCAATAACAGGAGTTGGATTTTCTCCAAATTTTGTATGGATTAAGGAACGAAATTCTACTTCATCTCACTCAGTATCAGATACAATAAGAGGAACGACAAAAAGATTAAACCCTGATTTAACTGCCGCAGAGGAAACTTTATCAGGTGTTATGACATCTTTTGATAGTGATGGATTTACAAATGGAGCAGATAATGGAGTTAATGAATCTGGTAAAACATATGTAGCATGGAATTGGTTAGCGGGTGTAGATGCTGGTTCATCAAACACAGATGGAAGCATAACTTCAAGTGTTTCTGCTAACACTACTGCTGGATTTAGTATTGTGTCTTATACAGGTACAGGCTCAACTGCTACTGTTGGTCATGGACTAGGTGTACAACCAGATTTAATAATATTAAAAGCAAGAGATAGATCAGATAATTGGTGGGTATATCATAAAGGTTTAAGTGCCCCATCTACAAAAGCTATTTTATTAAATTCAACAAATGCAGAATTTACACCTGGTACTTCTGCTTTTAACACAAGTACATTTTCATCTTCTGTTTTTGGAATTTTAACAGATGGTGCAAGTAATGCTAGTGGAGAAGATTATATAGCTTATTGTATGAATGAGAAAAAAGGCTACAGCAAGTTTGGTTCTTACACAGGAAATGGAAGTACAAATGGAATATTTATTTATACAGGTTTTAAACCTGCTTTTGTTATAACAAAAAGAACAGATACTAATGGTGATTGGTTATTGTGGGATAATAAAAGACCAGGACATAATGAAACAAGTTTGTATTTACTTTCTAATAGCAGTAATGCTGAACTAACAGATGGTGGAATTGATATAGTTTCAAATGGTTTTAAAGCTAGAAAATCAGGAGCATCTTTAAATGCTTCTGGTGGTTCATACATCTACATGGCCTTTGCTGAACAAACTCTAGTAGGCACAAATAACATTCCGGCAACTGCTGTATAGGAGACAAAATGAAAATACTTGAAAAAATTAAAAATTTTATTTTTCCAAAACCTTTAGTTTTAACAAAAGAAGTTAAAAAGATTGATATAAAAGGTTTAGAAAAAAAAACAAAGGCTGAGTTAGAAAAACTTGGCAGAAAAATTGGTATTGAATTGGATAAGAGATTGACCAAAGCAAAACTAATCTCACAAATAAAAAAAGAAAACAAAAAATTATAAATTTAACTGAGGTTATATAATGAGTGAAAAACCAAAAAATGTAATATCTATTGATGGTAAAGAATATGATGTTGATACCATGCCACTTGAATTAAGAAATTATATTGTTGCAAGGCAAGAAATTCAAACATCTAAAATCAGACATGAAATTGAATTGGAAAAAATTGAAGTATTAACAAATTACTACAATGGTAAAATACAAGAGGGTGTAAAACAATTCAATGGCAGCGATAGCAAATCTTAGAATAGACCAAGGCGCTTCTTTTAGTTCAGATGTAACTGTAACTAATTCAGCTGGCGATGTTGTTGATTTATCAGGATACACTACATCAGCAAGAATGGCCAAAAGTTATGGCGCTTCTTCATATGTTGATATAACTGCTTCAGTAGCCAGCGATCCTACTACAGGTGTTATAGAATTAACATTAACAGACACACAGACAGCAACTTTAGACGCACCATCAAGGTATGTTTATGATGTCTATATTACACAAACCTCATCAAGTACCGTTACCAGAGTTATTGAAGGCGTAATTACTGTCAATCCTAAAGTATAAATTAGTTTTTTCCATAGATACTTTTCATTATAAATATTACAAAGAGAGAGGAACCTAATGGTTAAAGCTAGAATTAATCAGACTGGTGGTGTAAGAGCTAATATTAATTCTTCCACTTCATCAGGACCACAACAAGTATCTGTACAGGTACCAAGTACAAATGTATCTGTAACAAATGTAAACAGATTACGAAGTTTAACAGATGTTGATTCAAGCAGCCTAAG
>Ga0181553_10005650_pt1 | contig 10448 bp, 10 predicted proteins | sample 011ome_17_FD_133753 | JGI IMG/M metagenome (GOLD analysis project Ga0181553, IMG submission 133753) | Coastal salt marsh microbial communities from the Groves Creek Marsh, Skidaway Island, Georgia - 011502XT metaG (megahit assembly) | ecosystem: Environmental > Aquatic > Marine > Intertidal...
GAAGCAACTTATAACTCTATGTTTGATGTTGCAGAGTTTGTTGACCCAACTAACTATAAAACTTATGACGAGTTAAAACAGAGATTGTCTGTTGTTCTTGGAGAAGCTGTTGGTGAAGGTTCAACTCAGAAAATGGAAGACTTAGGTAAAACTGCAGAAGCAGTAGAACCAAAGGTTGCAGAAACCCCAGTGGTTGCACCAAGTACTCCAGAACCAGAAGTTGCGTCAACTGAGTCTGACGATGAAACTTTGAGTTATTTCGCTAAACTTGCGAATGACGAGTAAGTACTTAATTTAAAAACAAGATTTTTAGACCCCACAGAAATGTGGGGTTTTTTTATCGACCCCTATTGGCTTTACTACCCGTTTTCAGTCTATTTTTATTGTCTATAGGTTGTTCTGTTGAAGTTGATAAATTGACGTTGTCTCCATTGTTTTGAACATTTGAACTACCGTCAACAATTGTTGTACCACCACCACCTTGACCTTGTTGTGCTTGTCTTTCTAACATGGTCTCTTCGATACCTTCTCTTCTTTTTTGAGTACCACCGTCTTCGGTTGGAGTCGGCCCACCTTCTCCAAACTTGAGAACTTTATTAAATGTTTTTCGGAATGCTTCTCCACCAGTCATACCGCCTGGAATGATTGCAGCACCAACTGCAGCCAAACTTGCACTCGCAAGTGCCAATGGTAGTTTTGCTAATCTTCCGACCATTTGTAATAAACCTACCAATATGTTATCACTTAACCCACTGAATATAGTTTTTATTCCGTCTATTAAACCACCAAATAGTTCTACAAAACTGAAACCCCTTAATGCTTCAGCAGCACCTTCAAAACCCATTTTTTCTAATAAAAATGCAATACCTTTCATTAGTAAATCTGCTGGATACATAATCAAAGTATTAATCGCTTTCTTTATACCTTCTAATACACCCATATAAACTGCACTAAGAGTACTTTCATCGTTTTCTTTTGCACTTAAAAATCCTTCAATAAATCCACGAACACCTTGTACTACACCAATAATGATATTTAATGGTAAGAAAATTACTCTACCAAGAAGTGAAAACACTCTTGCAAAAGTTCCAAATGCTTTTAACAATGCGGGGAAGAATGACTTTGCAATACCAAAAAATTTTGTTGCAGAATTAACTGCCTTACCCGCAGTTCCAGCGGTTGGTAATGCGGACTTTATCGCACCCGCAGCTTTTGTAAAAGGCATTATTATTGTTCTAAAAAGACTTTGTATTCCTTTTACAAATGCATTAAATCCTTGAATTGCTTTACCTTTTACAAGTTTTCCTAAATTTGTTAATGCTCTTGTTATGGGTCTAAGTTTTTCCGCAATTTGTCGCATTGCATTACCAAAGAAAAATACAAACCTTTGAACTCCATTTAATGAAGTTGTATATCCTTTTACAACAGCGGGAGAGAGTAGTTTACCACTTTTAAATCCTAGATTAAATGCTTTTGTAAGACCCTGAAAGAAATTTTTAATTGGATTTACTAGTGCTAGAAAAATTCTACTACCAAAAACTTTACTCTTAATAAATTTAAGTGCAGTTGCTATATTGAAAAGAAACTGTTGTGTAAGTCCAATAAGTAAACCAGTTATTGCACCCAGAAAACCAGAAGCTGTATTTGCGACTGTAAGTCCACCACCCTTTAATGCGTCTGAAAGATTACCACCACCTGCTTTTGCACCACTAGCTTCTCTTTTATTTTCTAGTCTATCTCCTTCATCAAGTCTTTGTTGATTTTTAAAATAGTCTCCTAGAACTCTTGTTAACTCGTCAATACCTGATTTAGTTTGTTTTGTTTCCGCAGTATTAACCGTCAACTCTTGGTTTTGTTTCAAGAGTACTTGGGTGACATCTGTAAGTGTTAGTTCCGACATATTAGTATTTATACTTCATCTCTTCATTTTTACGTGCTTCTTCTTCTTTTTTAATCCATTCTGTCAAAAGAGTTAAGTATATTTCCCTTTCCCATGGTATCATATTTTCTAGTTCTGTTAAACTGTACTGAAACTGTTGCATTAAAGTAAAGTTTGTTTGATAGTAATTATATAAACTATCGTGGGAAAGGTTTAGGTAAAAAAACCTTGAACACCTTCTATCGTTATCTTATTGTGATGACCACAGTTTTGACAATCAAATTCTACTTCTTTTTTCATGGAAGGAATAGTCTGTACGTATTCACTAATACTTTGAAGTTGTTGTGTGTTGAGAGAGTCAATAAACTCTTCAACATCTTTACTTGGTACATCATTGATGTCTATTCTTTCTTCTCCACTAATAACTGCGGATATACATTCTCGAATAACAGTAAATCCAAATTCACTTTCTTGAACATTTTCTTTAAAGTTATCAATAAAAGTTTTAAATGGTGGATACTGCATTTCAACTGAAACAGTATCGGTTAGTTGTATGAGATTATTTACTTCTGGAACATCTACAGTAATATCTGCAAGACCAATTTTCATTGGTTGTTCTGTTTCACATTCAGAACATTTTGTTTTTACTTCTATAGACTCACCAACCGACTTACCACGAATTTGAGTAAACATGTATTCAATATCAAAAGTAGTAAGTTTTGATTTAATATAGTCTCCTTCAACACACGCATCAATTGTATCTAACATTGCTTTCATCGCAGATTTTTCATCTTGCGACTCAAATGCCATCATTAGAATTTTTTCTTCTTTTACTAAGTATGGTCGAAACATAACAGTCTTACCCGTTGAGGGAATGACCATTTCGTGTTTAGGGGTTGCATTTAGTTTAGGTAATGCACTCATAATATCTCCTATAATGTATTAATATATATTTAAATTCCAAATAACGCTTTTCTCAATCCAGTTTTTACGGCCCTTGCACCTGCTTTTTTCACTGCAGATTTAGCCGCATCTTTTAATTTATCCTTAACTCCAGTTGCATCTAATGCTCTGTCTTTAGTATTACCTTCTACCACTTCATATTTCTTATACGATAGTTGTACGTTCACTTCAAGTAATCCGTCTAAATCATTACTCAATTGAAATGAGTTTAAAGTAGTGGGATATGCATTTAATAACTTAGTTGAATAGGTCACTGCATCTGCAAGATATTGAGCACCGTCCGCAACTAGGCCTGGGTCAAAGACACCGTTTGCAATATCAAGTGGGCCGATAGGTGGTATCAGGTTTTTGATTGGGTCTGGTAAAGGATTGTCAAATAGTTTCTTAGGTCTAATCAAAGGATTGATTGCACCTTTTCTAAGTGTTTGTATGACCACGTCAAAAGTGTAATCTTTGTAATATCCTACTTCTGAGGTTTCTTGGTTGACTGCAAGGTTTTGCCAGTTCTCAAAGTAATCTCTTACACGCATATCATTTAAACAATAAAAAGTTAAATTAACATCTTCACTTGCATATCCGTATGCAACTTTATTTACATGAATACCAATCTGTCTTTCGGTTGATAGTATTTGTCTACCAGGCATTACTGCAACTTTACACAAAGTATTTAAGTCTGTAGAGTTTACCCCACCAATCGGTGGTAAAAATACTCTCCATAAATTTGCAAACGCAAGTCCGTCTCCAGCTTTTACGGTTGCTAACATATCATCTATTTTATATGCCATTATCTTAACATTCTCCTACTGTCTGCGTATATTTTTCTTTTGTCTGCTTTCTCAAATTGTGCAGTTGGTAAAAAGGTTGCAATCTCCCATTCTGGTGCTTTTACTTCTGCGAACTTACTTTTTACATGTTCAGTCAAATAATGTTTGATACATGGTTTATAGAATTCTAAACTTGAAGTACTTGCAAGAAGTTTTACGGTCAATTCAAATTTTGCATCTTCACTCTTTTTACTTGTGACATTATCCATAAGTGCATCAAGAAACTGAGCACGAAGTATAGGTGGTAGATAATGTAAGTTCAATCCAAGAAAACCACCTTTTGCGGGTTTTAGTATAATTGACAAGGGAAACCTATCATAGTATGGTAAGGTCTCTTTGTATTTCGGGTCATAGAAAAACATCTGCATAGAACCAATAATTCTACGAGCACCCCTTTTTAAAGGTTCTTCTTTCATTAACTCGTCACGGTTTATACCACGCATAGTTTGTGCTTTTTTCATAAACCATTCTCTACTCTCTTTAGTTCTCGGAGTAATTTGATTTCTAAAAGCCGCAAGTTCTAACTTCTGGAATATATTTGACATACTTCTATTTATACTTATTTTTTCCTATTTGTGAAAGGTTTTAGTGGTTTCATAGATTTTGGTAGAATACCCATAGACTCTAGAGTTTTCTCTGTCCAGATTTGAAACTCATACCCATTGTCCTTTGCAAACTCATTCGCTGCGTCCCACTTATTCATATTCCGTACATATGTTGCGGCCTCAGTAATAAATCCCTTGGTTCTTCTACTTCCTTTTTTGGGTGGTTTGGTTTGTGAGTCTGGTTTTATTTCTACCAGTATAGTCTTACCTTCTTTAAATGTTATTTTTAAATCAAGAAAATATCTATGGTATCTTTTATCTACTTCATAAAAATACGGGACAACAACTTCTTCGGAACTCCACGATTGTACCTTTGGATTTTCATCACACCAACGAAAACAATTGCGTTCCCATAGAGAACGAAAGATGACATTCTCATAATCACCTTTATACTTTTTTGTATTTTTTACTTTATATCTTCCTTTGTATGTCTTCATTCGTGTATAAATAGAACTATAAAGTATTTATAGGAAACATACATGGCAGATAAATCAAAGAACTTCGGGAACAAAGTCGCAAACTTCGGAAAGAAATTTATCGGTGGTCTATTATTTGATGACCTACCAGAAGCATCTGCAGTCTCTAAACCAGATAGACTTGAATATCCTTTTCATGACACTCAAGATTATAAGTCTTGTATTCAGTTTGGTCTTATAGATGAAGAACCCGTAGACTTAGGTTCATTGATAGGGTTTAGTTCTCTATTTAGTAAGAATGAAACAGTAGAAGGTGAAGAAAAAGAGAACGGTGAGGAAAATGGTACTGGAGAAAATGAAACAGATGACATCAAAACTTTAGAAGATGCAGAAGAAACTAAAGGAGAAAAGTCAGAATTCAAACCTATAATTAGAAAAATAAATGAGTCCAATCCACCACTTATCACAACGGAAGGGCCTGTAAAATTATATTTACCACAAGCAATTCCATTTCGTGATACTGCATCATACGAGAATGCAGATTTAGGGCCATCTGGTGCTCTTGCAGAAGCAGGTGGTAATGCATCATCAAGTCTAATTGGTAGTCTACTTAGTGGTGTCGGTGCGACTGCGTCATCTCTTATGGGTAGTGAGTCACAAGCACCAGAGTTAGCAAGACTTGCAATGACTAAATTAAGTATATCAAAGTATCTAGGTGGAGAGGGAACTGCACTTGCAGTAAAACAAGCATCTGGTGTGACTTTAAATCCAAACACTAGGTCATTATTCAAATCAGTCGCACTTCGAGAGTTTGCATTTCAATTTAAATTTATCCCGTTATCAAAACAAGAACATGATACAGTAATAGATATTATTAAATTTTTCAGAGAAAATTTATATCCAGAAAACATTAACATTAATATCGGTGACCAAACAGCATCTATTGGTTATAAGTTTCCAAAAAGATTTCATTTAAAAATATTATACGATGATAGAGAGAATTTTAATGCACCAAAAATCTTACCTTGTTATCTACGTGATGTGACAACTACTTTTAATCCTTCCAATCAAGCAATGCATGCCAACGGAGAATTTGCAGAAATAGATATGTCTCTTGCGTTTACAGAAACAAGAACTCTTGCGAAAAACGATATAGTAGAAGGTGGATTTTAATGAGTACTAACTATTTTAAAAATTTTAAGTTTGTTCCATATTCTTTTGGTAATAGAGAAGACCCAGTTCTATTTAATAATTTAACAGAATATGTGGATATTATTGATAAGATAAAACAAGAAGTATCTTTTCTAAACAGATATACAATTGTCGGGGGAGATAGACCAGATAGTTTATCTTTTAAATTATATGGAAGTATAGATTACTATTGGACATTTTATTTAATGAATGATGACTTAAGATATAGTGGGTGGCCTGTAGATACTGGTGGATTACTAGAAGCTGCAATATCCAAGTATCCAAACAGAACAATAGTGACTGCAGATAATCTGGGTGCATTGTTTCCCGTAGGACAAGAAATAGAAGACGATGCTTCTGGTGCAAAGGGTACAATAGTTAAAAGAAACTTAGACTTAGGACAACTTGTTATCAAACTAACATCAGGGACTAAGTTTACTGCGGGTGGAGCTGCAGTATATACTGATACTGACGGTGTTATTCAAACACTTACGATTACCAGTGAAACCGAACAATATAACGCAATACATCATTATGAGAATACCAGTGGTGAACAAGTTGATGTTGACCCATTTAATTTAAATACCAGTGGACTTGTTCCAGTCACTTTTCGAGAAAGAATGGAAGCAAAGAATGACTCTTTAAAACAAATAATAGTAATCAAACCTGAGTCAATTGATACGGTTGTATCTGAGTTTAATCGTTTATTGAAACAATAATGTTATGTCACAATCTTCACAATTTTCTATAACTAAATGTCAAATATCTGCAGATAGGTTTGGTGGATTTGATAGACAATTTTTTGATGTAAAAGCAAACGTCATTGATTTAAACATTTATGAAAGTTTAGAAAATCCTTATCTAACTGGAACTATTTCAATTATTGATGATAAAGGTTTATATGACCTAATAAATTTTGACGGTACAGAAAGAATAAAAATTGAGATTGCGGGTATGGGTAAAAATGTTGACCCAGTGTTTGAAAGAACATTTATTATGGTAGGACTTGATAGACAGATAAAGGCTAAAGACAATGCAAGTGTTTTCTTATTTTCTTTAATAGACGAACACGCATACCTTTCAGAAGTACAAAGATTAAGAAGTTCATATCGAGGAACACTATCAGATATTATTGCAAAAATATCTGCACAAGAACTTGACAAAGACATAGACATATCGTATACTTTAGACGCAGACGAAAAAATCATTGACTCAGTACAAACCGAAATGCGAGTCATTGTTCCTAATTTAAATCCCATAGATGCAATGACATGGTTATTGTCCAGAGCAACTACAAAGACGGGTTCTCCTTTTTATCTTTGGGCAACTATTCACGATGATAATTTAAGACTTGGTAATTTAGATGTGATGTTAAAACAACAAGCATTTAATCATAAATTACCTTACACTTATAACAGTGCAAACATAAGTATTGCGGAAACTCAAGATGATTTTGCACAAGGATTTACCATAAAAGTTATTGAAGAAGGGGGAAGTTCGGACACACTTGCACTCGCACAAGCAGGAAGTATAAGTGCAGACTATTGTGTCACAAACTTAAATACTGGTCAGATATTTATGAAAAAATTTGATGTAGATACTTTACTGACTAATCTAAGTAATGAAGGTACAATCGATAAAAGGTTTCAGAATGTTTTTGACGATAAGTTTAAATTAAAAGATAAAAAATTAAATGAGTATAGTAGTTCTATTATACACAATGTAGTATCAAGTGGTACATATGGAGAGTATAAATCATATCATGATGAATACGATAAACCATTGCATTTAAAGAAACTAGAAGGAACTGCAGTTAAAAATTTATTGTTTAAAAATATGAGAACTGTTGTAGTTCCTGGCACTGCATTCTTGGTAGGTAAAGCTGCAGTGGGTGACATTGTTAATTTAAATGTAAGAAACGATAACACAGAAAATGCCACGAACGAAGACAATACACTTGACCAGAATAAATCTGGACATTATTTAATTCATGACCTAAGACATACCTTTAGAGAAACTTCACATGAAGTGACCATGACCGTATGTAAACTCGAAAGAAAAGGTACTAAAGAGTCTCAGTTCTCGGGTAGAGGTGCAAAACAAAAACCAAATATTAAAAAAACAAAAACTCAAAGAACAATATTAAGAGGTAAAAGAATAATATAATGTACGATAATCCGATACCTAGTGATTTTTACGGAGACAATGTCCGTTGGTTTATTGCGATTGTCATAGATGCAAGTCCACCTTTTGGACTTGAGGGACGAGTAAAGATAAGAGTACACGGACTACATTCTCCAGAAACATACTTATTACCACAACAAGATTTACCTTGGGCTCAATGTGTACTTCCTACTACAGAAGGTGGAATGTCTGGTATTGGTAAAATACCTAAACTACAAGCAAACGCATTGGTCTTTGGTTTCTTTATGGACGGAGACCAATCACAAACACCAATTGTAGTTGGTTCATTACCACATATAGAAATACCAACCTTAATACAAAACAATCAACAGTTTGAAGATGTTGGAGATGACAGTAAACCTTCAAATGTATTCCAAAAATTTGTAGGTTTTTTTACTCCTGATTTTGATGTTGATGATGAAAACGATACTACGGTAGAAGGTCAACTTAAATTTGCGGGTGCTCAGGATAGTCGTGTTAAGTATGCAGTTCAGTTTTTTATAAACATAGGATATACTGAAAACCAAGCACTTGCACTTACATCGGGTTTGTTTATAAAGTCTAGAATGTTAACGGGTGGTACGGGACTTTGCGATTGGGAAGAAACTAGGTTTAGAAGATTAAAAAGATTTAGTGATTTATCTAAAAGGTTTACCGTGCAGTTATTCTTTGTTGCATTTGAACTAAATACCTATAAAACAGATGCAAACATAAAACTACTTGCAACTGAAAAACTTGATGCAGATGACGGTGCATGTCAGATAGTTGCAAAAGATTATCTTGATAGTAGAAGTATAAAAGAACGAGAAGAATTAATTGGTTTGATAGAAGACAAAGCAAGAGAGTTAAAAGAAGATAATGAGTAGAAATACAAGAAACTTAAAAAACCAAATAAACCAACAACTTCAAGGTTTAGATAAAGAAGATGCTTTATCTGCATTGGAAAATAGGGATTTTGAAGAAGTCCGTGAAAGACTCCAAGCAGGTAGAAATACAACGGTAGGTACTGAATTTAAAATTCCTGAAAGTATTAAATCACTCGAAACGGTAGAGTCTTTTAAAGGACAAGTTATTCAAGGAGAAGGTGCATGTGAAATTGTTCCAGAAGAAGCATTCTCTACAGAAACTTTAATAGACCCTAAAACAGAATTACTTACTGCGGGAACGGTAAACTTTACTAATAACTTTGCAACCATAACAGACGGTACTGGAACACCCACTGCAACAATTACTGGGGGAGATAGTAATCAACCTATATCAGATTTGATTGCAAGTTTGACTGGACACCCTTCATTGAAAACCGAGAAACAAAAGTTTGGTATGAACTTAGTGGGTTCAGGAAGTCCAGAAGGTCTTGATGCCGCATTTAAAAAAGGTCAAGAGTTATTAGGACAAACAAACGGTGCAATTAAAACATTACATAATGCTGCTGGTGGAGTTAAGTTTGTACAAAATCAACTATCAGGTAATGCAAAGGATAAGGCATTGTCAGTACTTGCAAGTAAAATAAGTGGTTTACCAGACCTTAATAACTTTATACCTAATCCAGAAGATTTAGCAGACCAGACAGAAATTCTTAGTGGAAACAAAGCACTATCTGCAAAGACCAAAGTTGCAAAAGCAAAACTGGCAAAGATTGCATCAATAGCTGCAATTGTAGGAACTGTCGCAGCTTTCAAAGATAAGTTATCAGGTTTTGTTGACAAAGCAAAAGGTTTTGTAAAAGATAATCTTGGTAAGATTGCAACGGGTCTTATTGTTGGGGGTGTACTACAAGACATTACAGAGAAGGTAGGTGAAACTATAAAAAATAAAATTCAAAATAATTTAGGTAAAGTAGTAAATGATGATAAATTAGAAGAGGTTAAAAAGAATGTTGCAGACGGAAAAAAAGGAGAAGCAACTAAAAATATTGTTAATGAAACAAGTTTAAGTGAAAAGGGTAAAGATGCAGTCAATAACGCATCGGGAACAAGTGCAACCGATTTTAAAAATAATGTAGAAAAAAACTTAGATGAAAATGGTGCAACTGCAGAGGAGAAAAGTGATACACTTAATAAAATAGACATTGTTGATAAGTTAGTTAAAGAATTAAATCCAACTATATCAGGTACGTTAGTAAAAGATGCGGACTTTTATGGAGAACCAGTACCAATAGGAGAAAATATACCTAAGTGGGCTGGAGAAAGAACTGGAGATGATGCATTTACTTATGTCGCATCTGTAGAAGAACTTAACTCAGAAATGATGGCAATCTTTAGACCTATCTCAGAAGTAATTATACATGCGACTGAAACTGCAGAAAACAAAGATATTGGTTCAATTGAAATAAACAATATACATAAACAACTCGGACATGACGGTATCGTTTATCATTATGTTATAA
>Ga0181553_10005665_pt1 | contig 10428 bp, 7 predicted proteins | sample 011ome_17_FD_133753 | JGI IMG/M metagenome (GOLD analysis project Ga0181553, IMG submission 133753) | Coastal salt marsh microbial communities from the Groves Creek Marsh, Skidaway Island, Georgia - 011502XT metaG (megahit assembly) | ecosystem: Environmental > Aquatic > Marine > Intertidal zone...
CACCCAACAGGGCCAACAACAGCAGCACCGGCCCAAGCAACCATCCCCAGCGCAGGGGCACTTTTCCTGCGGCAAAGGGACGTCGGCATTTGCGGGCATGGTGGCGGTCGCTGTCCAGATCATGCAGGTCATTGATGATGTAGACCGAGGAGGCACAAAGGCTGAAGGCAAGAAACGCGACCAGCATGTCCAGCCAGTCACCGGGCTGGCCCAGGTTATGGCTGGCAATGACCGGCACAAACAACAGCAGGTTTTTGGCCCACTGGTGCAGGCGCAAGACCCGTACCAGGTCCCTCACACCCACCCGGCGTCGGGGAAATTCCCTGTCTATTTCACTTAGGGCTTCGGCCTTGCGGCGCAGGTTGCCGGGCGCATTCGTCAGAATGGCCTTGCGGGCTTTTTGCCAGATGGCCAGGTCAACATCGGCATTGCCGACGTAGTCAAACTGGCCCTCCCCGAAACGCTCGGCCAAGAGATCCGCCTTGGCGTGCCCTGTCATGTTGCGACTGCCATCACTAGCAATCACGTCGGAAAACAGCCCGAGATGCTCCTCTACCGCCCCGGCAATGACCTGGTTGGCGCCGGTGCACAGCACAATCTCGCGACCGCTGTTTTTCTCCACGGTCAGCCAGTCAATAAGCTCAAGATTCCAGGGCAAACAGGAGACATCCAGAGGCTGGTGGCTGACCAGGGCCTCCTTGAAGCCCGCCTTGCCCCGGCCCAGCCAGCCCAGAATGCTGAACAGGTTGAAGGGGTTGCGAAAAATCGAGGCGGTGAGAAGTTCGTGCAGGGTGTCCGTGTGAACCAGCGTGCCATCAAGATCGACAATTAAGGGGCATTGATTCAAGGGATATCCTGTTTGGGCCGATTCAAGTGTACTGGAAAAGTAATCGCATCATTTTAATATGTGCACCGTTCAGTGACCACTTGTTCTGTGAAATTGTAAAAATTTCCAATAACATAGCACTCGCCTGCTCCTCCTGACCTGAGTTGATTTATGCCTCCTGAGAGCGGCTTTCCCGGAACACAGGATCACCGATTTGCCACTGACGCCAAGCAACAAAAATCTCGCATGCTGGGTGGTGGTTGCAGCCTTTGTGGTCCTGCACCTCATCTATATCAACACGCCTTTTGTCAATCTTGAATGGGCATACCGGCAGGGCAGCCTGTTCTTTATCACTGGCAGCGAAGATTCGCTTGCTGATTACCTGGCTTATCAGGCAAATCCCCTGACATTTCCGTACCTGTCGAGCTGGCTGGCGGCAATAACCGATCCTGGCGCTTATTTTCCCTATCGTCTGCTTGCCTTGTGTGGTGGAGTGCTACTGCTGATTTCCCTGCTTCATTACCGCAGCACGGCGCTTCTGCTGATCGTTGTCCTGAACCCGCTTATCTGGATCTATTCGGGTCGCGGCTACAGTGAACTGCTATCTGTTGGCCTGATGATGCTGGCATTTAATCCAGCCATGCCAGCACTGCTCAGGGGGGGAATAGGCAGCCTGGCTGGCATGGTGAAATACCATGCCTGGCCGGTGATCCTGTTGCATGAAGGATTTATCTGGCTGGAGAAAATGCGGCGTACTGAGTTCAGGGGCTGGCGCAACACCAACCTCCTCGCCATTACAGTCATCCTGATCAGTGCCGGCCTTTTCCTGTCGCTTTATTTTCTGGCCACAGGCATCTGGATCTACCCCGCTCATTTCAGTGACGAGATGAGCGGATTCACCCCAATCGATTTCCTGAACAACTTTTTTGGGTATGGCTTTTTTCTCTCTGGCATGTTCTTCCTGACACTGCCAATCCACTTCACAAAGCAAGCCTGGCAGCTCAAAGCCGGACTCTTTCTGGTATGCCTGGTGTGCGCCTACCTGAACAGCAATCTTGGCGAAATGGATTTCGGCAGCTTTGAGCTACTGCTGGGAGAAGAAATCGTCCTGCTCATCAAGGCAGGCGGATTCTGGAATTTCTTACTGTGTTGCCACTATTTCTGGAAGGAACCACGTTACCGCACCAAATTGCTGACGGTGCTGTTTTATGTGGCCGTACTGTCGGTGACAAGGCCCGCGCAGCGCTACCTGATCTTCATCATTCCTCTATGGGCAATTCTGATCACGCAATGCCTGAATTTGCCGCGGCTGATCCGGTACGGCTACATACTCTGCCTGGTGCCGCTCAACCTGTTTGCAACGTTATACCAGGTGAACAACGCCCAAGCGGCTAGTAACATGGCTGAGTGGATAACGCAAAACGGCATGACGGCTGACCTGGGCGCCATCCATCCCCATATCGGCAATACGGCCATACATGATCGTGAGAGCAGTTTTGCTGTCAGGATTGGCAGCGCAGAAGAAGCAGGAGTACTGCACAGTGAAAACATCGTGATTTTCGGCAAGTCCCTGCGCACTTACGTCCTGAAACCTGCCGACTGAACTTTGTAGCTGTCAGACTTTTCAGCGTCCTGAAAAAAGCGGGTTGCCCGCCCCGTCCCTGACCAGGTCGGCGATGCCGATATCCGGAAACTCCTTGGCGCGAAAGCCTTCCACGCTGACGGTATCACCAGGTTTCAGGGCATCACGACGCCAGCCCTTGCGCATCAGCCCCACCGGACTGGGCAGTTCGAAGTTCCAGGTCACGATGGTGCCATCGGCCTGTTCGACATCCACATACAGCCGGGCATGGGGACTGGTCCAGGCCAGTTCCTTTACAGTACCGGTGACATCGACAAGGATGTTGGGGTCGAATGCTGCGGCGGAATGGTGCGCCATTGCTGTTGTATGTACCAGCCATCCTAAAACCAGTAACCCCACGCTTACCAATATATTTTTTATCATTATTCCCAACCTTTTCATGACACCCACGTAATCTACAAATAAATAACCTGGCCTTGCCACCTGAGGATTCGCCCCTTTCTCCCTTTCTCCCTTTCTCGAAACGTCGCTCGAAGCCGCCGGATGACGGCACTGCGTGCCTCTTCCGGCCTACATCCCAGTATCGCTTTTACATCAGAGCACGCTCTCAAACAGCTCAACATCCTGTTCGTTCTCGAGGCAGATTTCCTCGATCAGCTCCGTGTCAAAGACACCGTCACTGCGCAAGGTGACCGTCCAGGGCGCGGTATAGGCCTTGGGATCATCCACAGTCAGCTCTACCTCCAGGGCACCAAAGGCCGGCCGGGAGATGCGCTCGATGATACGGGCAGCTTCCGTAATCGGGTTGCCGTTCATGTCGAGCCATAAATCATCGCGATAGCCCAGCGACTCCACCACCAGCGTGTCGCCTTCCCAGTGGCCGATGGAATAGCCGCTCCAATACGGAAACGGCTCTTCCGGCAGTGGGCGGCCATCGAGGAATATCTGCCGGTAACTGGCATTGAATTCATGCAGCATCACGATCAGGCCGGGGGTCTGCACAATCTTGTAGTACTGGGGGAAATAATAGGCACGGGGAAAATTGGGTGGCAGGCAGCGTGCATGCGGGTCATCCATGGACTGGCGTGCCGTGCGCCCGGCCACCAACTCAGCCGCCCAGGGCTGGTATGGCAGGCCATCCGGCAGGGAACGGCTGATATCGCGCTGATCGGCGGGCAGATCCATCTGGGTGATGCAGGTGCTCTGGTCCGGACAGGGATCCAGCAGGCGCTCGGCGGCGACCCAGATGCCGGACAGGTCAGGCACGCCCGTAGCAGTCCTTGGTGCCGGCATTGCGGTATCGACACTGCCGTCATCCAGCCGGGGCACGCCCGGTGTCGGGTAGTCAAACCACTGGCCTGACGCACTCTGCCCGGCGAGCAGCCCCCACATACAAAGCATTGCCGCTAATCGTCTTGTTGTTTTCATTATGATTCCCCTCTGACGCCGGTTTGGGCCAGCATAATCATCTGAGCCGTTGCCGTCCACAGGGTGATGCCTGGAATTTTTTAGCGGTCTTGCCCATAAAACGACAGGCAAAAAAATGGCGCCCCGTTGCCGGAGCGCCATTGTCGATATCCCTTGAGCGGAAAACCGGTTATTTCTTGGTACGCCAGCTGTCGGCGTAGTTTTCACGGGCATCCTGAGCGTATGGCGTCGGAGACACCTTGACGCGGACTTCACACTGCCTGTGCGGCTCGATGGAAGTCTTCTCAGTGACAGGGTCTTCACCCCATTTCAGGGTCAGGATGTCGCCGATTTCAACGTCGGCATCGACGACGGCCAGGGACAGCAGACAGCGCTCGTTGTAGGAATAGCCATTGAACATGGACATACCCACACGCTTGCCGTCTTTCAGCAGTTCGTCAGCGTTGCTGGAAGAATAGTTGTGGTTCGGGAAGTCGATCCACTTGCAGGCTAGGCCCGGCTCGAAGGCAGACATGATCACTTCCATGATATCGTCACGGTTCCATTCCAAGGTGACCTTCTTGCGCTGCTTGCCTTCTTCTTTCATTTTCTCGAGAGCAGCCTTGCCGATGAAATCGTCTTTCTTCCAGCCGATGTAGAAGTCATAACCCAGCTCAAACGGGCTGACGTAGTAATCATCGATGTTGCCGGAGAGCAGTGAACCACCCAGTGAGCCAACCGCTTCGTAGTGGTCGGCACCCAGCCAGTCACGATAATCCTTCAGCATGCCGTCGCCGGAGTAGATACCCGGCAGCGGAGACGGAATCCAGCCGGATTCCAGGGTGTTGGACGAATAGGCGCGTGCACCCACGAAACGCAGGTCAACACCGGCATCCTTGGCCGCCTGGGCGACAGTGGTCTGGATGTAATGCTTGTCGGCATACGGACCCCAGATTTCAAGACCCGGTGCACCGGCCATGCCATGACGCAGGGCCTGGACACGGCGGTTGCCACAGTTGATCCAGTCGACGTGGAAGAATTTCACTTCCGGGATCGGGCCGCCGTTCATTTTTTCGAAAATCTTGTTCGCTTCCGGACCCTGGATCTGGAAACGGTAATGGGTGCGGTAGATGGCTTTGCCGTCCGGACGGGAGTCGGAACGCGGATCGTGGAACAGGCGCACATTCCATTTGCCATAAGAGGCCTGGAAACGCAGCCAGTTGGCAGTCGGGGCACGGCCCACGAGGACGAATTTTTCTTCGGATTCACGGAAGATGATCATGTCGCCGATGACGTGACCATTCGGGGTGACGGGCACGAAATGCTTGGCCACGTTTTCCTTGAAGTTGGCAAAGCTGTTGATGCCGGTATAGCTCAGGAAGGCTTCGGCATCCGGACCTTCAACGGTCAGTTCATCCATATGGTGGGTCTGGTCATACAGCACCGCAGATTCGCGCCAGGCGATCTGCTCGGAACGCCAGTTGGAGAATTCTGAGGCGACGACAGGGTAGACGTAAATACCGGCTTTGTTATTACGCAGCAGGTTGACGGCACCGCCGGCCGCTTCCATTGCTGCTGTGAGGCTGTTTTTGCTCATCTTGGATTGCTCCTAACAGGTCTTCGGATATCGAAAAAAGGGCGCATTGTGCCAGAATCTCCGGGGTGGAGAAAGCAAAAATCATCGTTTTGAAATCCGGAAAACGGCCTGAAGTGATAGTTTGTGCCAACATGGTATTTTATCTTATTGTTTTTATTGGCTTTATCTTTCGCGCGTAAGACGCCTATTTTTTTCGGATAACGAAAATTTTTTCGAAATATCGAAAAACAGCGTTTTATCGCGGGTGGACGACACACTAGAACCTGTTTATCCTTCATTGCCACTTTGACCGGAAAGGCCGAAGCAGAGCCGGTCAGCGCCTGCCCCATATCAGGTGACACCCGCGCCGGACACCTATACCGGCTCATAACAAGATAACAACACGAGCAAGCAAGCCATTAGCCAGAGGGGACTCCAAATGCCAAGAAGTACCGACCATTTCCTGACCACACATGTCGGCAGCCTGCCGCGCGAAACTGAGCTCATGCACATGATGTGGGCCAAAGAAGATGGTGTTCCCGTAGACCCCGATGCCTTCCAGAGCCGCATCCGCCAGGCGGTGATCGATATTGTCAGTAAACAGAAATCCCTGGGGATCGACCTGGTCAATGATGGCGAGCAGTCCAAGCCCAGTTATGCCACCTATATCAAGGACCGCCTGGACGGCTTTGGCGGCAGCGAGAACACCTATGTGTTCGATGACCTGGTGGACTTCCCGAACCTGGCCAAGCGGGTGGGCGAGGATCCTTCACGCCAGCACCGCCATGCGCCTGGCTGTAAAGGCCCCATCAGCGTCAAAACCACCGAGGACGTCCATACCGACGTGAAAAACATGCAGGAAGCCACCGGGGGCAACATGGAATATGCCTTCTTCAGCTCCGCCTCTCCGGGCGTGACCTCGATCTTTTTCAAGAACGAGTACTACAAGACCCACGAGGAGTACGTCTTTGCCATTGCCGAGGCCATGCGCACCGAATACGAAATCATCGCTGCCTCAGGCGCCACCCTGCAGATCGACTGCCCGGACCTGGCCATGGGACGGCACCTGAATTCCGATGGTGTGACCCTGGACGATTTCCGCAAGACCAGCGCCCTGCATATCGAAGCGCTCAACCACGCGGTACAGAACATTCCCGCCGAACAGCTGCGCATGCATCTGTGCTGGGGCAACTACGGCGGTCCACACCATTGCGACGTCAACCTGAAGGACATTATCGACGTGGTCATGAAAGCCAAACCGCAGACCGTGCTGTTTGAGGCCGCCAACCCCCGCCATGCCCATGAATGGGCCCTGTTCGAGGAATACAAGCTGCCGGAAGGCAAGGTGTTGTGCCCGGGCGTCATCGAAGTTCAGTCCAACTATGTCGAACACCCCGAGCTGATCGCCCAGCGTATCAAGCGCTACGCCGACCTGGTGGGACCGGAGAATGTCATGGCCGGCACCGACTGCGGTTTCAGCATCCACGTGGGCCAAGCGTCCATCGACCCGGGCGTGGCCTGGATGAAGCTGAAGAACCTGGCGGAAGGTGCGGCGATTGCGTCGGAGTGGTTTTTCAAGAAGTAACGAAAAAAGGAGGACGGGAGAAAAGGAGGAAAGGCAGGCAATTCGGTGAACCATATACATTTAAATCCCGGATTGACTTCCGCTCAGTAAACGAAGGTTAATAGCGCCAGTTGACGCCCCTTTCTCCCTTCCTCCTTTCTCCCTTCCTCCTTTCTCCCTTCCCCCTTTCCTCTCTGCCTCGCATCTTGGCAACCTGCTGCTTAGCGGAAAATGTATCGTGCCCTCAAAAAATACTTCCACACCAGAACAGACCGGGCCGCTGGACACTCACCAAGGACATCATCTGTTTCCAGGTCAAACTGATGTTTGACGGGTTCGGGGATTTTATTCTAGTGCGGTATCCATGGTTTTGGGCATTATCAGCCTGCTCAAACCCGGCAGAAAACCGGGCACCAGCTTTTATGCCCTGCTCCGGCTGGGCCGCCGCACGGATCACTGGATCAACCTGTTCAGTGCGGCCAACCGCCACAGTGAGCCCCCTCCCACCGAGAAACCCGCCGCCGACATCGACGACCTGATTCTCAAGGCGGAGCAGCATGCGGTGGAAAAAGGGCGCAGCGAGGAACTCAGCCGCCAGGCCAAGAAACACTTCGACCAGATTCTGAAGACGTTTCGTTCGCGTCGCCCGTAGGAGCGGCAGGGGCCCTATTCCACCGTCACCCTGAAGGCACGGGCATTGAAATGTATCGGGCCGCCACTGCCTTCGGTAACCCGGTATCCCAGGAAGAAACGGTATAGACCCGGTTGCATGGTGCCTGAGAAGATCTCGACGTTCTCCGTCAGCTTCAGGTCACTGCGCAGATAGGCCGCATCCAGCGCAGACTTCAGTCCCCCGGTGATCGGTACGAAGGTGCCATCCAAGTCGCGATAGAAGCGGTCGCTGCCACTGAACATCACCACGAACACTTCCCCGCCAAAACCAATGTCGCCCAGTTGCGGCGACACCGAACCCCCGATGACAACTTCCTCACCCGCCGAAAACGTGGTTGCCGTGCTGACGCCGCCATCGGCACTGGCGCCGGCTGCAAATTGCGCCGTGGTCGCGCTGCCATTGGAGGCTGTCACCAGTTCCAGTGCATTGGTTTCGGCGATGGCATTGATTAAGACCGCTCCTGTCTTGGGTTCTTCGCCTCCACCGCCGGTATTCAGGGGCGGGCTGCTGCCGGCTACCAAGTAACTCTGCCTGATGTCGGCATCACTGCCGCTGTTGACCGGCAGGTTCACAGTAATGGCACTGAGGCTGCGAAAACCGTCACCGGCAGAGCTAGCGCCTGTAGCACTGCCGTCATAGCGGGTCGAATCATCAAGTAATTCCACGAACAGCGTATGGGTACCGGCAGACAGGAAGCTGATATTGCGACTGATGGTATCGCCATCACTGCCGTTATCGATATTCCCGCCGCCACGCTTACTGATGAAGTCACCATGCTGATGCCAGACAACCTGGATGGCATCATCTTCGGCATCCGTGACATCCAGGCTGACACTGATCATGGTGTTGGAGACACCGGTCACCGTCACATCGGCTTGCGGAGGCTTGTTGTAACTGGTGGTCGTATTCACAGTGAAGCGGTATTCCAGCAAGGTGGTGTTAGTGTCATCGTCCACCATGTATACCGTCCACTCTCCGGGCACCGACTTGATCACATGGGTTTTCGTGATCGTCGTCCCGACGCCGCAGGAAAAATTCGGTTCACAGGAAATCTGCTGGTCCCTGCCTTCATACTGGTATCCGAAGGGATCGACCAGGACAAAGGTGGCATCAATCTCTATCTTGCTGCTGCTGGGTCCCATGGCGTAGTAAAACCAGAGAAAGTTGCCGTCTTCGGTCTGGGCATTCACCTCGCTGACCGGGGTGTCAGAATCCAGCGCGATAAAGGCCCCCTGATCAAAAATGCCGTTGCTCTTGAACAACTTGGCGGTGGCACTGGCCGACGCAGCCGGCGGCGCGGAATAGAGCCACTGGCTGATCGGCTGGGTGACATCGGCAATGGACAGAGAGCCCTTACCATAGAGAGCGCGGGCCGCCAGAATGTCATCGGCTCGCGGATGATTGAGGAAGTTGTAGGGATTGGCATACAGGACCGATGCGGGATTATCTGAATGCCCGAGACCGATTAAATGCCCCAGTTCATGGACCAGCACCGGCAGCAATTCAAACGTGGATTCCCAGTGTTCACTGTTGCTGCTCAGTTTGACGCTGCCGTCAATGTACGGGTAATACCCCAGGTCTTCGTTGTAGAAGTCACCTTTCGGGCCTGCCTGGCCAGCAGCACCCCCGGTATTGCCCCAGAACACGCGCACCAGGTTATCCTGGTCATCGGGCCTAAGATCGTCATCGTCCTGGATATTGCGATCCACGCCCACAACTGTCATCTGGATACCACTGACCTGTACCCATTCGGCCACCGCCTCTTCCAGCAGATCGATGACGACATCATCATCGGCAAACAGGGCAGGCGCATCATCCGGGTCGTAGACCAGGTTGATCTGGGTGCTCCAGCGTCCGAAGGCTTCCCCGATACCCAAGGCCGGATCCAGGGCCGGGCGGTAATCAGACGCCTGTGGGTCATAGGCACGCACCGGGGGCACCAGCATGATTGCCACAGTCATGATGCAGACAGCGAAAAAAATCCGGTGAATGAAGAACGACTGGCAGGGACGGGTTTCCATACGCATTTCCTGAATACAAAGACCGCCGGGGGAGTCCGGCACCCGAAGGATAATAGCCCGTATAGCGATGCCTACCAAACGCGGTTTGTGCACCCCATAAAAAAACCGCGGCACCCAGGGCACCGCGGTTCAGTGGGATGGGGAGTCAACCGGAACTGCAGTGACTTAGAGACCCGGTTAGTCAGTCACACCCCGGTCTTCTCCCCAGAAAGAGGTCAGCACCTCACCGTCATGGATGAAGAAAACGGCATCATCCAGCAACACGGAGCGGTCGCTGTAATAGCTGAAAATCGGCGCGATCAGGCGAGTCGGCAGTTCCACCGGTATCGGTTCATCGTTGCCGCTGTCGGTGCTGTCAGCTTTGTCAGTACCAGTGTCCGTGTCTTCGCTCAGGTCGATCAGATGGTCATCCAGGGCAATGACAAAGTCATCGCCGTTGTCGACTTCACTGATCAGCCGGCCGGCCTGGCTGATGCCTAGGGCAGACTGTTCAAAGGAAGACTGTGCCCTCGGCGTGTAGTCATACCAGGCACTGGGATCACTGGCATCCCAGCTCTTCCAGGTCGGTATGTCTTCATGCAGCTGAACCGGAATCGCCAGGCGTGCCGCCTCCCCGCTATTGCCCGGTATAAAAGACAGTGCGTGATGATCCCAGAGCACGGTGGACTCGGTGCCACGCTTGCCCAGCACCACGGCATCGATTTCACGCGGGCGGGTCGGGTCGCTGACATCGAAAAGTGACAGCTTCACACCCTGGTACCAGGCCCCGCGGCCATTGA
>Ga0181553_10005681_pt1 | contig 10413 bp, 10 predicted proteins | sample 011ome_17_FD_133753 | JGI IMG/M metagenome (GOLD analysis project Ga0181553, IMG submission 133753) | Coastal salt marsh microbial communities from the Groves Creek Marsh, Skidaway Island, Georgia - 011502XT metaG (megahit assembly) | ecosystem: Environmental > Aquatic > Marine > Intertidal...
CGATCCCAATCACCTCATGGTGGGCGAGGCAGTTGATTTCTGGAGGGTTGAAGAGCGCATTGTTCCTAAACAACTGCGCTTACGCGCCGAAATGAAAATGCCAGGCCGAGCATGGCTGGAATTCAACGTCAGCGCCAACGAGTCTGGTGGATCTACGCTTACCCAACGGGCCGTTTATTGGCCAAAGGGCCTAACCGGACATATGTATTGGTGGTCCGTCGCGCCATTCCATGCTTTTGTCTTCCCGCCCATGACCCGCCATTTGGTGGAGAGCGCTGAGTCAACACCGCTGACACATGCAACAAAGGAATCAGACACAATCGGGTTGTGACCGATAACACCAGCGCACCCGAACCCAGCCCTTACGACCTGTTCGGGGGGCACGAATTCTTTCAAAGCTTGGTGCACAACTTCTACCAACGCGTGCCCAACGACCCTGTTTTGAGTGCGATGTACCCCTCACAGGATTACGAGGGAGCCGAATGGCGACTTCGGTCATTTCTCGAGCAGTACTGGGGCGGGCCCACAACCTATAGCGAAGAACGTGGTCACCCACGGCTGCGTATGCGGCACGCAGGCTTCCACATTGATGGTGAAGCTCGTGACCGCTGGCTGGCGATTATGGCAGCTGCCGTTCAGGAACAGGGGATGCCTGCGCACTTGGAAGCCGAGTTGTGGAAGTATCTGGTGGCTGCCGCTTACGGCATGCAAAATGTGCCAGACGAATCACCAGAAATCCAGCAAGAAATACCTATCTCGGAGGTTTAATCGTGCCCTCAGGTGCCAATCAGTGGTGGCGTGACGCTGTCATTTATCAGGTCTACCCACGTTCATTTGCAGACTCCGATGGCGATGGTCTGGGCGACATTCCCGGCATCGTGAGCCGGCTGGATTACCTTCAGAATCTCGGTGTCGATGCAGTCTGGATCTCGCCGTTCTATGAATCCCCCTTGCTCGACGGCGGGTACGACGTCACCGACTACCGCATGGTGGATAGCCGCCTGGGTAGCGTTAACGACATTGAAGAACTCATTACATCGGCCCATGATCGTGGCATGAAGGTCTTCATGGATATCGTGCCGAACCATACGAGTAGTTCGCATGCATGGTTCCAAGAAGTCTTGCATTCGGAGCCTGGATCCGCCGCTTGGGATCGATACGTGATCAGAGAAGGCAAGGGTGAGAACAATGAACTCCCACCAACAAACTGGCAGAGCGTTTTTCATGGTGATGCTTGGTCGCCGCTGGTTTTGGCCAACGGGGAAAAAACCAAGTACTGGTATCTCCATATTTTTGATTCCTCTCAACCAGATGTGAACTGGGAAAACCAAGAGGTTCGCGCGGAATTCCTCGACATTCTGCGTTTCTGGTTCGATCTCGGCATTGACGGTTTCCGAATTGACGTCGCGCACGGCCTCATCAAGGACCAAAGCTTCCCTGATGTCGATTACGACTCCATTCCCGAGCAAGAATTACTCGGTGACCCAATTTTCAGCCCATTCTGGGATCAAGACGGAGTTCATGAGGTGTATCGCGAGTGGCGCAAACTCGCCGACACTTATGAACCACCACGAGTTTTCTGTGGCGAGACATGGGCACCAACTCCGGAACGTCTAGCGCTGTACCAGCGTCCGGATGAACTCCATACTTCATTCAACTTTGATTATCTGCGGGCAGGTTTTGACGCAGCAAAGTTGCAGGAGTCAGTTGATTCCACGCTCATCAATCACAAGAAAGTCGGCGCACCAGCCACCTGGGTACTGTCCAATCACGACATTGTTCGACATGCAACTCGTTTAGCACCTGGCCAGAGTGAGCATCCAACCGCGCAACCAACACCAGATGCCGCCAATCACGGATTGGCACGCGCTCGCGCCGCAACTCTGTTCACCCTCGGATTGCCTGGTTCAACATACCTCTATCAGGGAGAAGAACTTGGTCTGCCCGAAGTCCTCGATCTCCCAGGTGATGCCCGACAGGATCCCCTCTGGTTTCGCAGCAAGGGCAAAGAAATCGGCCGCGATGGGTGCCGAGTGCCTATCCCATGGTCAGGCGATATTCCTTCTTATGGTTTTGGCCCTGGTGAACAATCTTGGCTGCCGCAGCCAGAGTTATGGGCCAGCCTGAGTGTGCAGGCTCAGGAATCCGATGACACCACTCTGAACTTCTACCGCAGTGCATTGGCCCGGCGCCGCCAAGAGCCATCGACTGGCGACGGCGACTTTGAGTGGCGCGATCCCAGTGGCGAGGATGACGGAGTGCTCAAGGTGATCGCCTATCGGCGTCCAGATTCGAAGCTACCGTTAACGTGCGTTCTTAATACCAGCGAGCGCAACTTCTCACTTCCCGTCGACTTCGGAACGGAATTGCTTCAGGCATCAGGGCCCGAGGTGGCTCTGGTCGACTCTGATGATGGAGAACACCTTGTGCTTGGACCAGAGACTTGCATCTGGATTCGCGGCTAACTCAGAGAGAGCTCAATTCACAATTCGCAGACCCGTGCGGGCTGCAGGTCCCGTGGCGTACGCGAACACTTGTCCCCGCGGAGTGCTGAGCCGTTTCCATGGACCACATGTGGCCGCGCTCACCTTGACCGGCTCATTCCAGAGCAGTTGAAGGCGAACGGCAGCGTGCAGCATTCGCACTGGCAGCCCGGCCCAGCCTGGACGCTCCCAGATTTCATCCGCTAAGTCAGACATTCCCCGCTCGCCCAAGCCCTTACTGCGACGGTCGAATTCTTCTGCTGCCTCGTTAACAATTGGGACAATGTCGCTAGCCAGAGCTGTCATGGGAATCTGCCAACCATTTGTTGGTGGCATTTCGACCAGGGATGTTCCCGCTAATGATTCAACAGCTTCAAGGGCGTTGAGGTCAATCTTCGGGCTTTGGTCATTCATCAACAGATTTAACAACGAACTTGCATGAACGATTCGATCAAAAGGTGCAGCGCCAGCAATTGTGGCTGGCATAGCGATAAATACATGAACATCAAGTGGTAGCGCGGAATAGAATCCAACGGCAGAGGGTGATGTCACTACTCGAAGTACGAGCGATGGTTTCCACTCAATCTGTTTTTCGATGAGACCAACGAGCGTGCGTCGCTCGGTGGCTCCTAGTTCAATCTGCACGAATTACTCCAGTTCAGCGACGGCGAGAAGTGCTTCGCGCATCTTAGGTGGAATGGGCACTGCTTTGTCATTATCAAAGCACACCATGACACTTTCCGCCTCTGCATTAAGAATTCCCTGCTCATTGATGATTCGGTAATTCAGATGATATGACGTACGCCCAATGGCACTTACCCACACTTCAATGGTCAAAGGTTCCAACGAGTAATGAATTGGTTTGCGAAAATCAATTGATTGGTGGGCCATCACTTGACTGAAGTTGACGACTTCGAGGTACCCGATTTCGTGCAACGCCCTGATTCGAGCTTCCTGCAAATAATCAAGGAACACGGTGTTGTTGACATGGCCCAACGGATCCAAATCACTAAACCTGCGAGCAACATGCGTGATGATTACGGTCACTGGCGTTTCCTAATCGCGAGTCAGCTTGCGGTATGTCGCACGATGTGGGCGTGCAGCTTCTTCACCCAATCGTTCGATCTTGTTCTTTTCATAGGACTCGAAGTTGCCCTCGAACCAGAACCATTGCGAGTCGCCTTCATAGGCCAGGATGTGTGTGGCGATTCGGTCAAGGAACCAGCGGTCATGGGATGTGATCACCGCGCAGCCTGGAAATTCCAGGAGGGCCTTTTCCAAGGAACCAAGGGTCTCAACATCGAGGTCGTTTGTGGGTTCATCGAGCAGGAGAAGGTTGCCCCCCATCTTCAGTGTGAGTGCGAGGTTCAGTCGGTTTCTTTCACCACCGGACAGAACCTTGGCCTGCTTTTGCTGATCCGGTCCCTTGAAGCCAAAAACTGAGACGTAAGCGCGCGATGGCATTTCAACATTGCCCACCTTGATCCAGTCCAGACCATCTGAGACAACTTCCCAGACATTCTTAGTTGCATCAAGACCTGAACGGGTCTGATCCACGTATGACAGCTTGACCGTCTCCCCCACCTTGATCTCACCTGAAGTTGGCAGATTGTCTTTATCAGTGTCACCCGTGGCTGCGGCAACGATCATTTTGAACAGGGTTGTCTTTCCAACACCGTTCGGGCCAATCACACCAACGATGCCATTTCGCGGGAGGGTAAATGAAAGATTGTCAATGAGGAGACGATCATCAAAGCCTTTGGTTAACCCCTTGGCTTCAACAACAACGGAACCCAGACGCGGGCCTGGGGGAATCTGGATTTCTTCCATGTCCATCTTCCGAGTTTTTTCAGCCTCTGTTGCCATTTCCTCGTATCGATCCAAACGTGCGCGCGACTTGGTTTGACGCGCCTTAGCATTGGACCGAACCCATTCGAGTTCATCAGTCAAACGCTTTTGAAGCTTGACGTCTTTCGCGCCTTCAACCTTCAAACGGGCAGCCTTTGTTTCCAGATAGGTGGTGTAGTTGCCTTCATAGGGGTAAGCACGGCCGCGATCGAGCTCAAGGATCCATTCAGCCACGTTGTCGAGGAAGTACCGATCGTGCGTGATTGCAATAACGGTGCCCGGGTATTTTTCTAGGTGTTGCTCTAGCCACTGGACACTCTCGGCATCCAGATGGTTGGTGGGTTCATCGAGCAATAGCAAACTTGGCTGGCGAAGCAGTAATTGGCATAAAGCAACGCGGCGCTTCTCGCCACCGGATAGAACTGATATGTCAGCATCGCCCGGTGGGCAACGCAGTGCATCCATGGCTTGCTCGAGTTGATTGTCCAAGTCCCATGCATTGCGATGATCAATTTCCTCCTGCAACTTGCCCATTTCGGCCAACAAGGAGTCGTAGTCAGCATCGGGCTCAGCAAGTTCCACGGAAATCTGGTTAAAGCGGTCAACCATTGCCTTGGTCTCTGAAACACCTTCTTGCACATTCTCGAGCACCGATTTTGACTCATCAAGCTTGGGTTCCTGCATCAAGATGCCGGCCGTGAACCCTTCATGCAATTTGGCCTCACCGTTGGAGACATCGTCAATCCCCGCCATGATCTTTAACAGGCTCGACTTTCCCGCGCCATTGGGACCAACGACACCGATCTTGGCGCCCGGCAGGAAGGACAGCGTCACGTTGTCCAAGACAACTTTGTCACCATGGGCTTTGCGCGCTTTTTGCAAGGTATAAATGAACTCGGCCATAGCATGAAAGCCTAGTGTGACAACGAATCACAAGCTTCACGCCCTGACTCAACTAACCAGCCGCGACACTAAGGCGTCTATCACACCTCAGTGCCGCAGCGACAAAGGTTAAACCGCAATGATTTCGCCTGTTTTGAGGTCAACGGACTCTTCATTTGATCCCATTTGATCCAAGTAGTCCACTGCATCTTGGCCCAGGACGTCGGCCAACATACGCCGCTCACTTTCTACGACAGACTCACGCTTCACTCGGGTAAACACGGCAGTTCCTCTGGATAGGTCGGGGCCAACGGCAGTTGCCTCAATGTCCACGTAGCGCATCACATGCGTGTGGTCACCGCATTCCTTTTCATGCTCACGACTACGCATGCGACCGTTGACGATCACGGGCATGCCTTTCATGAGACTTGCGGAGGCATTGTGAGCCATGTTGCGCCAACAACTTACCGTGAAGTAGTGGGTATCGCCATCGATCCAACGTTCATTACCGCGATCAAATCTGCGTGTTGTACTCGCAACCCGAAATGAGGCCACGGCCTCACCCGATGCCGTGAATCGCAGTTCCACATCATTAACCAAATTTCCCAGAACAGTTATTCCAATATCGTTCATCACTTACCTCATCTTCCCTTGTAGCACTTTTATAAGTGCGATTAATGGAAAGGATCAACTAAAGCGTGGTTCGATTGAACCTCAATACTTGAGCTGTGGATGTGGGACAACAAATTTGCAACGTGTGGATATCCACTCAGTCAATTGACTCACTGATTAGCGTCCTTTAACAACTGGCACACTGTGCATGTGCTCACCACAGGCGGTCGCTTTTCTTTAGGCGTTTTTCTTATTTTTGCTGCGCTCGGACACTTTATTTCAGCCAATGAATTTCTCGCCCAAGTCCCGCCATGGATGCCTGCCCCAGAACTTGTGGTTCTGCTCTCCGGCGTTATTGAACTGGTGCTTGGCTGTGCGATCATTTTTTCCCCAAAAAAATGGCTGCCAACGATTGGATGGACAACAGCAGCATTCTTTGTCGCAATTTTCCCTGGAAACCTGTGGCAATATTTCGAAGGCCGGGACGCTTTTGGGCTTGATTCAGATACAGCCCGATTTGCACGATTGATCTTCCAGCCATTACTCATTATTTGGGCGCTCTGGGCCACCGGGGCCTTTACGTCTCGGCGGAATCAAAAACCACCACATGCTGAACAAGAGCCCAACAGTTGAATTCCTGAGTTAGCCCCGCCATCAGCACGTTGACACCTGAGTCATCTCATTTCCACTTATTGTTGATCTTGAATCTACCCGTTTCATTCACCGGGATTGACATGGAGTTCAGCCGTGTGGGAGCAACCATCAACCATAAAGATTCCTGCGGAAAGTGAACGACCCGAGTGCTTTAAGCACTCGGGTCGTTCGCGAACCTCAACAACACTTGAAGTGTTGGTCTTTGTTACTTGCTGGACGGTGCTTCTTCCATTTCGTCTGCGCGGAATTCTGGTGAATCCACAGCACTCTTCTCGCGGGCAATCTTGTAGATCAAGAGACCGAAGAGGCACTTGGCAAGGATGTCAGCGATCGAATAGCCCACTTGTCGAGCCACGAAAGCATCGGCGCCCTCAAATCCGAACATTGGGAACATGTAGGAGATTGGGTAGACACCCCATGTGGCGAGCAGCAACCAGCGAAGGCCATTGACGTCCTTGCCGACCTGCTCTGGCTGTGTCTTGGAGGCTCGAGTGAGCTCGACAAAGAGAATGTAAAGAATGTAGAGGAATGGAATCGTGGAAAGCGCTCCCCAAATTCCCTTTGCCATTGTGTCGGTGGCAAGTTCGCCCGGGTATCCGAGAATGATCATCAACGCTGAGGCCGGGATCAGTTTCATCAAAAGGCTCTTACGTGTCTGGCGAGGAAGTGCCAAAACTGCAATTGCTTCAAAGAGCAACAGTGGCACTGTGAGCAACCAGTCTACGTAGCGGTAGCCCTCGTTGAAGCCCTCACCGTTGACAAGGGCGTAACGCATGGCGTCCGAACTCGCGGCCAGTTCACCCGCGTCAATGGCGACGAAGCTGTGACGGAATGAATCAAAGATTCTGTAGTAATGGTAGGCCGCAATCAAACACACCATTGCCGAGACGACAAGTGCTTGACGGTACCGTGCAAGTACGCGACCTTGGACAACCAAGAGAAACACAAAAGTCACCAGCATTGACGCCAATGCGAGTGACAGCACGTTATATACGGTTTGAAATTGGTTATAAGAGAGTTCAAAAACTTCCATCGAAAAAGCCTCCATTTGTTCGCTATTTGCGTACATGAATTTCTCCACGACTTCTCAGTCGCTTTGCTGCAGGCCAAGCATCCACCTCAGCAGTCGCTCCCGCAACCTAAACACGCTGAGTGGGCTAAATGTTCTATTTGCCTGAATTAAGGTGAATTGTGCTTTTTTTATATCATTTGCCTCCCAAGAGGGACCCGCCTCAAACAAACTTGTCACTTTGGGATACTTGCTCGGCTCCACAGAGCATGCGCCCGTAGCTCAACGGATAGAGCAACCGGTTTCTACCCGGTCGGTTGGGGGTTCGATTCCCTCCGGGCGCACTTCAATGGATTATGTGAAAGGGCTATATCGCAGTCTTCTCCTTTTTTGACGGCAACTCTGACTGGCACGGCAATTCGGGTGGCACCGGATGCACGAGGCTGGCCAAGCGCCTTCATCTCCACGGGCATCTCCGCGGGCATCTCCTCGGGCATCTCCATTGGCGTAGCTAAAGACTCTTGCTTCGGTCAAACTGGCCGCGATGGAGACGAACCAGACCGCCCTGTCCATGTCGGAGCTCAAATTACGTCCTCACCCCGATTCTTTCTGTGCAGTTGTCGGGGCGGGTTCGAAAATATCCCCGGGAATCAACTCGTGATCGCGGGCCCACTGGACAGCCTCTTCCCGTGAGTTCACACCAAAGTTGCGATAGATCTGCATGAGTTCCATGCGCACGGTTGAATGACTAAATCCAATTCGGCTGCCTATCTGGTCATAGGTAAGTCCATCTGCCAAAAAACCAAGGATCGTAAGCTGGCGTTGAGAGAGTGACGAGCCGCGTTGATCAGAGCTCATTCGTGTCAACTGATTTTCAGTTGCGATTGCATGTGCTGAGCCTTCTAAGCCTTCTAGCAAACCAGCTAAATAGAGCGCGAGGATTTCCACAACTACCTCCACGTCCGTTGTGATCGATTTGATGGAGGCATCACTGGGTAAAAATCCAATGGATAAAACCCCGATTGTCTTGATCGACAAACTGAGTGGAGCAGCCACGACGATCAGCCCTTCACTCCCTGATCTCAAGCAGGCGGGCAACCTAATTCTTGGATCACTTCTGTCGCCGTGAACAACAATTTGACCGTCGCGAGCGGCGAATGACATGGGCCAGGATTCCCAAATTGATACTCCATTGAGAAAATTCGCCTCCTCAGGTGACAGTCCAAAAGAACCAAGTTGGGCCAGCCTTGCATCAGATTGAAGCCGTGCAAAATGCGCCCACCGCGAATCCAAGTGTCGAAGGAAATAGATAGCGATTTCCTGGGCTATCTCATTGAACCCCGGTTTGAGACCCAAGAATGACGTAATGGCCGACCGTAAATCTCGCTGCTCGTGAAGGGCATCAAAGTGGCTCTGGCGACTTAGAGACACCTGAGGCAAATATTCATCATTCATTCACATACACCCACCGATGTAAGCCGCAAACAACGTTTACTTCTCCGTGCCCAACTCGTCACTCGGAAAGGTTGCTTTTTCGCAACATGCCTTTTTTACCACAAAAGTGTCATGGAAGCGGTGATTGCAACGAGCATAATTTCGTGTCGAAAACCTCGACAGAGCGCCAGTGAATATGAAACTTTCCTTGCAACTCCACTGTCGCTGGTCCGACAGATTTCCACCAGGTGGCCTACATTTGTCGTACCAATCTTGGTGCCAAGTGGGAGTGTTACGTGAGCAATCTCGGTCTAGTCGAATTCAATGTGGCGATGACCACTAGAAAGTTGATCAACATTTCGAGCAGGACTAGTTGAAAAAATTGTGGGCCCAGCGGAGAAGCCAGGCCCACAATTTTTTCTAGTGTTTTTTAACTAACGCGCGCTATCGGAACCTTGTGATTTGACTCCGATCCTTCCCTGATGGGCACTTTCACCTCAAGGATTCCATCTTTGTAGGTAGCGTTGACGTGATCTTGGTCAGCTCCGCTTGGAAGAGAGACTGAACGCATGAAGCGTCCGTAATAGAATTCAGATCTCTGACCGGCTTGATGCTTTTCTTCCCGCTGACCTTCAATGGTGAGCATGCCGTTTTCAACATTAATTTCGATGTCTTTATCTGGATCTATGCCAGGGATCTCAGCTCGAACCGTGAATGCCCCGTCTTTGGCATATTCCTCGATTCGTATGGCATGAGGGAACCCCGAACGCCAACTGAGATCGCCTAAAACAAGTGTGTCCAACCAATCAGTGACACGAGGCCACATTTCCCGTGCCCTGGTTGGCGCTAATTCGGACGTGATTTGTGAGTTCATGGCTTTCCTTTCTGAGAGTGCCATTTACTCTAAGTTTCAGCCCTGTGCACCCGTGATGGAAACTGATATCGAGCCATTGACCGATCAGGCGCCGGTCACAGTTGGGATTCGCGCTGGATTGACTCACCCCTCGCCGCAAGACTCTGGACACCACCGCTCGGGGCATGAGCAAAAACATGACTAGTCATTAACAACATGATTAGTCCGCGCGATGGCCTTGGTCAGATCCTGCTTATAGATTGAAAATCTCCACTAATTATCAGGATAGGAAAGCCGATGTCGAACCACAGCGAGCCAATGTTAAGCCTGATTGCTTTTCTGTCCGAGCGCCCCACGCCTGATCAGGTTGCGCAATTTCTTGTTCTGCAATCGCTCAGGGATTTCCACCCGCGCGCTGCCGTAATGTGCATATTCATTTCAGACGGAAGCGTTCTCGCAGTTGGATCTTTTGGACTACCTCAGGAGGCGATCCTCGGAGTCCACCATCGTTCCCTGTGGGATAACGCACCTGCTATCAATGCGATTCGCGAGGGAAATCCGGTAATTCGCAACGGCCCTGATGGCCACAAAAAGGGCCATGCAACATCAAAAAACTTTATGGACAATGAATTTCCAAA
>Ga0181553_10005693_pt1 | contig 10404 bp, 6 predicted proteins | sample 011ome_17_FD_133753 | JGI IMG/M metagenome (GOLD analysis project Ga0181553, IMG submission 133753) | Coastal salt marsh microbial communities from the Groves Creek Marsh, Skidaway Island, Georgia - 011502XT metaG (megahit assembly) | ecosystem: Environmental > Aquatic > Marine > Intertidal zone...
CGCCGTTTTATTCCGGCATGTGCTGCGCAATGGCTTGATTCCAATTCTGACCGGTGTGGTCGTCGTCATTCCGTCTTTGTTTATGGGGTCGTTGCTGATTGAATCTTTTTTCGGTATTCCTGGCCTTGGCAGTTATACGATAGATGCCATTGCTGCACAGGATTTTGCCGTGGTGCGTGCCATGGTGTTTTTGGGCTCGGTGTTGTATCTGGTCGGTTTGATTTTGACCGACCTGTCCTACACCCTGGTCGATCCCCGGATTCGGTTGAAGTAGCGCGTCATGTCGATGAGTGAACTTTTTACGACGCTGAACCATAGCCTATGGGTGTGGTTGGCAACCGATGTCTTGCTGTGGGCGCTCTTTGTGCTTTTTCTGTTTTCGTTATGGATCATCGTCCGTTCACCCTTGCAGCGGGTGGTCTGGCAAAAGGTTTTCCGTCAGCGATTGGCCGTTGTCTCGGCGGTGTTGTTAGCGGTGACCGCCGGTATTGCGCTCTTGGATTCGATTCATCTGCGTGAACCTTTGCCGCAGCTCACGCCGGAAGCCTCTGTTCGCTATGGCGTCGAGGTGAATTCGGTACTGGATCTGATCCTGACCGATTTACGCAAGAATCATGAAAAAACCTATTCAGCACCCTTGGCGGTGCACCTGGCTGCATTGGAGCCGGTGACAGTAACCTTAGCCGACGGTACCGTAGAAGTGCGGCGCGAGGCGCCACGTCTTAAAGTCGCAGGCGCCGATTTTCCGCCAGGGCCGATCAGTGATAGCGATTACTGGCAGGATGTGCTCAAAAGAGCTGGCTTGGGTGCGCTTGGCGGTGCGGGCGTATTTTTTATAGGTTGCTTGGCTTGCGCCCTGGTTCGTCGCAAAATCGGCGTGACGCAAACGGTTAATGCATCCGCATGGCGTTTGATGGCATACACCTTGGGCGTAATATTAACCATAGGTGGCGTATTCACGGGGTTAAGCACTAACTTCCATGTATTTGGCACCGACAAAGTCGGGCAGGATGTGCTTTACCAAGTGCTTAAAAGTTTACGCACGGCACTGGTGATTGGACTGGTGCCAACACTGGTGACACTGCCGTTAGGGATTGCTCTGGGTTTATCGGCCGGCTATTTCCGCGGCAAGGTAGACGATGTGATTCAGTACGTTTACACCACCGTCAGTGCCATTCCGGGCGTGCTGCTCATTGCGGCGTCGGTCTTGAGTATTCAGGTGATGATCGACAATCATCCGGAATGGTTTGCGACTGCAGTAGAGCGGGGCGATATCCGGCTACTGGCCCTGTGTATTATTTTGGGAATGACGAGTTGGACCGGTATTGCCCGTTTGTTGCGTGGCGAAGCTCTCAAAATGCGTGAATACGAATATGTGCAGGCGGCGCGGGTGTTCGGGGTGAGTGCGGCGCAGATTCTTCTACGACATGTGCTGCCGAATGTATTTCCGATTATTCTGATTACGCTGGTGATGGAGTTTTCTTCGCTGGTGCTCGCCGAGGCCGTGCTGTCTTATATCGGGATCGGGGTTGATCCCACCATGTTCAGTTTCGGCCTGATGATCAACAACGCCCGTATGGAGCTATCGCGCGACCCGGTTGTGTGGTGGTCGCTGACGGCCGCTTTTATGTTTATGGTGGTTCTGGTGTTGGCGGCCAATCTGTTGGCAGATGCCGTGCGGGATGCCTTTGATCCGCGTTCAGAGGGGCAGTCATGAACAAGCCCTTACTTCAGGTTCGTAATTTGTCTCTGGGATTTAGTCGTCGGGAAACCTCGAGTCATGAGCTTCGGGTCGTTGATGCGCTCAGCGCAATCAGCTTTGAGCTATACCCCGGTGAAACGCTGGCGCTGTTGGGTGAATCGGGCTGCGGTAAATCGCTGACGGCATTGGCACTGATGCGGCTTTTGCCGCAGCAGGCGGTGATGCAGGGGGGGCATGTGCTGCTAGCGGGCACCGAGCCGGACCAAAGGCCTGAAGATCTGCTGCGTATCTCAGAAGCGCGTATGCGCCAGATTCGTGGTCGTCGACTTGCCATGATTTTCCAGGAGCCGGCAACCAGCCTGAATCCGGTAATGCGGGTTGGTGAACAGATTGCCGAGGTGCTTAAACTACACCGAGCCCTGAACGCGAGCGATAGTCAGCAGGAGGTGTTGTCGTTGCTGGCGCAGGTTGGACTGCCAGACCCAGCTCGCGCGGCAACCGCTTATCCTTTTGAGCTTTCGGGCGGCATGAAGCAGCGGGCGATGATTGCGATGGCGCTGGCAGGTGATCCGGCGATCCTGCTGGCTGACGAACCGACAACGGCCTTGGACGTTACGCTACAGGCGCAAATCCTGGATCTGATTCGTGAGATCCAGCAGCAACGGCAAATGGGCGTATTGTTGATTACGCACGATCTGGCCGTGGTATCGGCGCGCGCCGATCGCGTTGCTGTCATGTATGCAGGGCAGGTGGTAGAAAGCGGACCTGTGGCCGAGGTATTGAACCAGCCATCCCATCCTTATACGCGCGCGCTACTGGCCTCTTTGCCGGAAAAGGTGCAACCCGGCAAACCGCTGGCCCAGCTTTCCGGACGTGTGCCGCCGCTCGGTGCCTGGCCGATGGCCTGCCGATTTGCGCCGCGATGTTCTATGCAGGAGCCGCATTGCCTGGAGGAGTCTCCTCCCTGGGTGCGGGTGCCTGGCACGGTCAGTAACCATGGTCAGCATCACGCGTTATGTTGGCGAGTCGGTGATGTGGCTGTTAGTCATGAACCTGTTGGCGCCACTCTAGCTCAACAAGTGCACCCGGCGCTCGCAAAGCCAGTGTTGCAGGTCGCTGACTTGAGCGTTCGCTACCGCCCGCTGCAACAAGGGTTTTGGCATCGTTTGCCTGCGTTGTGGGGGCGTCGACCAACAGCACCCGAAAACCCTGTAGTGGATGCCATCAGTTTTGATCTGCAGCCGGGTGAAACCCTGGCAATTGTTGGTGAGTCCGGCTGCGGTAAAACGACCACGGCTCGGGCTATTTTGCGATTGATTGAGAGTGAGTCAGGACAGATCGTGCTCGACGGTCATCCGATTGTTGGACCGGGGGTTAAACCCGTTAACGGTTGGCGTCGAGATGTGCAAATGGTCTTTCAGGATCCTTTTGCGTCACTAGATCCGCGTCAGCGTATTCGTCAGATTCTTTCCGAAGGGCCCAGAGCGTTGGGCTTGCCCGGTAGTGACTACGATCATGCCGCATTGGTCCGTTTGCTGGATCGGGTTGGGTTGCCGCCGGAGACCTTGGATCGGTTTCCGCATGAGTTCTCAGGGGGTCAGCGCCAGCGCATAGCGATTGCACGCGCTTTAGCGGTGTCTCCGAAAGTGCTGATCTGTGATGAGCCGACATCGGCGCTGGATGTCTCGGTGCAGGCGCAAATTCTGAATTTGCTCCAAAAACTACAAGCCGAGACGGGTATCGCCTACCTTTTTATTACCCATAACTTTGGGGTTGTGCGTTATCTTGCTGACCGGGTTTTAGTGATGCAGGCCGGCAAAATTGTCGAAACGGGTCAAGCAGAACAGATTCTGCGCGCACCGCAACACGATTACACGCGCACACTCCTGGCATCTGTACCAGTGATTCGCTAAACCCGACGGCTTACTTTTTCTGTGTTCCCGTAGGTTTTGTCGCAGGCTTGCTGCCGGTAGCGGTTTTCGCGGCTGGCTTACTACTGGATGCCGAGGTCGTTTTGGACGCTGATTTTTCTGGCTTTGTTGTTTTAGGCGTTTTGTCGGATTTCTCCGACTTGTTTGATTTTTGCGTCTTTGACGACTTGTCTTCTTTAGCGGTCGAAGCCTTAGTCTTCGTCGACACAGCATCCGCATGGGCGGGTATTGCTTTGCTGGCAGGCTTATCTGGGGTTTCCGCCACATTGACCGGCGTGTTTTCATTCAACGAGGTGAGAGAGGCGGCACCCGGCGTCTGTTCTGCTGCAGGGTTGGATAGCACCAGTAGCGGTTGGCCTGGTTTGCTCAGCGACTTCATTGAAACGCCGTTGGCCTCTTGGAGTTGGCTCAGCGACATATTGAACTTGCCAGCAATTCGTTCTGCTTTTTCCCCGGGCTGCACCGTGTAGCTGCCCCAACGGGACAAAGGCTTTTCTGATTCCTGGTAAGCGTTCAGATTCGATTTGAACTGAGAGACGCGATCTTTCGGCAGATTGATCGTTTCTACCTTCATGACCGGGCGTGAGTGCTCCGGGTTGAGGGCTTTGACTTCATCAACGCTGATATTGGCCAGCTTGGCGACGGTATCCAGATCAATATGCTTACCATAAAGCGCCACGGATTCGAAGTAGGGGCGATTGGGCAGGACTGGCAAATTCATCTGGGCAACGAGCTGTGGATCGCGCAAGATGTTCTTAATGGCCTGTAGGCGCGGCACGTAGTTTTTGGTTTCAGCCGGCATGCGCAGATCGTCATAGCCCGTGGCCATACCTTGCGCCTGGTTCTTGGCAACGGCGCGACCGACAGAACCTTCGCCCCAGTTATAAGAAGCCAGCGCCAGATGCCAGTCACCCATCAAGCTGTAAAGATAGGACAGATAGTCCAGTGCTGCGCCGGTTGATGAGACAACGTCACGCCGGTTGTCTTCCCACCAGGATTGGCTCAGACCGTAGCTGCGCCCCGTAGAAGGGATGAATTGCCAGAGGCCGGCAGCGCGAGCCGGGGAGAGCGCTTTGGGGTTGTAGCTGCTCTCAACCATCGGCAGTAGCGCCAGTTCACTGGGCATACCCCGGCGTTCCAGTTCTTCAAGGACGTAGTAGGCATAACGTCGGCCATTGTCGAGTAGTCGACGCATGGCAGCCGGGTGTTGCATGTAGTAGTTCTGGTATTTCTGTACTAGCTCGTTGTTCAGATCCGGCATGCCAAAACCATCGCGCAGGCGTTCCATCAAATCGGGCGCTTCACGACCGGGTCGCGTATTTACCGCGCGTGTCCAGCTGATGGGGGATTTGTCAGGGGCAACCACGCCGGTCGATTGGTCAGGCACCGCTGCGGCCATGATGGGCGTGGCCAATGTGCTAAGTAACCCAGCAGTGAGAATGGCGCGAAGCAGCATTAATGAACGGTATGAAGTTTGGAGCGGATTGTCTGGCCCAAAACTGATCAAAAGATTATTAGAATCAGAATGATAGCACAATTTTCTCTTGCCCCGTCTGGGGTCTCGAGTGCACAGCGTGCTTGGAGTTTTGTTGCTTTCTAAAACAAAAAACCGCCAGAAGGCGGTTTGATGGACTGACGTTTCTAGAGGCTACATTTCGATTTGGCGCGGAAGACGGGGCTCGAACCCGCGACCCCCGGCGTGACAGGCCGGTACTCTAACCAACTGAGCTACTTCCGCGCAAATCTTGGCGTCCCCACGGGGATTCGAACCCCGGTTATCGCCGTGAAAGGGCGGTGTCCTAGGCCTCTAGACGATGGGGACGTCGATACAACTAACGTCATGTTCTTGCCATACTTCGACTGGTGGAGGTATGCGGGATCGAACCGCAGACCTCTTGCATGCCATGCAAGCGCTCTCCCAGCTGAGCTATACCCCCGAAAATCGCGGTACAGCAGGAACAGGGCGAAACTATACCTATAAATCGGCTGGATTGCAAAGCTTTTTCGAACTTTTCTCGCTAAAGCTTGCAACCTACTGATTTAATTACCACATGCCAACAGGGTATCAATGCGGCGCAGCACTTCTTCACGAGAAAAGAGGGCGATGAGCGCATCAACGGATGGCGTTTGGGTCTGTCCAACGAGTGCCAAACGAACCGGCATGGCAAGTGCTGGCATCTTGGCACCATGCTCGGCCAGCGTTGCTTTTAGTGTCGCAGAAATCGCCGGAATTTCCCATTCGGTCGTCGTTAGCGCATTACGGAAAGCCGCCAGAATGGGGCGGGTCGTTTCCGTGAGGTGCTGTGCTTTCAGTTCATCGGTTGGGATTGGATGGCCTTGCAGCTGCTCAACGGCATCGGTGAGTTCGACCAAGGTCTGAACACGATCCTTGTATAAGGCAACGATGCTTTCAACGCTCGGGCTGCCCGAATCTTTAGCTGCTCGGAGCCCCAGACGACGACGCACGTCGGCGGCCAGGTGCGCATTGTCTGCCTGCTTGATGTAATGGGCGTTCAGCCAGTTCAGTTTCTGGGTGTTGAACTGCGCAGCAGACGGCGTGATGTGATTCAGGTCAAACCATGCCACAAATTGCTCGCGGCTAAATACCTCATCATCACCGTGCGACCAGCCCAGACGGGCCAAATAATTGATCACGGCTTCCGGCAGATAACCTTCTTCATCATATTGCATCACCGATACAGCGCCATGGCGTTTCGAGAGCTTCTGCCCGTCGTCACCCAGAATCATCGATAAGTGGGCATATTGCGGTACGGGAGCGCCGAGCGCCTTGAGAATGTTGATCTGGCGCGGCGTATTGTTGACGTGGTCATCACCGCGAATCACCTGGGTGATGCCCATATCCCAGTCATCAACGACCACGCAGAAGTTGTAGGTGGGGGTGCCATCGGCTCGGGCGATGATCAGATCGTCCATTTCGGTATTGCTGATCTCGATACGCCCTTTGACCAGATCGTCCCAGGCTACAGTGCCGTCTATTGGATTACGGAAGCGAATCACTGGTTTGGCACCTACGGGCACCGGGGGCAGTTCTTTGCCCGCATCAGGATCTGGGCGCCAGCGGCCATCGTAACGGGGCTTATCACCGCGTGCGGTCTGTTCCGCGCGCAGGGCCTCTAGGTCAGCGGTTGTGGTGTAGCAGGGGTAGGCAGTGCCGGCGTCCAGCATCTGCTGAATCACGGCCTTGTAGCGATCCATGCGCTGTGTCTGATAAAAAGGGCCTTCGTCATGTGATAAACCCAGCCAGTTCATTCCATCCAGAATGGCTTGCACGGCTTCTGGCGTTGAGCGTGCCAGATCGGTATCTTCAATACGCAGTACAAACTGCCCCTGGTGATGACGGGCAAAAGCCCATGAGAACAGGGCGGTACGGGCGCCACCAATGTGGAGAAAGCCAGTAGGTGACGGGGCAAAGCGAGTGCGAACCATGTGTGAATCCGGTAGACGTAAAAAACAAGATTCTACCGGTTTGATGCTGCCTACCCTAGGGCGGCATTGACCAGATGCGAGTAATTGTCTAGAATCCGCGCTTCGTTGGGCGGTTATATTCAGCGGTAGAAGGCTTCCTTCACACGGAAGAGGTCACTGGTTCGATCCCAGTACCGCCCACCAACAGATTTTAAAAACCCCGGAGAGTGAAAACTTTCTGGGGTTTTTTTTCATGAGTATCACCTAGTGAGACTCTCGGCAGTGATACTGAGTTGTCGAACGTTCATTCAAGTTGACGTTTCGTATCCTATTTTATACACTCAGGTCATTGTATGAAAATCATTTATACAACGAAGATCTTTGATTCTTGGTATCAAAAGCTCAAAGATCGGGAAGCGGCTCGGTTCATTCAGGTGCGAATTGATCGCGCAGAAGATGGCAACTTTGGTGATTGCAAGCCCATTGGTGAAGGCGTATCTGAAATGCGTTTGCATGTAGGGCCAGGCTACCGTCTGTATTTTATGCAACAAGGTTTAGAGATTGTGATTTTGCTGGCAGGCGGAAACAAATCGTCACAGAGCCGAGATATAGAGATTGCTTTGCAACTTGCAAGAGAGATTAGGGAGAACAAGTGATGAAAACCATTCAGTTACGTCGCTGGGATAGTGCCGAACACCTTAAAACGCCGGAGGATATGGCGTTATATCTCGAGGCATGTCTCCAAGAAGCGGGAGACGACGCAGCATTTGTAGCCAAAGCACTAGGTAATATCGCACGCGCCAAAGGCATGTCGCAGCTTGCTAATGAAACAGGTATGGGGCGTGAAAGTCTTTATAAAGCGCTATCGGGTGAAGGTAACCCAAGTTTTGCCACGATCCTTAAGGTTACCCGTGCGCTCGGCATTGAGCTGCATGCTCTGCCAGCTCACGTCTAATACGTTTTTTACCCAAACTATGTCAATCATCAGTGAATTCATCGCCCGCGTCCAAGCCGTTTATAAAACGGGAGCCGCGACCGAACATTCCTACCGCTCAGCGATTGAGCAGCTCATTAGTAGTCTGAATGAAGGCGTTATTGCGCTGAACGAGCCCAAGCGAGTCGCCTGCGGCGCCCCGGACTTTATCATTCAACGCGGCGACATTGTTGTCGGCCATATCGAAGCCAAAGACCTCGGCATCTCACTCGACAAACTGAACGATAGCAACAAGGCGCAGCAAGCCCGCTACGTTAACGCTCTACCCAACCTTATTTATACCAACTGCCTGGACTGGCAGTTTTACCGAGACGGCAAACTGCTGACCAAAGTTAGCATCGGCCAACTAGACAACGGTATCCAGCCAGACCTAGCGCAATTTACCAGTCTCGAACATTTACTCCGTGACTTTGCGGTGCAACGCCCGCAAACCATCAAATCTCCCAAACTCCTCGCAGAAATGATGGCCGGTAAAGCGGCGCTCATTAAAGACGTGTTGCATAATGCCTTGGTCGCCGATGAACAGAAGGAATCTTCGCTCTCGAATCAGTACCAAGCCTTTCGCGAACACCTGATTCACGATATCAGCCCCGAAGACTTCGCCGACATCTACGCAGAAACCATCGCCTACGGCATGTTTGCCGCCCGGCTGCATGACCAGTCCCTCGAAACCTTCAGCCGCCAGGAAGCGCTCGACCTCCTGCCTAAATCCAACCCATTTCTACGCAGCCTGTTCAGCTATGTGGCGGGAGCCGATTTGGATGATCGTATCCGCTGGCTCATCGACGACCTAGCCGCCGTATTTCAGGCCGCTAATGTCAGTAGCCTCTTAGAAGGCTTTGGCAGCCTGACCGGCCGCCAAGATCCCTTTTTACACTTCTACGAAACTTTCCTCGCCGCTTACAACCCGGCTAAGCGCAAAGCACGGGGCGTTTGGTATACACCGGAAGCCGTTGTTAACTTTATCGTACGTGCCGTCGATGAGGTGCTTAAGACTGAATTTGACCTACCAGACGGTTTAGCCGATACCTCTAAAATCACCATCGACTGGGATACCGGACAATCGGACAAAAAGGGCAAGCACATCATCACCCAGAAAGAAGTGCACCGGGTGCAGGTTCTAGACCCAGCCACGGGTACTGGGACATTTTTGGCCGAAGTCATCAAACAGATCGCACCTAAGGTTAAAGGCATTGCGCCCGGCATGTGGTCCGGCTATGTCGAGCAAGACCTGCTGCCCCGCATTTATGGCTTTGAGTTACTCATGGCCTCTTATGCCATGTGCCACATGAAGCTGGACATGGTGCTCACCGAACTGGGTTACAAACCCAGCGCCAACCCGCCGCGCCTGGGCGTGTACCTCACCAATAGCCTGGAAGAAGGCGAACGTGACGTGCGCGATCTGTTCATGGCGCAATGGCTCACCAAAGAAGCCCGCGAAGCCAACACCATCAAACGGCAGATGCCGATTATGTGCATCCTTGGCAATCCACCCTATGCCGGTGAGAGCAGTAACAAGGGCGACTGGATCATGGAGCTCATGGACGCCTACAAAAAGGAGCCGGGCGGCCAACTCAAACTCAAGGAACGCAATCCCAAGTGGATCAACGACGATTACGTGAAGTTCATTCGTATGTCCGAGCATCTGATTCAAAAAAACGGCGAAGGGGTATTAGGGTTTATTACCAACCATGGCTATCTGGATAACCCCACCTTTCGGGGAATGCGCTGGCACCTGCTCAATACTTTTGACAAGATTTATATTCTTGATCTACACGGTAACAGTAAAAAGAAAGAAGTTGCGCCCGATGGCAGCGCCGACAAAAACGTGTTTGACATCATGCAGGGTGTCGCCATTCTGATTGGCGTCAAAAAACAGCGTGACGCCAAATCCCCCAAACCATTGGCTGAAGTCTTCCACGCCGACCTTTGGGGCAACCGTGCTGGCAAGTACGAGGCTTTGTATAGCTCTGACCTAAGCAGCGAAGTTTGGCAACCTATACAACCGCCCGCACCGCAATATGCTTTGACAACACGAGACTATGGCCAACTTGCGGTATATGAAGATGGATTCGCACTCGACCAATTCATGCCAGTTCATAGCAATGGAGTCGTTACCGCTCGTGATGCACTGACTATAGACACAGATAAAAAAACAATCTGGCAGCGCGTTCAAGACTTTGTAAATTTAAATCCCGAAGAGGCGAGAAATAAGTACGATCTGGGAAATGATGTTCAAGACTGGGCTGTAGCAACTGCGCAAACTGATGTCCGAGAGCACCTTGCCGAAAATAAATTGGCTCCAATCACGTACAGACCGTTTGACCAAAGGTGGACTTTTTACACGGGCA
>Ga0181553_10005694_pt1 | contig 10402 bp, 6 predicted proteins | sample 011ome_17_FD_133753 | JGI IMG/M metagenome (GOLD analysis project Ga0181553, IMG submission 133753) | Coastal salt marsh microbial communities from the Groves Creek Marsh, Skidaway Island, Georgia - 011502XT metaG (megahit assembly) | ecosystem: Environmental > Aquatic > Marine > Intertidal zone...
CCAATGATATAATCCTCTTTACCTGATTGGATATCTGCAGGAATAGGATCGAATGAATAGATTTTCTCCAAATCTATAGATGATAGTGGATAGTCGAGGTAACAATGACTCGTTGGTGACATGATGACTTGATGATTCATCTCGGCAGCCTTCTTTCCTCCCTCCATACCTCGCCAACTTTGAACGGTTGCATTATCAGATAGGCCTCCCTCCAGGATCTCATCCCAACCGATAAGCTGACGTCCCTTTTCATTTAAGAATTGTTCAATTCGCTGAATAAAGTAGGATTGGAGCGCGTGTTCATCTGCTAAGCCTTCATCTCGCATTCTTTTTTGACATTTGGTGCAATGTTCCCACCGAAATTTGGGTGCTTCATCGCCACCTATATGAATATAAGTAGAAGGAAAGATTTCCAATACCTCTGATAGTATATCCTCTAAAAACAAGAAAGTGCTATCATTGCCGGCACAATAAATCTCCTTAAAAACACCCCATTCATTGACAACATCAATTGGTCCGCCATTACATGAAAATTGAGGGTAAGCCGCCAATGCCGCTTGCGAATGTCCGGGTAATTCAATTTCTGGAATAACTGTAATATGTCTTTCAGAGGCATAAGCAACAATTTCTTTTAGATCTTCTTTGGTGTAATAACCGCCATATTCGTTACCGTTTGTGTCAAGACGCCAAGAGCTAATATCATTCAGAAGAGGGTATTTATCAATAGGCATTCGCCAGCCTTGATCTTCAGTTAAATGCAGGTGTAGAACATTCATTTTATAATAGGCAAGAGCATCAATGTATTTTTTAACGACGTCTTTATCGAAAAAATGCCGGCAAACATCAAGCAATAAACCACGATGCTGAAATTGGGGATAATCAATGATTTCTAATCCTGGTAAATACCATACATCTCTTTTCTCTGAATGAAATTCAGGAATAAAAAGTTGAAGTAAGGTTTGGATGCCCCGCATGATACCTATATTCGTTTGTGCATGAATTCTTAGTTCTCTTTGGGAAATGTTGATTTGATAACCTTCTTCTTTAAAATCTTGAAAAAGTGAATCCTGAATATCTAGATAAATACTGGTAGATGGAGCTTGTCCTTCCCACACATTCACTTTTAATGGTGTCGATAATTGTTTGTTAAGATGATATAGTAAATAATTACCTTCATTTTTTGTGTCGTCATGAAAGTTTAGAACCGTCTCACTAGAGACTTTGAAAATATTTCCGTTTTTATCGACTTGCTGCGGGAAAGGGATCAGCGAGAGCGAGTCGGTGTCAACAATTTCAAAATTAACAGGTTCACTGTCTGGTAATGAAGAACAGCTAAACAATAATAGGGTCAAGAAAAAACTAATCAATGTTTTTAGTCCCATTCTTTCTCGTATTGGGCATCGACCATTGTTTCGTTATTATTATCGCGTAATGCAATATTAAATCCTGCATATACACTATGACAACCGTAGGCACCATTTTTATCCAGAGCGATAAACCCAACTTGAAGATTGGATAAGTCTTTGTGTTTGGCGATAATTCGATTGACGGCCTCTTCACAAGCTTCTTGAGGAGATTTACCTTGGCGCATTAATTCGACAACAATTGCACTCCCTGCTGTTCTGATAACTGCTTCCCCAACACCAGTAGCGCAAGCAGCGCCCACTTCATTATCAACAAATAAACCTGCGCCGATGATCGGTGAATCACCAACTCGTCCATGCAATTTATAAGCCATACCGCTTGTGGTACAGGCTCCAGCTAGGTTTCCTTCAGCATCTAGTGCCAACATACCGATCGTGTCGTGATTCTCGCTATTAATAACAGGTTCATATTCTGATTCATTTAGCCAGTTTTGCCAAGCTTCTTTGGCTTTATCCGTTAACAAGTTCGTTTTACTAATCCCCTTTTCAACAGCAAAAGCTAGAGCACCTTCTCCTGCTAGCATAACGTGAGGCGTATCCTCCATCACTTTTCGAGCAACAGAAATCGGATTCTCAATTTCTTGTAAAAATGCCACCGCACCACAATTGGATTCGTGATCCATGATGCAAGCATCTAGTGTCACATTTCCATCACGATCCGGTAAACCGCCCAAGCCGACGCTCATATTATCTGCATCAGATTCGGTAACACGAACACCTTGTTCAACAGCATCCAGCGCTGAACCATCATTTGATAGGATTTCCCAAGCTGCTTTATTAGCATCTAAACCATGATTCCAAGTTGAAACAACTATGGGTTTGGTAACCGCTATGGATAGAGGAGTACTTTCTGATGCAAAACTTTGATTTTTCTCCTCATCTCCTGAGGCGCAAGCAGTCTGTGACATTAAAGCTAATCCTCCAATAGCACTGATTTTGATAAATTCTCTACGATTTTTGTTTCGATCCGTCATATGGTTAGTTTATTGAGCAAATTTTAAATTGAAACGATAGGTGGAGCCGTTTTCTCCTTTTTTGAGTTCCTTTTCTCCGTTAAGCTGTTCTGTGAAAATATCAATTAATTCCATTCCAAACCCATGGTCACCACTGTTTTCTTGCCATTTGCCGTTGTCGGAATAAGTCAATTTAAAATTATCTTCAACAGGCGCTATACCAATGTTTATGCTTCCTTCATTTGAATGTTTAAAAGCATATTTAATGGAATTAGCAATAAATTCATTCATTAATAAACCAACCGTGACGATTGTTTTAATATTAACGGCATCTAAAGAGCAGTTTAAATCAACCGTTACTTGTTTTTGGCTTTCATAAAGTCGAGTTAAATCATTAATAAGCTCTTGAAGGTAAGTGTTGACATCTATTTCGGATAATTTTTCTTGCTGATATAGCTTTTGATGGATCGAGGGCATCACCATAATACGGTTAATAGCTTCTTGAAACTGGACGCGCGACTCTTCATGTTTTAGTTCATTTTTTTGAAGGCGCAATAAACTAATGATGATCTGCAGATTGTTTTTTACCCGGTGATGTATCTCTTTCAAAAGGGTAATATTCTCTTGATTTTGTTTTTTAATGGTTGCGTTTTGATTCTCTAGAGAGTGATTGATATCGATATAAGCTTTCTCCCACATTTTTTGGAAGGATACAAATTGATACATGAAATAACCCAGCACGACAAAACCAAGTAATAATTCCAGATAAAGAGAGGTTAATTCTAAGTTAGTCAGTGGTCTTGCAAATGCAATCTGCTCGTTTCTAACATAATAAATAAAATAACCTACACCTAAGGCATTAAAAAAGAGAATGATATTACCTACACGCCTATATGCACCTAGATAAACAATGATGGAGCAAATAATTATCCAGAGAAAGTTGGCATAATGAGATGCTTTTAGAACTAACCATGTTGATATTTGCGCCAGTGTCGAACCTGATGTCGCTGCAAATGTGAATAAGACGTCTGGGTTTTTCTTTTTATACAGGTATAGCATTCCGACCCCTGTTATCAACAATGCCCCAATATAGGCATAATTTGAATTGACATTATTTCTCAAGACCACAATTATTACCAGAAAAACAGCAGCAAAAAGAATCAAAATTTGCCATGCCATTTTTGTTTTGGCGACGCGTTTGAAATTGCCGCTTGAAATGATGAAGGTTTTGCTTTAGACGGTGTGGACATCTCTTTAATTTAAAAGGTAGTTCGGTTTATTCTTCAGAATATGGGAATCTCAAATGCCTGACTGATTTTCCTTGGTTTTTTATCTCTTCTAATGATTTGACACCAATCTCTATATGTTCTTTAACGTAATTGCGAGAGACATTTTCGTCGCTTTTGCTTGTTTTTACGCCTTCAGCAATCATTGGTTGATCGGATACGAGTAGGAGCGCACCAGTTGGAATCTTATTAGAGAATCCGGTAATGAATAAGGTGGCTGTTTCCATATCAATCGCCATCGCGCGGGTTTTACGGAGGTATTTTTTAAAATCTTCATCGTGTTCCCATACACGACGGTTGGTTGTATAAACGGTACCTGTCCAGTAGTCGCGGTTAAATTCACGAATCGTGGTAGAAACGGCTCTTTGTAAGGTAAATGCTGGAAGGGCTGGAACTTCTGGGGGAAAATAATCGTTGGATGTTCCTTCTCCTCGAATGGCAGCGATGGGTAAAATCAAATCACCGATTTCTGTCTTTCGTTTTAATCCGCCGCATTTTCCTAGAAAGAGGCAGGCTTTGGGAGAAATAGCACTAAGCAAATCCATTATTGTAGCTGCGTTTGCGCTCCCCATACTAAAATTGATGAACGTAATTTCATTTGACGTGGCATTAGGCATGGCCTTGTCTAGCCCTTGAATTGGAACGTTATTCATTTCGGCAAAAATCTCAAGGTATTTATTGAAATTGGTCAAAAGAATGTACGAACCAAAATCTTCTAGCGCCGTTCCCGTATAACGGGTTAGCCAATCTCTTACTATTTCTTCTTTTGTATTCATACTCATTCTTTTTATTGTTATGGGTTATTTTTTAGTTAGGTCTTTAAAGATATTTCCTTTTTCTGACAAAAGAATGGAAATATTTCGAGTCGATTCAAATTGAGAGAAAAGCAAAACGAGAATAACGGTAATCGGCACACTCAATACCATCCCAGCAATGCCCCAAATTGCCCCCCAGAAACTTAAAGCGAGAATCACAACCAACGAACTTACGTTCAATGAATTCCCCATAATTTTCGGTTCAATAATATTCCCAACAACTACTTGAATGGCACCTACCACAACCAAAACGATTGCAGCTTCCTCATATCCTCCAAATTGAAGCAAAGCCATTATTGCCGGAAAAATGGTTGCAATTAGTGACCCAATTGTGGGAATGAAATTTAATAAAAAGATTAAAAAAGCCCAAAAAATGGGAGAATCAACTCCAATGATAAGCAATGCGATATAACTGCAGATACCCGTTATGGAGCTGACTAAGGTCTTGAGTGAGATATATTGGCTTATCGATTTTCGAACACGACTCATTGTGGCTGTTAACTCGGCTTCCTTTTTTTCATTCTCAGCAATGGCAAGTAATTTATGATTAAAGACATTCTCTTCTAATAGAATAAACAAGACATAAAGACCGATCATAAATGCGTTACCGAAAAAGTCTGAAAAGGAACTCAGCATTTCTCTCAGGATGTCAGAGAAGTTTAATTCACTTGTATAATTTGACCAGGCATCTGAAATATTAATACCAATGAGTGCGTTCAGCTCAACGCTGAAATGCTCGAGGTTCTTTTCATATTCGGGTAGTTTCTCAGTAATATCCTGAATATTATACACTAAAAGATTTACAATAAAACCTAAAACTCCATAGAGGAGGATAATGGAAAGTGTATTCAATAACCACATTGGTATGCGTTTTCCTATGAAAGGAATATGTTTGAATAATTTACGAATCTCCATCACCAAGAACCAGATGAAAACAGCAAGTATTAATGGAATTAAAAAACCTTTACAAATCACCAAAATAAAAACGATGGCGATTAATAATACAAGTATAAGTACACTTTTTTGCAGGTTCATTGGCTTGAAATTAAACAATCCGATTTAGATGGCAAGATTCATTTTATATATTTTCCGAGTATGGTTAAAGCTACGCCAATTTTATGATAATCAATTTCACCGTTAAGCGCTTCATGTATGGGTTTTAGTTGACTGGTAAATCCCATCTTTTTCCGTACTTCCCGAATTTGATTGACTTCATATTCTGTAACAAACTGGTTTAGGTTGATTGGATGATTCTCTTCATATAGTTTGCATAAATGCCCTAGGATTGTAGTCGGACTCAATTCACGCTCCTTCGCGATATCTTCTACAGAAAGTCCTGCTAAATATAAATCCAATGTTTGATCAGTTGTACTTTTCTTCGATTTTGACATTGGTTTTGATTTTTGACTGCCAATGATTTCGATCAATTGCTCACCAAAACGTTCAATTTTAACCTTTCCAAGACCTTTAATGTTTTCAAGTTCATCGATATGATCGGGTTTTTTTGCCACGAGTTCGTTTAAGGTGACATCATTGAAAATAACATATGCTGGAACTCGATTTTTGCTTGCCAATTCTTTTCTAAAGGACTTTAAATCCTGTGTTAAAAGATCGGCTGGATCAGCTTTTGCAGCTGCTTTTTCTTTTTTACTTGCCCCTGCTTTTTGTTTCGCTTTCTCAACGGGTTTGGAAATTCGAATTTGTTTCTCACCTTTCAAAACTGCATTTCCGAAAGCTGTTACTCTTAATTTGAGGTGCTGGTCATAAGCAATTTCCATCAAGCCCAGGTTAATCATTTGGTTTAGGTAATGCTGCCAATCTCTAAAACTATGTTCAGCGCCGACTCCATAGGTTTTTAATTGATGATAATTGTTTTCAAAAACATCCATGCTCTTCGCTCCGCGAAGAAGGTTGATAAGTGTATTGAGTCCAACATTTTCCTTCGCGCGGATTATGCCCGATAAAGCCATCTGCGCTAATTGGCTGCCGTCAAATAATTCAGGTGGTGAGATGCAATTATCGCAGTTGCCGCAGGAAGTATCATTTAATTCTCCAAAATAGGAGAGGAGTATATTTCTTCTACAGGTAGTCGCCTCAGCGTATTGCACCATGCGTTGCACTTTTTCACGATAGGTAGATTGCAAATCGCCGTTTTGAACAAAATCATTGAGTAAAACAACATCTCGATAATTATAATAAAGAACCGTGTCGCTTGGCAAACCATCGCGCCCTGCACGTCCAATTTCTTGATAATACCCTTCAATGTTTTTAGGTAAATTATTGTGTATAATCCAACGGACATTAGGTTTGTCGATACCCATTCCAAAAGCAATCGTAGCACAAATGATTTGACAATCATCATGAATAAATGATTCTTGTACATGATCTCGATCAGCATTACTTAATCCGGCATGGTAATGCCGGGCATCATAACCTTTTGATTGCAAAAATTGACTCCATTGCTCTGTTTCTTTTCGCGATAAACAATAGATAATACCTGCTTCATCTGGTCGATTGTTCAAAAACGCTAGAACCTCCTTTTCTTTTTGTTTTTTTGGGACATGTCCACGAACGGCGAGACTGAGATTGTCGCGATTGAAAGAAGAAAGAAACAATTGAGGGTCGTTTAAGCCCAACTGCTGCGCAATGTCTTTTCTTGTAATTTTATCTGCGGTTGCTGTGAGCGCCATATAGGGCACATTGTCATAATGTTTGCGCACCATTTTTATTTGACCGTATTCAGGTCTAAAATCATGTCCCCACATAGAAACACAGTGCGCTTCGTCAATAGCGATAAAGGAAACGGGTACTTCTTTTAACCAATGATCAAAAGCATGGATAAAAGTTTCTGGAGATACATAAAGTAGCTTTACTTTACCTTCAATACATTGATCCACAATAATACGCTTATCAAACTCAGATTGTGAGCTATTGAAAAAAGCAGCTTCAACACCATTTGCTTTCAATGATTCTACTTGGTCTTTCATCAAAGAAATGAGCGGTGAAATGACTATTGTTGTATGCGGAAAGAGTAGCGCAGGTATCTGAAAACAAATCGATTTACCACCGCCAGTAGGCATAACCACAACGGCGTCTTGTCCACTCATTGCGTATTCAATGATATCTCCCTGTAGCGGTCGAAATTCGTCAAATCCGAAAACCTCTTTCAGTATTTTTTTGGGTGTTTGCATCTCTTACAAAGGTAAAAGAAAAGGCAAGTAATAGTGGTCTAATCTGTGTTAGAATGCGATTAATTTCTTCGCCAATAATAGGGCGTGAAGAGTAATGCAACGGTAAACAACTCAAGTCGTCCGAATAACATAAGGAAAGAGAGCAACCATTTACCGGCTGGTGAAATTGCAGAGAAGGTGTGGGAAGGACCGATATCTGATATACCAGGACCAACATTTCCAAGCGATGTTGCGACAGAAGAAATAGCGACTTCGAAATTTTCACCCAAGCCAGTCATCACTACCGATCCTAATACAAAGACAAAAAGATAGAGAAAAATAAAGGCCAAAAGATTGTAAATAATGTGACTGGGCACCTTTTGTTTATTGAGGTACACCGGAATGACAGCATTTGGATGTAAACGTTTTTTAAATTCTAAAAAGCCATTTTTCATCAAAACGACAATACGTACAATTTTGATTCCACCAGAGGTAGAACCAGCAGAGGCGCCTGAGAATAGCAATAAAAAGAAAATAAAAGTAGCCAAAGAACCCCATGTGGTGAAGTCTGCCGAGGCGTATCCCGTTGTGGTAATGGTACTGACTACTTGAAAAGAAGTTTCTCTAAAAGCTCTTAGAAATGTCCCGTCAGTATTAGCGTGAACAACAGGTGTAAGTAGCGCGATAAGTAAAATTACTGCTCCCAAATACCATTTAAATTCATCATTTTTCCAAAATTTCGAAAACTTACCCTTAAATCCGAAATAAAGAAGGGTAAAATTAGTTCCCGCAACAAACATGAAAAAGATAATGACTGCCTCGATTAATGGAGAATTAAATGCCGCAATACTGTCTTGTTTGGTCGAGAAACCACCTGTCGAATTGGTTGTTAATGCGTGGTTAATGGCGTCAAAGAAATTCATACCGCAAAAAAGTAGAATAATCGTTTCCAAAACAGTTAGGAAAACATAGATCACCCAGAGTCTTTTAGCCGTTTCTTTGATTCTTGGATGAATTTTATCTTTCGTCGGACCAGGAGCTTCTGCCACAAATAATTCCATACCACCAATACCCAATAATGGAAGAATCGCAATGGTCAATACAATGATTCCCATTCCTCCGATCCATTGGGTCATGCTTCGCCAAAAGAGCATTCCATGTGGAAGCTCTTCAATATTGTCTAAAACTGTTGCTCCAGTCGTTGAAAGACCTGACATGGTCTCAAAAAAGGCACCGCTTATGGTCGGTATACTTCCGCTTAAGAGATAAGGTAGGGTTCCAAAAATAGCCATAGAAACCCAGCCGGCTGTTACGATTAAATAGCCATCTCGCTTTTTGATTTCTGCGTTTTTACTCTGACGGGTTAGTATTTTCAAAATGAAGCCTACTAATAGTGCGATGCCGGCTGATGTTATAAATGGGTAAAAATCATCTTCTCCATAATAAATAGAAAAGCCAATCGATGGCAACATCAATACACCCATGATCAGAATCAAACTGCCTATAACATTTAAGGTAACAGAGCTATTGATTAGGGGTCTAGCCATTTACTGGAAGTACTTTTCAATTAAATGAATGGACTCTGTTAGCGAGAATACAACGGCACGATCCCCTTCTTTTAACCGGAATGATCCAAAAGGAATAAATCCTACATTATCACGAATTACACCCGCAATGTTTGCTGTTCTGGGAAATCTTAGTCGATTGATCGGACGCTGCGTTACTTTTGATCCCGGTTTTACGATAAACTCAATAATCTCAGCATCAACACCATGTAAATTAGCAATTGCCGTAACATCTCCTTTACGAACATATTTAAAGATATTACTCGCAGCAATAATCTTTTTATTGATTAATGTATCTATACCAATATTTTGTGAAAGGTGGATGTAATCAATATTCTCAACTCGTGCAATCGTTTTTTTAACGTTATGATTGGTAGCCACCAAAGAGGACATGATATTAGACTCCGAGTCAGCCGTAACAGCAATGAACGCATCCATATCAGCTAATCCTTCTTCTTCCAAAGCTGCGACATTTCGTCCATCGACGTTGATAATGAGTGTTTCTTTTAATTCAGAAGCTAACTCTTCACAACGTTCTCGATTTTTCTCAACGAGCGTCACATTATATTCAAGTTCAAGTATTTTCGCCGTCTGATAGCCAATGCTACTTCCTCCCAAAATCATGATGTTCCGAATTTCAAAGCATTCTTGCCCACATATTTCTATGATATGATCAATCGAATCGGGGTTAGATATAAAATAGATAATATCATGCGACTTGATCTTGGTGTTTGCGTTTACGATTATCGTATCTTCTTTTCTGTGCAGTGCAATGGGTTTAAAATTCAGATCTGGATTTAAATAGGAACTTTCTTGTATGGTTTTATCTACTAAAGCTGATTTTTCATGCACTGAAATTCCAAAAACGGTCAATTTCCCTCCTTCAAATTCATGATCATCTGTGAAAACGGATCGATTAATCAGCCTTTTTATTTCTTCAGAAGCCAGTTGAACTGGAGAGATGAGTTCATCAATTCCCAACGATTCTAGAAGGTCTGCATTATCTTCATCTTTTAGTTCGAGGTTGTTAATTCGAGCTATTGTTCTTTTAGCACCAAATTTTTTAGCTAGAATAGAAACCAATAAATTAGTTTCTTCTGATGAAGTAACGGCAATTAACAAATCACATGATTCAACCTTAGCCTCTTTTAGCACTGAAATTGACTTGGCATCACCGTGAATAGTAAAG
>Ga0181553_10005706_pt1 | contig 10392 bp, 2 predicted proteins | sample 011ome_17_FD_133753 | JGI IMG/M metagenome (GOLD analysis project Ga0181553, IMG submission 133753) | Coastal salt marsh microbial communities from the Groves Creek Marsh, Skidaway Island, Georgia - 011502XT metaG (megahit assembly) | ecosystem: Environmental > Aquatic > Marine > Intertidal zone...
CTCGCCATCAGTGGTCGCGGCAACAGTGGTCAGTCGCTTTACGACGTGCTTAATGGCGCGACAGAGTTCTGGACGAGCGGTGACGGCGTAGGCCGCACGGCATCCGCCGGAAAGAAAGCCTACAGTTCTGAATTCGGAAACGCTGCAGCCAGCAAGGAACGCTTCAGCGAGTATCTGATCGGCGGCGAGTTTGAGTCCGGCCTGCAGGAAGACACCAAGCGGATCCTCGCCCTGACCGCCTAACCCTAACCAATGGCGGCCATGTGTAATGCATGGCCGCCCATTTAAAATGGAAACAGTAATCAAGTGGCTTGTAGCCACCGTCATATTCTTCGCCATCATGGCGATCATCGGAAACGTAGACGTGTATCTCGAATCACTATTCCCGAACCCATGAATACGAAGCCAAAAGTATTACGGAACCACCCCTTCGTAAAAGCGAAGGGGCAGCAAACGCGCATCCAGTATCACGACCCTACATCTAAATCGAAACACGCCGGAGGACGGCGGTTCAAAAAGAAAAAGAAATCGAAATGATCCACTGACTCAACCCAATAAACCAATGAAAGTATTAAGTAATAGCAAGATGGATATCACCATCGAAGTAACTCCATCCCCACCGTTTGAGGGGATAATCACCTACAGGGCAACCGCATGGGTGGGTGATCGGTATACCTCGCAGATCTACCCACAGCGGGAGAGCTACTGCCAAGAGTGGTGTGCGAATGAAGCGGCAAAAGAACTTAGCTCTTTTATGTCGAAGCAGTATCCGAAAGCTACGTTCAAAACTAAGCTGACCGAGAAGGTCGAGACTAAGTTCTCATCAATGTAATCAGCGATATGAACTACGAAAGACAACCTAATAAACTCTAGATATGGACTATTTACAAATCATAGGCCTGATCCTCATGGCCCCACTGACCATCGTGGTCGTGGCCATGAACATGGCCAAGACCGAAGCCCGCCGCCTCCGCAAACTCAAAGAGCGTGCAGAACGTAAACGGTGGAAGGGAATGGAATGATCCTAGATTGTATCCGAACTCTAATGCCAGTATCCGTATTCATACTGATACTCTTGTTAATCCACTACTTAACCCATTAAACCCTACGGCCCTGCCCCTACTATTGGGGCGGGCCTTACCTTTTACCAGATCATGAAAAACAAAACTAAAATCCAATCAATCGTCCCTTACCTTTTCCACCACCAATGGGTCTTCGACTCAGACCGACACGGTCTTTATCAAGAAGAGTTTGTTTGTGGTATGACTCAGATCATTGACGCCGTCCTCGACGACAATGGTATTGAACCAATGTCTGTCGCATCCGGATTCCGGCTTACGTTCTCCGCGAACCGTTGGCCCGAATCAACTCATGTCCTCCAGTGGCTGCACGAAGAAGATGGTGGGAACGTCTACGAGATTAGACTCAAAGACGGCTCAACAATGCAGGGTTGGTTATGCCCTGCACTGTTGTGCTTCTTCGATAAAGCCCCGAAACAGATCCACGTCTCTGTCGCTGAGATCTAGTCTTTGAGCATGAGGTAGCGTGGCTGCTTGTTCCTCTCTTCGTAGAGGACAGCAGCCTGCTTCAGTTTACCGCGCTGGGTGAGTCCATCTAAGAATCTCTTGTTGATGTCTGGTCGATCCATTACTCCGAAGAAAATCAATCGGGCTTTGTCCTTACCAATCCCATATTGTTTCATCAGATCGAACTGTCGGTTGATCCCAACGCCAAGTTTATCGAATCCTCTAGTCACTCGATATAACTCCTTGTTCAAAGCCATTCGACCTTTCAGGTCTTGTTCATAGATATCGCGGACGTCATCATCGCTGATCGGTTTGTCCCCATACAGCTTGAATTTCTGTTGCGTTACATCCCTCAGGCGAGACGTGTGGTCTCGAAGGAAGCGGCGGAACTGCTGTTCTGCATCCACTGAGTGGGTCTTAACCGGATATACCCCGTCTAGAAGCTCTCCGAGTGGTGAGTCAGAGAACTTATGATAGTCCCCGCCAGCAGCATTGACGGCTTCGAGAACGTCTTTTACGACACGAGGCTGGTAGGCACCTACAAAGAGATATGACATACCTTTGTAAAGAGCAGTGCCAAAACTATCGGCTTCTGGAATCCAGATCCTTCGTCCTGTAGTCGAGTCACGGTTTTCTTTGATATCCGTCAACGATCCTGCTAAAATCTGTTCGTCCAGATACTGATCAAGGAATAGTCCTTGGATGAATTTACCTACCCCTTCGAGTACATCCCCTTTGGATATAGACTCGAAAGATCTCATAACTGGATCGGCCAGCAAGCTGAACGGATTAAGGTATGTTAGGTCGATGGATGTCAGGTCCTTGCGATCTCCAAAGTAGAAGAAGGTATGGCCTCTGAGATATTCAGGCATCGATTTCCGGAGAGCTTCTTCCTCATCATCCCCAATCCCCATCAACCATGACAGAAGCGAGGCTGATGAAGTCGAAAAGACCCCAAGCATCATGGTCATCGCATTGAATCGCTTCCTACCTCTGGCGGCAATGGTTGGGTTATCGCTAGCCTTTTCTTCTTTGGCCAATTTATAGGTGTTCCAAACGATTCGCGGAACCTCAGCTTTGAATCGGAGGAACGGAGCGAGAAGTAGACCGTAGCTTCCTTTCGTCATGTCTCTCACGATTGGAGGAGCTTGACTCAATGACTGGGCGGTCATCTTAACTTTCTTCGCAGCCATCCTCTTGAGATCGTAGTCTTCAAGACTACCGATTTTAGTATTTGGATGGTCTTTCTTCGCTTGCCGTAGGATCGAAAGTTCATGCTCATAATAAGCAATTTTGTATGATCCATCGATGGATGCTGACAAATTAGTAAGCTTCTCTTCAACGCTTTTGGTAATCGCCTTACCCGTTTCTCTAGCTTTAGCAGGTATTTTCTCAATAAGCTTATTGAGTTTCGACATTTTAGCTTCTGGTGAGATATCACCAGACATCAGTTCTCGAATTGTCCCTGCCCGAAGTTCATCTCCAAATACGCCGAGACCAACTAGTTCGGTCAAGTATGCATCGAGTTTGTTCGGGTCTTTCCACATCTCCTTTGAGAACCCGAAAGAGTTTGTGAAGATGTTCCAGCTAGTATTCATACCTTGAGCTGGCCCGAAGAAGAGGGCGTTTCCAAAGATGTTTCTGAGATAGAATCCAACCGAACCGAGAGTCTTGAACAACATAGACTTACCTGTGATGTTCCGAAGGAACGCCGCCACAGAACTTAAAGTCTTTTCAGACGTGCTGTTTAATGACGAACCGTAAGGTGGAGTTACGACGTCTTTTAAATCGTCGAACAGCTCCTTCTTTACGAAGAGGTTGTAAAGAGGGTCGTTCCGATTCGCACTCGGCTTGAGTTCTGTGTAAAGTTCTGGATTCTTTCGTGCCGTGTTAGCATCAACCAAGAACCCTTGTTTCTTTCCTACCTTGGCAAGGTTGCTACGGAAGACCTGTTCTGCGGCTAAGTTGGAAACAACTGAGAACGTCCTGACGATCAGGTCAGTTCCGGACTCCTTACCGTATTCGCCTAGAAGATCCCGAAGGCTCTTGTCTAAGTCTTTCCTCTTCGTGAGGTTCTTAACGACTTTTGAATAACGATTACTTACAGTTGAGTCCCCACTGACGACACCTTCGTATCTCGAGATAAACTCTTCGAGAACATTCTGAGCATACGACTTACCGTTGCCAGCCTCTTTGTTGGCATCACGTAGGGCTTTTTCCGCAGCAGCCTCTGCTTTGGCGGTATCACTATTTTTCTGTAGAGCTGCTGCCCGAGCTGTGTCTTTGAGACTTTTCTCAAAGTAGTCCATCGCAGCCTGCCTGATTTTTGCGTAGTTCTTATCCTCCCTGACTTTGTTAGCGTAAGTCGGGTCGTCGAAAATTCTGTAAGCTCTGGTGAGATAGAAACCACCCGTCTTATCAATACGAATTTTGATGTCTTTGGAAACGCCAGCTTCAGTGAGCTTATTCTGGATTGGCTGAATCAATTCCTTACGCATACTCGTGATCAATGTCGCGAGATCAGGTGATCTTCTTGAGATCGTCTGGACGGCTTTATTTTGGCTGGCCTCAATAGCGGAGATAGCAGCATCCTCCGCATCGGCGATATTCTTGTCGCGAAGCTGCCTTGAAGTTGCGATGTTCGTTTTCTTCTGGGCTTTAGTTAGTTGGTCGTCCGCTTTGATTGCGTCCCTTCTGGCTTTATGAGCGGCTTCTTCTTGGGCGTAGAATTCGTCGCTGACAAGATTCCCGTCGAAGTATCCTTGGGCATCTGCGATAGTCTGGAGCATCGCATCATCCAAGACGATTTGATCTTTTTCTAGAACCTTCTTGAACTTAGCTTGGAAGGCTTTAAGGGCGGAGTAAGAAGCGCGTTTCAACTCGTCACGCTGCTCGATCAGATCTCTTACAGGAGAACCTACATCCCCTATAAGGATCCGATCTATCCACCGTTCTGGTTTCTTGTAAGTCTGGAATTCAGCCATCGGCATCTCAAGCAGCTTTACTACGTTGGAGAAGTCTAGGTTGGTGATAGTAGTGGTAGGCATCCCTCTGGATGCAAACAGCTTGAAGTTGATACCGAGAGCTGCTGCTCGATCATTGTATTCGTCGCGTAGTGACTCGATATCTACATCGGGCTGGTCTTTGGCCTGCTTGAATTCAGAAACAAGAGGGCGGACTTCCTTTATCTTACGGAACAGCAAAGGTGGGATCGTTTTCCTAGCGTAGGCTTTTAAGGAATCGCTACCTTCGGTGAGGTCAAAGGTCACGTCTATTGATTCACCAATACTCTTCCAAGCCTTCGCAGCCATTTTGTTCTGCGTTGCGCTACCCTCATTCAAGGTCTTGTTAAGATCGATGTCTCCATTAGCATCCTTGACCGCGATACTCTCTAGGAATTCTGCACTTCTTACGATGCTCGCTGAAATATTAGAAGCGTCTTCGCGGAGCTTATCCGTGATTACCTGCTGCTTATCTTCAGGTAGATCCCGTAAGAACTTTGATTTGTTGAATAAGACTTCGTCTACCAAGTCCTCTGCAAAATCTTCGGCGTATTCGGGGTTGCTTGCTCGTGTGATAATCCTCTGAACTTTTTTAGGGTCATTTGGTTTGAAACCCATCGAAGGCCAAGTGTAGTAACCATTCATTGCAAAAGCCTGTTCAAGCTTGGCATCCGCAAAGAACTGTTTTTTCGTTGCTTCTGACTCTTCTTCGCTCAGGGAGTTAGTAATGTCATTGTAAGTACTTACAAGTTTCCTTTTATATACAAAACCTTTACTGGAACCAGCAGCTTCAGTGACTACCTTGTCAATGCCTGCCTGTTCACTGACCATAATCAATGCGGTCATAAGATCAGAAGAAAAGCCTTTTGCAGCATCTGTCTGATTAGCCATGTAGCCAATGCTGATCACACCAGAAGGCCGGATCTCAGTATCTTCAATTTTACCTATTAGTTCTCCGGAGGGGTTAGTAAGTTTAATGTCCACTTGGAAGGAACCAGAAATATCATCTTCAAAGATATCTACAGAAGCCATGTAAGTATCGTTGCTTAGAGACTCAACAGCACTAACGATGGCTCCCAAGTTCAGGTCAGGACTCACTACGTCAATATCGACTGGCTTAAACCTTGAGGTGGGGCTGAGTTCCTCCTGTAGTTCCGCTAGGAGGGTCTCCTCAACTTCGTCTTCACTTAAATCCCTAAGTTCCCTAGCGTCTTGTTCATCAACATACCCCTCATCAACAGCAATCTGAACTCTGTCTCTATCTTCAGGAACAAACTCAGAGGCATCGCTCATCCTCAATCGGGCCTTAGCCATTACGACATTTGGGAAATCAGAAGGAACCGTAGAAGCATACAATCTTACTACCCCTTCTGCTTGTTCCTGAAGAATCGACGATTCCTCAACTGGATCGTAATTTACTAATCTAGCAAACTCCAAAGCAGAAGCGTCAGGGTCATTTACATCCAAACTTTGGATATCGACGTTTCTGTTGAACCCGAGATTCAAAAGAGTTGCCTCACGGTTGACTTTTACAAGCAGACTATCCAAAGCAGTAGACTCTCGATCCATTTGCTTTGCAGCAGAAAGTCGAGAGAAGTAAGCTCTGATATAACGGGTAATGATCCTGAAGATACTGGGATCACTCGACCAGAAGTCGTAATCGTCTTCAGTCGTCGTTCCCGTTCTGACTTTCTCGAGATGCATACGGAGCTTCTCCTCAGCCAGACGTTGCTTTTCTATTGCAATAGCATCTAAGATTTCAGGATCAGTATCTTCTGTAATCTCAGTTTGAATTAGGTCTATCGCGGCGTCTCTTTGAGCCGGATCACGGTAGTAGGTGTTAGCTATCCCTATGAAGTCCCCTTCGACTAGCGACATTACGTAGTCCGAGATCTCTTTTTTGGTGAGGGCATTGAAAGAAGCGACATGGGCCAGCTCATGGTGGATCAAGGTTTCCGCATATACTTTCGATCCCAGTAAGTCAAAATTCTGAAGGTCTCGCATTAAAACCTTCGGGTTGATCTGCACCGTATTAGCAGTGGCCGAAGCAGGGGCATCCATGTCCAGATCCACAGAAACTTCAACACCCAACGGTAATCGGTTCTTTAAATGGAGCAGGATCGACTCCATTCTCTGCTGATCTGCTGAAGACAAGTTACCAGAACTTCTTACTTCATTGGTGAAGTTATCGATACTATTGTTGATCTTCTCTTGGTCGAGATCCGGCTGTGACTCGATCTGCTCTGGAGTCGCAACCTCACGACTCTGTTCTTCAGGAGTCCCTAACACTTCTGTGACTTCCTTAATATCGCGAGAGGCGGACTCAGCAGATTCCATTGCTGCTTGTGCAGGAGGGACGGCAGTCGTTCTGAAAGGCGTCTTGCTGAGTGATATAACGTCAGTCAGAGCCTCTGTGTAAGCGTTCTTCTCACGTCCAGTAAGCTTACGGAACATAGAGATGAGAGACTCCATAATGCGCTGGAAGAATCCGCGCTGCCCTTTAGGAGGTTCTAAGCTCTTAATGTGAGCTTGAAGCTTTGGAGAAAGGAGGAAATTCGCAAGGAACTCATCGAAGTTCTCAAAAGCATCTTCCAAAACAGGAGTAGTAATCTTACTCTTACGATACTCTTTCTCTGCGAGAGTGAACAGATTCTGAAGTCTTTGTCGAGCAGCCCTTTGATTATCGTTGAGGCTGTCCTCCGGTTTGTTCGCTACATCAGAAAGGAAAGCGTGGGTATACTCTTCGAGAAGGACGTTCTCCAGACCCAATCCATTTCCGGTTCTAAGGTTCACATAGACGACATGCCGTCCGTCTTTCAAGAGTGAATGCTGCCCTGCTACCGGATAAAGACTCTCACCGAGAGAGAACTCTACAGTCCGGAGAAACGCTTCGTCTTCCAGAAGAAGCTCCGCGACCAGCTTGTGTGATTTGCTGTCACTTGTCTTAGCAATCTTCTTGAACGCTGAAATTACAGATTCAGGATCTCCGTCTACAAGACCGAGACGCTCGACATCTACAGCGTTTTGTTGCTCGAGGATGGCTCTGACTTCCTCGGAAACGTGTGCGCGGGAGAATCTCCGGCGGACGGCCTGATCCATCGATTTAATGAAGTTGGTAGCGTCTCTACGGCTAAAGGTCCGACCCAGTGACTCACCCATAAGTCTCTGCACTTCTGTAATAGCTTCAGAGTTATCCAGAGGATTACCTTCGTATCGATATGTGAGGTAGCTAAGATACAACGCATCCTTGATGTTCACCCCTGCATCAAGCGTTTCTTCCTCAAGTCGGCGCACAAACTCCAGAACTTCAGGTCGAGAAGTATGGCTTCCAGTTCCAAGGTATGTCCCAAGATGACCCATCAGATCGGAAGTCTTCATCTCTGACACAATCCCTCGCATACGCGGGGTAGCGTTGGGTTGGATGGCTTCGATATAAAGATCAACAATAGAAGCTTTCAAGGCTGGTGAAGCTTCAATCTGGCTCGTCATATTCGAGATAGCGTCCTTCAGCGTGTTGTAGAAAGTAGCCTCATCGATAGTATCAGAGGCATCGACAGAGCCGAGGCTACCGGAGTAAGCTACCCCTTGGTCACCTTCCCCATAGATGTCGCTGGCCATGTCCGGAATTTGATCGAAGTCGAAATTAGCGTTATCGACTTCAACATTCTTTAATTGCTGGACCCCACGAACTTTCTCTTTCGCTATGTAATTCTTTACCTTTTTCTTAAAGACGGAATCGAAGGTAGGCATCGACCCAGCTTTAAAAGCATCGTTATTTAGGATCTGAGTATCTACATACCCGACGATAGAATCAGTGTGGGTCTTGCCTTTGCCAGCGATAAATGGCTGGACGGCTTGAGCAAGCTCGACTTCAGAGTCGATATCCACTCTAGATAGGAGAGCTTTCTTAACGGCATTCTTACTCTTCTTATTATTCTTAACTCTAGATTCACCAGCGACTACCTCAATCGCGTAGTTCATCTGGCTCTCCATCACGCCCTTCAACTCAAACAAGTGGAGGAGTCTGCTATATTCAAGGTAGGCTTCGTTAAAAGCAATATCGGCATTCGTGTCGTCAAGTAGATCGTAGCCTTGCTGCAAGGTTGCCCCACGAGACCCCTGTAAGAGAGTCCTACGGAGGCTCCCGTCAGTTTTGGAAGCCTCGTAAAAATCGTTTAACTGCCGCTTGATGTCCCCATAAGTAACTTTTCTGTCTGAGACATCTTGTGTGAACCCCCGTTCGTTGATCTCTCTAGCACCGAAAGGCATGACATTGTCATCTTTGTTAGCCTCAATGAAGGGTATGCGAGTCAGATTCTGGATGGCCGCTAGGTCAAATTCTAAACTCTTGATTGGAGTGACTGGAGTAACTGCGGACTCGACACCAATTCCAGTGTCCGAAGGTTTAATGACATCGACAACAAACCCATCACGAACTTTGATCGAAGGGTTGATGTCGAAAACATTCACTGAATCGGGAACAGGGATTCGGATTTCATGAGCCAACATCTCCGCAAGGGCAACGGGATCGTTATTGAAAATCCCGTTTCCTTGGTTGTCTAATAAGCCTTTGACTTTGCCCTTGGCGATTTTACCAGTCGCAGGATCAAAGCGCGTGATCGCACGCATCCCTGTAAACTTGCCAGCCTGATACTCTGACTGAATAAGGGGATACTTACTGAAGATTTGTTTCGCTAAAAACTCTGACTTGTCGGCAAGCTTCTTGGAAGTAAAAGGAACGCCATAAGTTTTGTTTGAATTGAAACGAACAGGGAAGCCTACCTCAGCTAATTCCAAGACGGCCTCTACAGCATCGGCTTCTTCCTCTGTAAATTCTTCACCAGATTTAAAGATCGCTTTGTCCGGTTCTTCGATAAACTGAGTTTTAAGGGGGCTGACCTCTACTTCGGTTTCAACGACTTCGATTTCGTCTTCAGGTCTTATATCGATTGGACCTGAGATCTTTTTGGCGTTTTGTTTTTCTTTGCCTTTTTTAGACTTCGGGAAGTTATCAAGCTTCTCTGGCGAATTGAGGGATAAAATCCTATTAACTGTACGCCGCAAAATACGTTCTGGAGTATTTTGAATAGTAGAGAGAATCTCCTCTGTATCTTGTTGGTCTTTTTCTTCTGCTTTCGCTTCAAAAGATTCTCTTTGCTCTTCTCTTTGCTTCCTTTTTATCTCGGCAAAGTCCGCAAATGCCTCTGCGGCAGAAGATGCCGTCGCGTTTGGAATCTTCTTGATACGTGCTTCAGCACTTGTATTAACCAGAGAAAGTCTAAACCTATCGTAATCATCTTTCAATTGGCCTCCGGCAATTTCGCCATCTTCGCGTTGATAACGCCAACTTGCGTATCCATCCTTATCCACAAACAGCCTAGCGATATTCTTGCCAGACCCATCTAAATCGTATTCATAAATTCCTTCCTCCAACGATCCCGCCCATTTTCGGAAGTCCTCTTTGGTCTCTACCCCTTCTGGAAGATTGGAATAATAATCTTCACCACCTATTATTCTAAAGGTCTCTTCAGTTTCAGCCGCTGGAGCCGGAGTTTCTTCAACTACTGGAGTCTCACCTTCGAGACGTTGACTAACATCCACAACCTCCGGCTGTGTTTCAGCCCCGATAAGCGGGGTGTCTTCCGGTCTGACCCTCGCCGCAATAGAGTATTGGGCTTCTAGAACAGATGCAGTAATTGGGCTACCTGATTCTCGCAAGCTCTCCGAAGCTTTCTCGAACAAGCTTCTCCTAAAGTCACTTTCCTGTTGCTGCCTCATGGCTGCATTCATTTGGAAACGAGGAGCTACCTGCTGGGCTGTAGTCACAACAGAACCTATAATACCTCCAACTACTGCGGCATTGA
>Ga0181553_10005707_pt1 | contig 10392 bp, 6 predicted proteins | sample 011ome_17_FD_133753 | JGI IMG/M metagenome (GOLD analysis project Ga0181553, IMG submission 133753) | Coastal salt marsh microbial communities from the Groves Creek Marsh, Skidaway Island, Georgia - 011502XT metaG (megahit assembly) | ecosystem: Environmental > Aquatic > Marine > Intertidal zone...
CAAGAATACCAACGCGAAAAGAAGAGCGAACGAGAAAAAGGAAGAAAGCGCGGTGATAAAGTTCAAAAACAGAATTCCATCGTCTGTTCCCAAAACTGTGGGTGTCGGGGAAAATCGTGACGTCGCAAATTCCGAAACGTCAAAGTCCTCTCGAAGAGCTCTGTTAGCGACGAAAGGAATTCTGGTCCTGTGCGAAGCGACCATTTTTCCCTGGCTCTCGGAATTCTACACCAGACCGAAAGGCGGAGGCGTTTTAGACGGCTTCGATATCCCAAACGCGAACAGAGATATTCGAGTGTTTTCGAGTGAATTTTTCGAGAGTTTGTTGCCGGCGGAATATTCAGAGTACGACGTCTTGCGCGCGAAAGAATGTTTAAAAACCGGGGAGAGTTTGATGAAGGAACAAAAGTGGGACCAGGCGATCGTCTCGTTACAACAGGTTGAAAAGTTAATACCGAGGGAGTATAAGATGAATCAAAAGACGAAACTTTTAATCGCGGAGTGTTATAAAGCGATGGGCGCGCCTCAATATTTCAACGCGGAGTATTTAGAGGCGAAAGGGAGCGTGTGGTGGTGGGGGAGAGGGTTGAGGTGGCCCGGGTGGTACATCATCGCGTATTTAGGGGCGAGGCACGTTTTCTTTGAAAGTAAGGAGGATAAGGTTGGCGAGGCGAGCATTACGGAAGGGATTTTGATTAGCGTGCTTGCTATCAGTTATCTCATGTTACTGAATCAATTCGGTTTGCCCGATTTGTAAATGTAAACTAAGCGTCGTTGCGACATTTTTGTACATTATCATCTATTATTATTATTATTATTACTACTACTACTACTATTACTACTATTCGTTTAAATCTCGAGGCGCGTACCGCGGATTTGGCTTTTTCGTTTCCATCGGTGAGACGAATCCCGGAGCGGTCATCGTCGGCGATTTTACAAAGCTCGATTTCTTCTTCGGCGCGTCCATGGCTTCAAACATTTTTAGGGAATCTTTGAACCCAGGCGAGGCGTGAATAATTTTCTCGGATAAGGAGGTATCGGAGTCGTCGTCGCCGTCTACTACTGCTGCTGCTACTGCTGCTACCGCCGCGCCGCTACCTCTGCTGCCTTCACCTCTGTCGCTCTCTTTTTTCGATGGAGTTTTAAAAGTCTCGTTTGTTTTCTTCGCGCTAAGCGTTGCTTTGTCTTCAAAGTCCTGGACGAACCAATCGGAAGGACGCGCGAAGCTATCCGCGTAATCCTGTTTCGTCGGCGTGATTTCAAACTCTAGCATTTCCTCCTCCAGATCCGCTTCAGATGCGCATTCTTCTTCGAACTCGAACTGTCCTCCATGCGACGGGTGTTGTTCTTGTTGTTGTTGCTCGTCGACGACGATAACCTCCAACAAATCTCCTCCTCCGTTTATTTCTTCTTCTTCTCTTTCTCTTTCACGTTCTCTCCGCACGACTCTCGTCGCATCCGCACCAACTTTTTGCATCGTCATTTCCCCACTCGCAACTGGATTCCAGGACCCAACGTTTGAAGGCGTGACCATTTGAAACGATTTGCTTGTCGTTGTATTCGCTTTTGTCGCCGTCGTCGTCTCATCATCTTTGTTAAATGTATTATTCTTCTTAATCTCCGCTATGCGCCTCGCCATATCCGCCGGGTTCGACGTCAGTAGTTGCACTTTCTCTCGTCGAACTTCTTCTTCTTCTTTGTATTCTTCTTCTTTATCTTCTTCTCCTTCCGTTTTTGCGCGTTCGCGTTCGCGTTCAAAGCCTCCAACAGAAGAAGAATTCAAAGAAGAATCCATCGCCTGTTTTATCAGCGCCTTCTTATACGCCGCTCTCAGCCGTAACGCTAACGCCGGCGCGATTTTCATCGGCAACCCGCGCTCCTCGCAAAAGTTCACGCACATCTCCGCCGCGTCGTCGTAGTTTTTGTTCGTTAATCGTATCGATAAATACTGTTGTTGTTTATATTGTTGTCCTTGGGAAGAATTCGATTCGATTTCGATATCAATCTGTCCCATGATTTTACTTTCCCTCCTCAAACTCCTCCTTTTCCTCCTCCTCCTCTTTTGGTCCTCGTCCTCGATATCAACAGCAGCAGAAGCATCGGTAGCAGCAGCAGCAGCAGATGCCATCGTTTCCCTTTCCTCTCTCTCTCTCTCTCTTCTCTCTCTCTCTGTTTTAAAATGCAACGTAGTTGTTCTTGTTGTGAGTTGTTTTTGTGTCGGTTCGTTTTCTCTTTCTTTCTTTCTTTCTTTCTTTCAACGAAAAAAAAAAAAAACGCTCGCTTGGTCCACGCTTTTTGAGCGATCATCAACGCATCACATCACACCCATCTCATCGCAGGAGTAATAAAGCGTCGACCGAACAAACATCTTTTCTTTTTACCACTCACCGATTGAAAGCGCGCATTTATATATACACACGCACACACACATATACGCACGCGTATCAATAGTAATACGGTGATGCGAGGAGAAGAAAACGAAGAAGAAAACGAGACGGCGAAACGAAGAAAACGAAACGACGATGATGATGTACAAATCACATGCGCCCCCGAGGAGGAGGAAGAGGAGGAGGAAGAGGAGCTTTTGAAACGCGGCCGTCCGCTCGCGTGGGGAGTCGCAAAGACACGAACGCCTTTTCGCGAAGTGCGCTTTGAAGAAGGACGTCAGTACGAATGCAGGATTCCTTCTTTGCTCGCGGCGTTTGAGCAAATTGAGCAAAAGTTGAAGAAGAAGAAACCGATTTCGACCGATCCGAAGACGTTCGATCCAGACACGATTTTGAAAATTGACGAGGATTGCTCCGAGAAGGCGATAAGTTTAGGATACAAGCTCGGGACGATTAAACATTCGGCGTACGCTTTGTTGGCGATGGCGGGGCCGGGCGGAATGAAGGCGGCGAACATTGTGAGCATCGCGAAGCGGTTGGACTTGTATAATCCGGGTACGTGCAAGACGCCGAATGGCTCAGTCACCGCGGTGTTATCGCAAGGTGCGCACTTTCAAAGAATTGCGCCGGGTAGGTACGCGTTGAAGGAACACGTAACGGACGAATTGCGGGGTGGAGATGTGTGGCATCCGAAAACGAAGGAGACGGAACGGGATGATGTATCGGTGATTGATTTAGTTCGTTCGGGACAGCTCAGACCGTCGTTCCGCGGCTCTTCTGAAGCTGTTACTAATGATGACATCGTTAATGTAAAATCATTCTTGGAGAAGAATCAAAAAAAACACTCTTTGACTCTCCAGGAGACTCCCGAAGTGGTCCGAAACCACTTTGGTCCGAAACCGAAGTGGTCCAAAGAGGAAGACGAGGAGTTGATTCGTTTGGTCGCGAAATTTGGCACTCGCTGGTCGTCAGTTTCGAGAGCGCTGAACGGGCGAGTTGGCAAACAGTGCCGCGAACGATGGAACCATCATTTGCGACCGGACATTCGACGCGGGTTGTGGTCGACGAAAGAAGAGTCAAAGTTGATCGAGTTACACAAGGTTCTCGGAAACAAGTGGGCGGATATCGCGAAAGGTTTACCCGGACGGACGGAAAATTCGGTGAAGAACCACTGGAACGCGACGTTGCGAAGAGGAAGGACAGACGGAACGCCGAGCGAATTGAGAGTGTACGCGACGACGCAAACGAAAGGGAGAGGACCAATTGGACGACCGAGAAGTCGGCATAATAGTCCCAAAGTTGACGAGCGAGAGGCATTGAAGGAAAAGATTTTGTCCGCGAGCGTTCAAGAGATGGTCTCGGCGAATACCGACGACAGTTCGGAGGAAGAAAACGGCGAGGAAGAAACAGAAAAGCACGATACGATGGAAAATCCCCATAAAACCCTCGACGGATTCAAGTGGCGAAAATACGGTCGGAAGAACATCAAATTGGCTTCTTCACAAGTAACGAGAAGTTACTACCGATGTACGCGTCCGAATTGTCCGGCGAGGAAGCAAGTGGACGAAAACGGCCTCGTGAAGTACGAAAACGCACACAATCACGAGAGGCCGAGTTTGTTGTCGCGCAAAAAAGAGCAGAAGCAGCAGCAAAGAGTTTTGGTCGACATGGAAGTGAAAAGAGCGCACGAGTTACTTCGCGAACATTACAAAAACAAGTTAAGCCACTTCATGCTAGAAGCAAACCTATACTTTAAAAACAAGATTAAACTCGAGCGCAACTTGCACGAGCTCACGATCGCGAAAGCGAATCGAAGAATTTCACAGATGATGCTGGACTTGACGCTCGCGAGAAAAGAAAACGAAAAGCTGAAAAACATCTTCTCAGACGGACGCGAAAAGCTGACCCCCCGTGACGGAGAAGAAAGAGGAGAACCACCCGCGAAACCCGAGACGCCGACGACGACCAAAGACGGAAACGACGACCGGGGCGATAAAAAAGCAAGAAAAAAAGAAGAAGAACAAGATGAAGACTTCCAAATTAGCAACTTGGTCTCGAATTATTCTCCCGAGAAACGTAAGGAATGGGCGATTCGACATCTCGTTACAAAAGGGTAATCGTAAAGAAGAATTTGAGCACCCTGTCTTTTCATACTTTCCCAAACAAAAAACTTCTTTTCTCCACACAAATCCACTTCAATCGTCTCGCTCTTATCCCTTCTCCTTCTCATCGTCAAAATGTTTGGAGATCACGGCGTGTTCCGAGCGACGAGCGGGCCAAGTCGAGGTCACTTTGAACCTCAAGTTCTCGAACACGTGCGCAAAAGAAAAGAGAGGAGAGCGAGGATGAAGAAATCTTCCCTCGTTGTGTCCGATTGGACGGAGAATCTCTCCTCTTTGGGATCATCATCAACCGACGACGACGAAGAAGAAGAAGAGATCTTACCGACGCAAACAACGACCCCATCGCAAACGCCGGAAAAACATACGCGTAAACGGTTGAGCGTAAAAGCGGGGGACATGTCCTCTCCACCGCTGCCGGAGTTAAAAGAAGAGCGAACGACTAAAATTATCTCCGTCCAATTCTTCTCCGAGACAGACGAGGAGGAAGGGGAAAAGGAGAGAGAAAATGTGAGCACCACCACCAAAGAAGAAGAAAAATGCTTCGAGACTTTAGTTCGCGAGGAAGTCGAGCGACAAAGAAGCAAGAAGGAACACTTGACGGTATCGTTTGAGGAGGAACGCAACTGTTGTTATCACGTGATACCGGTGACGAGCAGAGAGTGTTTGATCGAATGCCCGCTGGCGTACGGGAACCAAGCGCAGGCGGATTTCGAGGCGCGGTTAGTCGAAAGGTTTTCGAGGAGGAAGAACAAGATGAAAGTGAGCGAAGTGGACGAGAGAGAGAATAGGTACGAGTTGAAACCGTTACACCCGGTGTCGACGAAATCGAGGTGGAGGGAATTGTTGGAGCCGTCGGTGCAAGTGGTTGGTGGAGGGAAGAGGAAAGAGTTAACTTACGACGAACGCGAGGAGAGGAGGAAGTTCGTCGCGACGCCTGAGAAGGAAATGACGACGACGAAGAAACCTGCCGCAAGAAGAAGAATAGACGAAGAGTACGAGTTGCCGACAAAAGTGGACGATTCCGTGTGGAAGGATTTACCGGAAAACATCAGAAATCAGTATTTGATCCAAGTGGAAACGCAAAAGAACAAGAACAACAAGACAGAAAAAGGAGAAGAAGAAGAAGCCGTCTTGGTTGTCGAACGAAGATCAGCGCCTAACGAATACAGACCCGATACGATTACCACTACACCGTACCAAACGGCCACAAATGTTTATAATTTGAACCCCTCCGTGGTGAAAGAAAAGATTACGCACGCCTTGGACATGCAATCGAAGGAAAGAGTTGACGGTCGCCTGAACGCGATATTACACGTGATTCGCGTCATTCGAAACGATTTGAGAAAAACTCGAGGACGAGAGGAAAGCAGAGACTTTTCGGATTGGATACAACACGACTTGGCGAAAAGCTTCCCGGGATGGAGAGCCAAGTTGAGCATGGCTGTAAACACGAACGATTTGATCCCCGCATAAATAGTTTAATGCATTTAGATACAGCAAAAGTAGTTAGAAAACAAACGAAGTTTCTCTCTTTTAAACACACAACAAGCGCGCTCTCTATAACATTTTTCCCAAACTCTTCTTTGAATTTATTTCTTCAAAGGCACAAAATCACACGGCACCAGCACCTCGTTCGTCCTCAGAAAAGATATGGTCCACGGCGGATTCCACCCGAAAACTTCCACGTGATCCTCCTTGACGTTCTTCACCTCCTCGTCTCCTCTCAAGCTCTCCAGCAACGCCTTCGTATTCTCGTCCACGTTCGCTTTCCGAAAGTACCCGCTAAACGTTCTCACCGCCACGGTTCGTTCCGGAACGTCCACCACTCTCACGTTCTCCTTCGATGGTTGCGGTGCTTCGCTTTTTGACTTAATCTCGCTCGCGGGTAGGAAAAATCGCATGTTATACCGTTGTTGTTCTTTATCGCCTTTAGGCGCTTCGACCACTTTTCCCATGGACACCGGTGCCTTTGTTATAGATATGAATTCAGAAAACAATCAAAACGAAACGAAACGCACCGTCATGGAAATCTTCTCCTCTCGCTCGTTTTCTGGTTTCGACATCACGCCTATGTATTTCGCCAGGGACATGAAACTCTTCCCTTGACCTCCTAACACGTGTTCCTAAGAGTTGTTGATGTTTAGTTTAGTTACGATAAAACGATTTCCAATTCTAAAATTCTGATGCGTCTGCGTCGTCGTCGCATACAAAAAACAAACGCACCGCTTCGTAACTCGTCTCGACCGCGATTGCTTGCGCGTAGCGTCGGATTTCATACTCCGCTGTTTTCTTGAGCAAGGAAAACTGAGGCGATTCTTCGTTTATTTTTCCAAAGATGGACAACGCGGCACCCATCTTTGTTGTTGTGACGTCTCAAATGCAGGAACTTTTTGCTCTGTCTGTAGTATTAGTTTGGTATTACAAATGAAATGAAACGTGAATGAAACACACGTTTATAAATATTAGTCTTCTTTCTTGAGCGAGCAAGAATGCGGCGGTCCGTGGTCGGCGTCTTCGCACTTCCACTTCTTGCCGAAATACGCAGCTTTGACGAACATTTCGGTCGTGTCGAGCTTGGGTTGTTTCGAGAGCCACATTCGGACGTCGCCGTCGAACGCGGAGTTGTAAAACATGTAGCTCATATCCACGGCGCGCTCCGGACGCCAGTGGGAGAGATCCGCGTTGAAATTTTTGCAGTTTTTGAACATGCTGAACATTTTTTCGACTTTGGAGACGTTCCATTTGGAAATGTCGCCGTTGAATGTGCTCGCGGATTGGAAGAGGCCGTTCATGTTCGTCGCCGAGGACGTGTCCCATCGATTCAAGTTTTGGTTGAAGCTGGAGGCGTAGTGGAACATGTGTTCCATATTTTCCACTTTTGCGGTGTTCCAGTTATCCAGAGGTTGGTCAAATTTTTCCGAGCCGTAGAACATGTACGAGGCATCTTTGACTGAATCCATCACTAAATCGTTTACGTTCGAGTTGAATTTCATGGCGTTACGGAACATGTTCGAGGTTGTCAATAAAGCGTCGGTGTGTTTGAACGCATCTTTATCGAACTCGTCGGCTTCGCGAAACATAGATTCCATGGATTTCACTTTCTTCACGTTCCAAGGACGAACGTCTTTGTTGAATTTGGACGCGGCGTAGAACATGCCCGTCATGTCGTTCACGTTGGACGTATCCCACTTGGAGATGTCTTTGTCAAAGGAGTTGGCGAAGTAGAACATGGAGAACATGCTCGTGACTTGCGACGTATCCCACTTGGAGATGTCTTGGTTGAACTTGAACGCGCTGGAAAACATGCCGGAAAAATCAACCACAGATTTCGTGTCCCATTTGCTCAAGTCGCCGTTGAAGGACGTTTTATACTTGAACGCATCCGTCATGTCGGTGACGCACGAGACGTCCCATTCCGGCATGACGCCAAACATGGAGAGCTTTCCAAACCGTTCGCATAAACCTTGCACGGGTTCTTCCTCGAGACATTTCTCGATGGCAAACTCAAAAGTTTCGTCGTGGAGACGTTTTTTGTCGTCGGTGCGTTTGGCGCACTGTACCGATGGCGGTCGCGGCGGAACCGCGCCTCCATTGACGTGGACCGAGTTTTTGAGCGGGGGCGGTAAAGGAGGCTTTTCCGAAATGGTCGTACCCGAGGACGACGTAGAGGCATCTTGAATCGTCGGAGGTTTCGGAGGAACGAGCTCTTCATCGGTTTCTCCCGCGTGTTTGGAACTCTCGTATTTTTCGCTGTGATGTTCTGCCAAAGCTGGCTTCACGCCGACGTTGGATTCCATAGCGATGGCGTTGGAAACGTCCGTCGGCTTCGCCGACGGGTCGCGTTCGTAAATACCATCCGGTTTCGGAGGAAGAACAGCGGGTGGTTTCGGAACGTTTCCAGTCACGGTGGACGATGTCACGCCTCCCGGTTTCTTAACTACCGTATACGTCACCGTCGAGCTCGCTTTTGGTGGTTTCGGCGGTTGTATCTCGTGACCTTTGTAAAGGACATTCTTGTTGTCTGTTTTAGAAGAAGAGCTCTTCTTCGTCTTCTTGGTTTTCTCACTCTTCTTCTCGTCGTCATCATCGGAACTTACTTTCGCTTTTATTTTTTCTTCTTCTTCTTTTTCTTCTTCTTCTTCCTTCTTGACGACTTCTCCTTCTTCTTCCTTCTTCGGCTCGTACCCAAACTTCTCGGCGATTTTATCGGCGATGGATTTGATCGCGCCTTCCGTGATGGATTTTTTCTTCTCCGGCTCCGGCGGCGTCGATACCACGCTGTACGTCGTTCTCGTCTTTTTTTCATCGTCATCAATCGGAGCTTCCATGGCTTCGTCGATGACTTTTTCGCCCACTGTTTCATCCTTATCGATGTTCGCTTCCAACTCTTTGCGTTCCTCTTCCTCTTTCTTTAAGCGTTTCTTCTCCATCTTTTTCTCGTACGCCTCGCTCTTCAAATTTTTCTCCTTCTTCATCGCTTCGGCTAAGAGCTTTTGCGCCATCTCTTCCTCGTTCTTCAACGCTTGCTCGCGCTCTTTCTTAGCTAAGAGTTCTTTCTTGGAGAGTTTCTCTTCTTTTTCTCCTTCTTCTTCTTCTTCTTTTTGTTCTTCTTCTTCTTGTTCGCCCGCGCCCGCGACATCTTCTTCTTGAGCGTTCTGCGTAGTAGCGCAAACAGAATTCTTGTTGTAATCGCACGTTTCCGAGCACGACCCCCACTGATACGCGCTCGAAGATTTGCTCGAATCTTCGCTACTTTTACTGTAAACTCTCGAAAAGAACACGCTCGAGGTTCCAGTTTCCTCGTTGCTCACTTTACTCGGCTTCGTGCACTCTCTCAACCCGAACGGTCCGCCAATTGTTTTCACCATCGGCGCTATTTGTTGCGGGCAAAACCCAGATTGATCGGCGACGTAACACCCGACATCTTTAACCGGGTACCCGAGATGCGGCGCGTGACTTTCTTTGTTCACGATTGGGTACAAATAAAACCCGAAATTGTCGCCGTCTTCCAAGACACCTTCCTCTTCGATTTCGTACGAACCGCACTCGGTCGCGCGCATTTCGATGGATTTCGAGAAGGATAAGTTCGGGTTGTCTAATCGCGCCACTGCAATGCGAGCGCCGACGACGCCGGTCCACTCTTTCGGATCAAAATTCAATCTCTCCAGAGGCGAGCACGCCGTGTGCAACGTGATGACTTTCCCGCTCTTTTCATCAGTGCTACCAGCGGAAGCCGACGCCGCGGCAACTTTTTCCGCCGCTTTACTATTGTCCTCCTCCACGCTCTTCTCCATCTCCTCCAAAGCGCTTTGGCTCTCGGGGCCGTCGTTCTCACTCTCGTCTGCTTTTTCTCTCACTTCTTCTTCCTCTGCTTCTTTCACCTCCTCTTCTTCCTCCTCCTTCGGTCGTAAACTCTCCTGGTCCAGCGCCGGAGGTTTCGGTTCGTCCTCGAGAACCGTCTCTTGCTCTTTCTTCTTCAAAGTCTTCTTCTCAACAGCGACACCATCGACGACCTTGGGCGTCCTCGTCGTTTTCACTCCCGTCGTCGTCGCTTTCTTGCCGCCGAAACCGAGGAAAGAAGTCGTCGATGTTGTTCTTCGTCCGTACGCTTTGTTGGCCAGAGCAGAGCTTGCACCAACACCCTCATTCGTACGCACAAAACGTTTCACTAACGATGCAGGAGAAGAAGAACCAGAGGAGGAAGAAACGAGCGCGAACAATCCCCCGACGCACGCGAACGCGACTGTCGCGGCGGTTTTGATCGTCGTTGTCCTTTTCTTCCTCCTCAAAGTTGTTCCGAACATTTTCGTCGCGTCCTCTTCGTTCTCGACATCAAAATCATCATTTTCATCATTTATTAAAGGTTGTCGCTCCAAATCGTA
>Ga0181553_10005713_pt1 | contig 10387 bp, 8 predicted proteins | sample 011ome_17_FD_133753 | JGI IMG/M metagenome (GOLD analysis project Ga0181553, IMG submission 133753) | Coastal salt marsh microbial communities from the Groves Creek Marsh, Skidaway Island, Georgia - 011502XT metaG (megahit assembly) | ecosystem: Environmental > Aquatic > Marine > Intertidal zone...
CGCGCCCTCAAATGAAACCGGAATCGGCAGGCTCCCCGCTCAACGACGAATGCACGGTTCCCCGGGGAATCCTTGCGAAAACGCGTTTGCCACCTACTCGATGAGGTGCCGAAAGCCCACAGCAAAATGGTGCATAACTCGTGGCTGCAACGAATCCGGGAAACAAATCAATGGAAGCCGGCGATCCGAACGCTACCGCTACATCACCTACGCCGACGGAACCGAGGAACTCTACGATCACCAGAGCGACCTCTGGGAATGGCAGAAACTCGCCGATAATCCGGAATACGCGGAGGTGAAACAAACTATGCGTCAGAAGTTGCCGACTCATCACGAACCGGACGGGGCGACTTATGTCCCACCAAACCCTAATTGGGGTAAGCAAAAATCTAAATCAAAAAAATAAAACGAAAATCGAGCTTCCGGATCGCAACCACAGCGGTCGGTGAGAGTTCTATTCTAAAAGAGATGTTTATGAAACAAATAGCATTCAAGTTGCTCCTGTCATTTTCCTGCATCGCCATTGGCTATGGGCAGCAGCCGGCAGGTGTCACTACCTCCAACCTTGAGCCGCTGGACAGTGACCGAAACCGCGAGGTGCCGGTGAAGATTTATCTGAACTCGTCAACCGAGCCTCAGCCTGTGGTCCTGTTCTCCCACGGCCTCGGCGGCTCCAGAAACGCCAGCCCCTACCTGGGCAACCATTGGGCTGAGAATGGTTACATCGCCGTCTTTGTACAACACCAAGGCAGTGACAGTAGTATCAGGAACGGCACGGGTCCGGGGCAACGCTTGATGGCACTGAAACAAGCCATCAGCCTGGAGAATGTGCTGGCCCGCCTCGAGGATATTTCCTTCGTGATTGATCAGTTGGAGATCTGGAATCGCGATGCGGATCACCCATTGTATGGCAAGCTGGATCTGGATCACATCGGCTTGGCTGGACACAGCTACGGTGCGCACACCACCCAGGCCCTCATGGGCCAGGTTTCTCTCCTGAGGAAATCACCAACGGACCCGCGTATTGATGCGTTTCTTCCCATGTCGCCGTCGGCATCCCCGGCAATGAGCCCCGAGAAAGCTTTCGGCAAGATCTCTGCCCCGGTCTTGTGCATGACCGGCACCAAAGACAATAACCCGGTCAGCCCAACGATGACCCCAGAATCCCGCCAACTTGTCTATAAGGGGCTACCCGACGGAGATAAGTATCAGTTGGTGCTGAAGGACGGTCAGCATCATGCGTTCGCTGGCTCCGGTCAGCAGTCGAGGTTTCACATCCCTCATCACCATCCGGCGATATCAGAACTCAGCACCTTGTTTTGGGATGCCTACTTGAAAGAAGATCAAAAGGCGAAAGCCAAACTGCAATCAGACCAAGCAAGAGAACTTGCGGGCTTGATGGAGGAGGATGTTTGGGAGTGGAAGTAAGTGCCCAGTTCCCGCCCAGTATGAATTGAAGAAAAACAATGATGAAGAAGATCACCATCCTAGGCATATCATGCGCCCTCTCCGGAGCGTTTCCCGCTACGTCTGTCGCCGAAGAAGTGCTGCCGGCTCTATCGCAACAAGTCCTCGCCCAATTTCCTCAAGTCGATCGAAACGGGGACGGCAAGCTGACCGGGCGTGAGTGGACCTTCATCGAAAAGGTGATCCTGCGAAGGTATCCCGACGCGGACACCAATGCGAACGGCACGCTCTCGCGCGCGGAACAGGTGGCGCTTGCCAAACGACTGGGCGGCACAGACACGCCTGAGACACCGACAGCCGAATCCGCTGCCGCGACGCCGGAGCAACTGGCGAAATTCCTCAAGCAGTATCCGGAGTCCGATGCGAATGGCGATGGCAAGCTCAGTGCCAAGGAGGCAGCTGCCTATCGTAAGGCTCTGCAAAACAGTCGCGGACAGGTCGCCAACAAGAGAGGTCCCTTCGTCCCTGATCCCGGCTGGAAGGAAGAGAAGTTTCCTGAGCATGCGGTCTGTTACCTGACTCCCGAGCAACTGATGACCCAGTATGGCGGGGACTTTCCCGATCTGCCGAAGTCAGAGGATGGCGTCCTGAGGGTCGTCGGAACGGGGCATAGCTTCATGATGCCCGGCTATCGAACGCTGCCGCACATTTGCGAAGCGGCCGGCTTTACCCAACCTCTTCACACCCACACCGGCGGTGGCATGACGGGAAGCGTTCGCTACAAATGGGAGCAGGAGAACGGAATCTTCGGCTTCGACCGAAAGCCGAAACCCAAACTGCTGCCCGCGATCGCGAATGCCGGTTGGGATGCCATGATGTGGGGGCCCTACGATCAGGATCAACCAGAATACTACCGCTGTTGGATCGATTACTGCCTGAAATACAACCCGGACATGAAGTTCTACCTGTCTGACGCCTGGATCCGGCTTTGGCCATTCGTCGGTGGCAGGCCACCAGCAGATGAATCGGAGTACACTGCTGAATTCCTAACGGCACAGGAGACCGAAAAGCACGAATTATTCAAGAGCCTCATCTCCAGGATGCAGGAGGAATACCCTGACAAAATTTACATTATCCCCACCTCGCTGGCTGTCACCAAGGCGGCGCTTCTCCAGGTAAAAGGAGAGCTGCCCGGCGTCAAAAGTCTTCACAAGATGGTCACCGGTGAGGATCGTTCCATCTGGAGAGATCACCGCGGTCATCTTGGAACAGGGTTTGACCGCCTCGAAGGCTATGTCTTCTACTCGACGCTCTACCAGAAGTCTCCGGAACTGATCGAGAACGGGATCAATTTTGCCGGAGGGCAAAAGGACTATCCATGCAATGAACTCGATCAAGTGTTCAGGAAAATCGCCTGGCAGGCTGTGATCGAGAATCCGCTCAGCGGAGTGGTGGACAGCAATGGATACGGCATCGGTGATTTAGTGGAGTAGCATTTATCCCAATGAAAACAATACCTGGTATGACCTTAAAATATCTACTGCTCTTTGGATGCACCCTTTGGTTTGTGCCTGTTGATCTTGTCGGTCAAGTCAAGACCCCAACCCACCGGCAGGTGTCCTATGGACCGGAAGAAAGGCAATGGTTGAACCTCTATTTACCGGAAGGTAAGAATCCGGCGCCGGTCTTCATCTATGCCCATCACAACGGCTCCACAGCCAATGACGTGAAAAGTTCCTGGGCCGATCGTGCGGTAGAAGCGGGTATCGCGATTGTTAGCTGGGAATCGATTGCGCAGGTTAAAGGTGTTTCTGATCTGCAAATCTGTGCTGCGGATGCGAAGGTGATGTTTGCCTGGGTGAAGGAAAATGCCGAAACCTATCACCTGGATGTCGATCGGGTCATTATTGGTGGACAATCACGGGGCAGCTACGTGAGCTGGGCACTTGCTCATTCCGGTGATCCGGCCATTTTGGGCATCTACATGGGACAGGCTCTTCCAGGCAATTCTTTTGATGAGCGTTTGCTGGAGCCGATCACCAAGGAGGCGCCTCCGATCTTTCTTGCTTATCGAAAGGAACCCGGAGTCGTCGGAGATATTCACGATCCCGCGCATGGGCTGAAGGTGATTGGGAAATACAAAGAGCTGGGGATTGGGGATCGTGCGGAACTCGTGCATACCCTTAGCAAGACGAAGAATAACGATGTCATGCAATTCTTGACAAAGTTCGTGCGTTCGATCGTTGAGCCCGAGTGACAATTGTCTACGATCGTGTGGCCGAGGCAGTGGCGGAGAGGAAGTAATCTTAGGTGTACGACAAATCCGGGCAGCCGCGGAATTCAAGGGCCGCGCCGAACCAAACATCAATCAACGAAAGTGGTCATGATGAGTAAGATGGAAATAGCGAGAACGTCAGTAGTAACGCTGTGGGCAATCCTCACCGCGATCACAGCATGTGCGAGAGCGGAGGAGCAGCTCGATTCGCTTGCGGAAATAATGAATCAGGCGGTGACGGACAAGCAGGTCGCTGGTGCCTCCTTTATTGTGGTGCACCAAGGCGAAGTCGTTTTTCGTGAAGGGTTCGGATATGCCGATATCGAATCCAAGCGACCCTTCACAGCGGACGAACTGCTGCCCATCGCTTCGGTATCAAAGCCTTTCATGGCGAGCGTCGTCATGGCTCTGGTGGATCAGAGGAAGCTGAATCTGGATGATCCAGTGGAGAAATACCTTCCTGCGTTTAAAGGGAAACGAGTCCAAGGCAGCGAGTCGCCCGCAAAGCCGATGACGATTCGTCAGCTGATTTCGCATACGGGCGGATTCTGGGGGAACAAGGGGATTTCTTCGGAGAAGATGGATCTAATCCGCAATTTCGAACGCCCGTTGGATGAAACTATTGACCTGGTCGCGAAGTACGGTCTTGCCTACGAGCCTGGAACCAAATGGGTCTATTCCGGCGTTGGGTATTGTGTCTTAGGACGTGTGGTGGAAGTCGCTCTTGGAGAGTCGCTGGAAGTGATTTCGCAGGAGGCTTTGTTCCGTCCTATGGGTCTGAGCAACACGACCTTTCTGCCTTCCAGGGAAATGCGAAAGACGGTGCCCACCGCTTATCTGAGAAAAGGGCGGGAACTGAAGGCAAAAGACTCCTTGGCGGAAATTGAGGATCTCCGATTCATTCTCCCGGGAGGTTCACTCTTCACAAACCTGGACGCGCTTGCCGCATTCGGGCAGATGCATTTGAATGATGGTTTGTATGACGGAAAGCGAATCCTATCGAAAGAGTCGATTGCTGAAATGCGAAAACTTCAGGGGCCAGAGAAGCCCAGCAGAACTTACGGCTTGGGATGGTTTCGCGACGATGTCTCCGATTCGGGTTTAGCGGAGCTAACGTTTCACGGCGGCGCTTTGGGAGCTCACTTACGAATCGACAGACGACGAGAGCTGGTGTGCGCGTTCCTCGTTCATCAGAACGGTCCCCAAGTGAAGCCATTGAAAGACAAACTTTTAGACCATGTGAACAAGATGTTTCCAGTAGCGTCGGAGCGTTAGGAGAAGGCAACGTTGAAGATTTATGAAACAGCAGCGTTACCTCTCCGAGCGCACCCTGTTAAGTATGGGAACAGACAGGGTTCGATGGGGAACAGGGGCCTGGAAAGTTTTCCGATTTTTCTGTTAACGTTTCGCGTAGAGTATCGGCATACACTTGGATGACTGACGCCTCCGAACTCGAATCACGCGAACGCCTTGCCCTTCTCTGGATTGAGGGGGAGCCGGCAGTGCGCGCGTTTGTGTTTGCCTCGGTCAACTCGTTTACCGACGCCGAGGATGTGGTGCAGAAGGTCGCCCTGACGGTCGCCCGGCGCTTTGACGAATACGACCCCGAGCGCTCGTTCGAAGCTTGGGCGCTCTGGTTGGCGAAGTCGCGGGTGATCGATCACTATCGCGTTTCGGGGCGGGAGAAGCTGGTGTTTTCCGAGCAACTGATGGATCAATTCGCCGATTCGCTCATTGCCCGACACTCGGAGCAATCAGCGCGAGCGGTTGCCTTGGAAACCTGTGTTGAGAAACTCCCGGGCAAATCCCGACAGCTCCTGGAATTGCGCTACGAGGACGGCGCTTCCGCTGAGGCGATGGCGGAGGCCCTGCGCTCGACCGCCGGATCGGTCCGAGTCATGCTGCATCGCGTTCGCAACCTGCTCGCGGAGTGCATTCAAACGGAATTGAGAAAGGAGGCCCAATGCTGAGCGAGGAAAGGCGCCGAGAGCTGGATCGTCTGTTGGACGGTGATCCCTCTGATGAGGATCGCTTACAGATTCAGGCGAGTTTGGAGTCAGATCCCGAGGCGATCGATTGGCTTGCGGAGCGCGCCCTGCTTCACGCAAACCTGCGCCGGACCATGCAACGTCGCGGGACTGAAACGAGGACGCAGACTCAGCCGCAACCACCACCGAGGCGCCCGGTCGTAGCGTGGTCCCGTTCTCACTCGTGGATGGCAGTTGCCGCGATGGTTGTGGTCTTGGCGGGTATCGTTTTCCTGCTGCGCCCGACGTCCGGTCAAGCCTTTGCGACCCTGGAAGAAACCCGGTCCGCATTGTGGGAGAGCGGCGAATTACCGACCGCGGATGGTAGCCGCCTCGGGCGCGGGACGCTGCGATTGGTCGAGGGATTGGCGACCTTGCGTTTCGATTCGGGCGCGGAAGTGATACTTGAAGCACCCGCGAACTTGACCTTGGTCGATGCGATGAATTGTGAACTGAGCAAAGGCACGGCGGTTTCTGATATTCCCGATTCGGCTCATGGGTTCCGGATCAAGACGCCGTCTGCCGATGTCGTGGATCACGGAACTCGTTTCGCGGTCAGCGTGCACGAAAGCACGGGCGAAACCCACACCCAGGTGATGGAGGGACTCGTGCAGGTGGAATATGCGGCCTCCGAGAAAGTCGTGGAGTTGAAAACGGGCCAGAGAAATACGGTTGCCGGGGAACACCTAGGCGTTGCCACAGACGGGATCGACCAGGAACCGCGCACGGTTCCCGTTCTGCCGCTCAACTACGGTCCTGGCTGGACGTTGCTTCCGACGGTGAAAGATGCCTACACCGGAAGGGTGCGGTCACATGAGTCAGAGATTTTGCTCTATTTGAAGAATACGCATGTAAATGAGAACACAGACCGGGTTTCCTATCTGGGTTTTGATCTTGCGAACCTCGGTTCGACCAAAATTGAGGACGCTGAGTTGTTGCTGCATTTCGCTCCCACCGGTTGGGGTCTGGCGTCTCATTTACCGGATGCGGAGTTCAGTGTGTTTGGGTTAGTTGGTAATGTGCCGGAGTGGGATGAATCGATACTCTATGGCGAATTTCCCGGGAAACCGAATGCCATCCATCTCGGTTCGTTCACTGTGCCGCAGGGCGTTCAGAAGGGACGATTTCAAATTCGCTCGGAAGCGCTCGCGCAATTTCTACGTCAGCACTCCGGCTCAGAAATTTCCCTCAAGGTCGTTCGCGATACCCAATCCACCGAAGGCGGAGATTTGGTCCATGGATTCGCCAGCCGGCGACATCCCTTTTTGCCGGCGCCGACTTTGGCGATTCGGTTAGGTAAGGGAGTGGGCGCAGAGGAATCGAAATGAAAATGAGAAACATTCCTTTGCCGTCATTCCTGACTCACTGGCTCATCGTTTTTGCGGTCGTCGCGAATGTATCGCTATCGCAAGCGGCCGATGCCGACCGGCCCAGCGTCCTTTTTCTGAACATCGACGACTGGAATGATTGGAATGAAGTCCTTGAAGGACATCCGCAGGCAATCACTCCAAATCTCAAACGACTTGCCGAACGTGGCATGACCTTTTTCCAATGCGATTTGTTCCTCACCGACTTGTTTCCCGTCGCGCAGTGCCATCTTTACCGGGATTCATCCGGCCCGTTCCGGCAACATCGTCAACGACAACGGAATTCACCCCTGGCGCTTCTACGCGGGCGACGCGGTCACCCTGCCGAAACATCTCTCCAATCACGGCTGGAAGAGCATCGGCATCGGGAAAAACTTTCACAAAGGAGATCGTGATGAGTTTGATGATTATATTGGCAGGAATAGGGAAATTCCGGCAATCAAGGGAAGCGGCATCAAATTGAACGCGTCCGGAGTTTGGGGAGTTTCGTCTGTGCCGACCGGGGAGATGCCCGATTCCATTGCGGTCAGTCAGGGAATCGAAAAACTCTCGACGATTGACGATCCGCTTTTCCTCTCGCTGGGAATTTATCGACCGCACGTTCCGTGGGTAGTTCCGCGGGAGTATTTCGATCTCTATCCGCTGGACGAAGTGCAGTTGCCGAAACATCGCACCGGCGATTTGGATGATCTTCCCGAGCGTTTTCATCTACTCGCTCATCTGGAAGCAAAGTTCGGAAAAGGGTATCACCAAATGCTGGAAGAAAAGGGCTACGACAAGCAGTTCGTGCGAGCGTATCTGGCGTGTGTCACCTTTGCGGACGAACAAGTGGGGCGGATTCTCGACGCGTGGGATGCTAGCCCACACGCCAATAACGGCTACATCGTTTTGTGGAGTGATCACGGTTACAACCTCGGTGAGAAAGAGGCCTGGTCGAAAATGAAGCCGTGGTATGACTCAGCCCACTGCAATCTGATCATTGCCGGCCCCGGTATCCCGGAAGGCATCACCTGCGACAAGGCAGTCTCCCTCCAGGATCTTTACCCGACACTCGTCGAGTTACTGCAGTTGACGCCCCCCTCCCCTTCCCTCGACGGAAACACTCTCGTCGCCCTTCTGAACGATCCACAGAGCGAATGGGATCACCCGGTGGTCATGTCCAGCGAAACCGACGGCATCCGCTACGATGTGGTGCTGGACAACGACTACCGCATGACCCGCTTGATCACCGGCGAAACTGAACTTTATAAGCTCACCAGCGATCCCCACGAATTCGACAATCTCGCAACGAATCCCGAGTATACGTCAGTCATCGAGCGCCTCTCAAAATACCTGACGTTCCGCTATCCCGGGATTCCCGAAGACGGCTGGATTGAAGCTGAGGACACGCCACGGCAGACGTCATCCGACTTCAAACTACGCGGCAATTGCCATTTCCCACAAACCCTTCCCAGTGCATCCGGAGGTCAGGTCATTGGCGCGAATCTTCATGCCGGAAAGGGCAGCTACCTTGAATTTGTGGTGGATATCGAAACGGCCGGGACTTACTCGCTGGGCGCGACGCTCTCAGTGGGAGCTTCCTGCATCGTACTTGTCGACGATGTGGTAGATGATGCCGCCCAGGCCGATTCCGGGTATGCGATGCAAACCGTCAGCACGGTCGAGCCAACGGGTGAGCTCAAAGACATTACTTTTGGCAGCGTTCCATTTGATCAGCCTGGCCTCAAACTCATCCGGCTGATGTCCAACGTCCGGAAACAACAGCTCAAGATTGATCGTCTGCGAATCCGCAAACTCTGACCTCCACCGCGCGATCAAAATGCGGCTGGTTCTGCTCAATCGCGCTCTGGAAGGAACTGACTGACGCTTGGCCCTCTCGACCCGCAATTGAGCCCCATTTTTTTTGTCCAAATCGCCTCCAAACCGCGGACCTGATATCAAGCCCCTTCTCGCGTGATGCGAGGGGCAGCCTTGATCATTTTCGAAAGCAGGAAATTGGAAAGAAAGAATTCGAATTTTGTTAACATTTCCCGAGCCTTATCGGCATACCTGTTATGAAAGACCGCCCCGCTACAGAATCGCTTGAGCGAATGACACGCTTCTGGCTTGAGGCGGAAGCAGTTGTGCGTACCCTTGTCGTCGCCTTGGCCAACTCATTTCCGCGTCCGAATTTGCAAACCTCAATCCTGATGTTCCGCTCTCACAAGCCATCCGCGATCTTTCTCTGTCTGGTTTCTACAGCGCTGGCAGGCTCTTTTTTGCAGAGTGCTGAGTTGCCGCAGTCGCTGAACGCCGTCATCGAAGCTCACTGTGTCGAATGCCACGATGACATTGAAGCCAAGGGCGGGCTGGATCTTTATTCATTGGAATGGAATTGGGCGGATCCTCACACGGCTGAGCTGTGGGTGAAAGTGCATGACCAGCTGGCTTCAGGCGAAATGCCCCCCAAAAAGAAAAGCAAGCTCGACGCCGAGTCGCGAAAATCGGCAGTGGCTGATTTAGCGGACCTCATTAGTCAGACTGAGGTAGAGGCTACCGCAGCGCATGGCAGAGCGGTTTCTCGTCGCCTGAACCGCTTTGAATACGAGAACGTTCTTCGCGATCTCCTCCACGATCCCTATCTCAAGATCGCTGATCAAATACCGCTGGATGGTGAAGTTCACGGTTTCGCCAAAGTAGGGACGGCGCTGGATGTGTCGCATGTTCAGGTCGAGGCCTACCTGAACGTTGCCGAGTTTGCCTTGCGTCGTGCCCTCAACTTTCCAGCCGAAAAACCGGTGTCAGGTACGAAGCGATATTACGCGCGGGAGCAGGGACGAATGTGGGCCGGAAGCGGTAACGGTGCTTGGACTCGCTTTTCGCTGGCGCTCGACGGATTGGAAATCAATGATGAGGCTTCCTTCAAAAAACGAGGCCTGGATCGCGGAGAGAAGAAATCCATTGGAATCGTCGTCGACAGTGAAAAAGCTGAGCTCACCGGACCGTGGAAAAAATCCACCAATCGCCCCAATCATGTCGGAGCGCATTACCTGGCCACGGCAAAGGGCAAGGGGCCGCACTCGATCAAATGGAAGGCCACGTTGCCAAAGCCCGGAACCTATGAAGTGCGTGTCAGTTTCTGCGGGGGAGACAACCTGGCCACGAATGCCCCCTACGTCATTCGTCATGCCAAGGGCGAAACTTCTGCTCTGATCGACCAGGGCACCAAGCCGACGATTGATAATCTATGGTTTCCCCTCGGACGTTTCAGCTTTGAGAAAAATGCCGAGATTTCTCTGAGCGATGAAGATGCCAACAACTGGGTGATTGCC
>Ga0181553_10005715_pt1 | contig 10384 bp, 3 predicted proteins | sample 011ome_17_FD_133753 | JGI IMG/M metagenome (GOLD analysis project Ga0181553, IMG submission 133753) | Coastal salt marsh microbial communities from the Groves Creek Marsh, Skidaway Island, Georgia - 011502XT metaG (megahit assembly) | ecosystem: Environmental > Aquatic > Marine > Intertidal zone...
ACTACAAATCCCCCGTTTGAAAGGTAGAGGGTGTCGTTGGACAGACTCAGCCCTTGGATCTCATTGGTAGGATCGGCATCGGCATCATCAACGTCTATGGCGGTTTGTGCGACCATAGCATTTTCAGCGAGGAAGGCATAGGGCACAGACATAAGTTGCTGCACGGCAGCGAGGGTAAAGGATCCGTTGTTTTCAATAGAGAGTTCTACTTGGAGGTATTTATCTCCGATCCAATCAATGCTTGAGAAAGGATCCGGGGATACTTGAAGCCCTTGGCCGATGACCAGGTTAAACATCCCGTAGAGGTCGGTCAAGACTTCGTGTTCTTCTTGGTAGAGCAGGGTACCTGTAGGGCTGTTTTCTAAAATAGTTAAGCGCACACCAATCTCTGCGTCGTCAATAGGTCGTCCAACAATATCATGACCGGGTACTGGTTGTCCCATTTGGTCAAGCGCAATGGCTTGATAGTTGATGCCTTGAGGCACGGTCTGTCCAAAGGCGAATATGCTTACAAAAAGTAGGAGGGTGGCGAGTAGTTTTTTCATGGTTAGTTGGCTTTAACTAATTTGATGGTATTGTATTCAAAAACACCTGTGATGGTGATCAGGTAGATGCCATTGGGCAGATCTTCTAGGTCTATTTCTTGACGTGTAAAGCTGGTGGCCTTAATGGATGTAATGTACCGTCCGGTGAGGGTAGAGATTTGAATAATATCTCCTTTAGCGACACCAGCGAGGTAAGCAACGGCTGTGGTTGGGTTCGGGGCAATGCTCACTGAGCGGGTGGGCTTAGTAAGTTCACTTTGTTGGGGCTGAATAAAGCCCTGTCGGTTGATGGTCAGTGAGGACTGTCCGGCGATGCTCTGTACGGTAGCGCCCCCGTCATGAAGGCTCGCACCGGCAGCGCCGATGGCGCTTCTGGCGATGCTTTGCCCCTGAGCGGTCGCACAAAGCAGAAAAAGACTACAGGCTGAAAGCAGCTTTGAGAGAGAAGACATAGTTGATAGCTTTTAATTCTTGGTTTGGGTCAGTATCTAGGCTATTAAGGAATTCTATTCTTGATAGGTCGGCATATAGAATCATTCGACTGGTTATTGGGTGACGGAAGCCGACTTTAATTAGGAATCCATAAAGTAATTCAGGAGCGTTGCCTCGATCTATTAGGTCTATAGTCCCTATCTCATTACTTTGAGTAGCAGTGTGCACAAAGCTCAATGGAATTCCTGCTCCAGCATAGAAATTACTATCGGCCATCCAACTTATCGTCGTGGTACTACTCCATAATCCATAGTGATAACGGTAGCCCTCATATGCCATTTGATTATTGACTTGTTCGAACTCCGCAACATCTTGTTCCAGAAATAAATTGGGCCCAAAATGAACGTTTAATCCTAAGGAAGGATAGGTGACCACAGTATTCAATCCTTTATCTTGAAAAGCGGTTTGTTCGGTAAGGAAATTGGTGGTATTAAAAGATTGTTGTAGCCCTATTTTTAATTCTTGACTACTCAACGTGCAAGTATAGAATATTGCTACTAAGAGGAATATGTTTTTCATGATATCATTGGTATTAGCGGAGTATGGTTACATGCCCAGTGTAATGCTGGTCGGAAGTTTGTGAATCAATAACATAATAGTAGTCTCCATTCGGTAACAATACTCCATTGTATGTACCATCCCATGGGACATAGTTTTGTGATTCGGTAGAATAGACTTGCTGTCCATAGATATTGAAGACTTTCAAATCGAATTGGCCACAATCAAACCATTCTATATACCACAAATCTTCATTACCGTTCCCATTAGGCGAGAACCAGTTCGGAATTAAAGGGAGCGTTTGTGTCGGAGGTAAGGCAATCGAAAATATGGTATCACAATCGTTTTGGTCACTCACACGAATTTCCAGAGTATCTATACCTAAACCTTGGATGCTACCGTTAAATGGAGAACCATTAATAAAGTAATTATAGGCTGGCGTTCCCCCTTGAGCTTGGATACTCAGCTCGCCATCATAAGAATTCGCGCATGTGGGGTGAATGGTATCAAGGATTAATGACAGGGGCAGTGGTTGACCCACAAAAACAGAATCAATAGTGCTGCAATTATTCAACGAGGTGAGGAAGTAGGTATACCAACCTGACCACAGACTATCTACAGTTTGCGAAGTATCTCCATTAGCCCAATATAGATTTATCTGTCCTACACCTCCAGATGGGACTAATTCGATGGTGCCATCTATATTTCCAAAGCAACTTACTGGAGATATGGTGGCTTGCCCTAATAATGGATCTGGCTCTGTTAAAGTGAGCTGTGCAGTGTCCACACATCCGTTGTAATCAGTAATAATTAAACTGTAAGGGCCGGCCGGTAGATTGGAAACAGTTGGAGAGATTGAACCGTTAGACCAAAATATTGAATATGGTGCTACTCCGCCTACAAGGGTATCGATCTGGACTACACCATCGCTCTGACCGAAGCAACTGATAGCATAACCATTATAATTTGACCCTTCAGAGACCAAAACATTGATTGGATCCGGCTCTGTCATTATAATAGTATCGCTCACCTCACAACCTTCGACATCCGTTACCATAACAATCACTGTTCCTGCCATAACATTAGTGATAGTAGAGCTCGAATCAAGGGTGTTACTCCAGTTATAGAGATATGGGAATGTACCGCCTGAAACGGAGGTATTGATAACCCCGTTATTTCCTCCGTAACATGAGATATTGTATCCATTGAAATTACTAGTGATGATATTTGAGATCAATAGACTATCCGGTTCGTCCAAGAATATTGAATCAGATTGAATACACCCAATGGAATCTGTAGCTGTTACCCAATAATAACCAGTGGATAAATTTAAGGCAGTGTCGCTACTGTTACCATTGCTCCATTGATAGGAATAGTCTGGTAGACCTCCAGAGGAAGTTGCATAAATATAACCGTTGGATTCACCACTACAGGGTTGCTTTAAGATAAAACTGTTTTGTATATCACTTATTAAAATAGAAACAGTATCGGAACAAGTATTCCCATATGAATCCATTACCTCAACCCACACTGTGGTATCAGAATCCACTGTGAAGGATTTTGAAGCATCGGTTGTTCCATCATTCCAGAGCACACGTACGTGTGAAGCAAATGAATCCCGGATAGGAGAAATATTAAGGGTATCTAAAAGGCAAGAATATAGGTCATTACCAATACCCAACATTACGGTATCAAAGTATACATTTACTGAATCCGTAACATTACAAAGTCCGTAATTTGCTGTGAGCCAATAGGTTCCCTCTATATCAGCATAATAGGTGGTGTTGGTCGACCCATCCATCCAAGTAAAGCTCATAGCATCCTCGAAACCATCTGTCGGTAAATAAATGCCATTATTGGAGGAAGTATCACACCTTAGCACATATCGATCATTCCCAAAGCCCCAAACATATCCAGGTTTGTTTGCCCAAATAAGGTTCGTGTTATTGCCCTGATCGGCACTATGCAGACCAGCATAGAACGGTGCTCCGGATGAACTGATATCTCGTATTTCTAGGTATTCGCCAGAAAGCGTATCCCCTAAATAGATGTTGCCTTGAAGCCCCTGATAAGTGGAGCGAATAAGTATCGGGTTACAAGGATCTCCTCTGCTGTCAAAGTGCTTTTCGATGTATAAAGTTTGACTTTCTTTAATGTAATAGCTGTGGCCATTTGCAAAAACTACTGTATCACACCGAGAACCACTAGAAAAAACGGCATCACCCCTGAATTCTAGATGAGTTACTAATCCATTTGTACTTGATGAGAAGCTGCCCGTACCGTTAGAATTACTAAATAAAACACTGGACAAGGTATCTGCCGAGGTCATTTTAAGAGTGGGGTTTGATCCCCACAATTCAACCAGGGAATTATTAGAATTCACGGTCCCGTTACATATAAACCTGCTGTTTACGCGAATATTGGATGAAGGGATTACCCAAGTACAACCCGAATTAATATTAGCATAGGAAAATGCCATTTGACTATTTTGGTTGGTAAATGTTCCACTATTACCGGAATATCCATGGACATTTAAAAAGTTGCCGTTCAAATCAATATTGCCAGAAGATTGCGTTAAGTACGATGTCCTTAAACTGTCCTTCACTGAATATGTGGTGGAATCAGCTCGAAACAACATTGATTTGAAATAGGAATAAGAAGATTTGATGACCTCGTTTGGATCAGTTGAATAGAAGTTGGTGGCTACATTCACACTAATTTCTTTGTCTAAGTATATACTGCCATAAACTTTCAACGACTTATTGTTACCAGTGCTGAATCCTGAAAAAGTTGAGCTCGAGGTAACATAAAGGTCTTTCGTATAGCCAGATGAACTCAACCCAATTCCCCATGAGGTGGCATTCGAAGTATCGCTATTTGCATCAATAACTATACTATCTATGGGAGTAGGGAGACATTCGCCACCACTTCCACCAGACGATAACGCCCAGTGCGTCGAATCTGTCCAGCTGCCTGCACCACCTACCCAAAATAAGGTTCGAGGTGTTCCTGAGGTGAAGCTGATGCCAGAATTTCCGGCATTATCGAAACTGTAAATACCATTAACAGAGCCGTTATTAATGACTGTGTTGTTGAAAATAGAATATGAAACGATCTTATTACCCCCGTCTAGGTGCCAATTCGAAATACTTCCGGTGGGGGAAAAATCGATGTAATTACTACAATTACCATCTGCACTTATCGAATTAAAATGCATAGTATTAATTCGAAACTCCTTTCCTCGCTCAAAATAGACGCTATCTGCATATAGTACACCATTGATGTTGGTAGAGCCTAAAAATTGGGCAATATTAAATCTATTGTTTCCATGCAATGTTGCGTTATCACCCTGCACAAATAGAGTATCCCATTGCACAAAACTTCCAGTAGTTAAACCCCAGCTATTGGGGCGTAACCATATTTTTGATCCTATGGCAGAGGCAGTTTTAAGATAGGGAGCCGTAAATTCTCTTGTGCTTATAACCGTACTGTCAACGTAAAGCGCAGTGGGAATCGTAACCGAATCAGACCTGAAACGATCAACGTGGATAAAAATATTTCGCGCATCAAGCTTTCCGCCGTACTGATAAATATTGGCGGCTCTTACATCCTCTGATAAGGTCCATTTGCCCTGTCCTAGGAAGCTTAAATTACCTAGAGAATTGTTTGAATTTCTCAGGTAATAGGTGGTGTCAGAACCGGTAAAATAAATATGATTATTGAGGGATACATTAGAGTCTATGTCAAAAGTACCGTCAATAATAATTTTCTTACCCCCTATAAAATTTATGTTTGAAGAAGTGCTAATAAAAATAGAGGACACATTAATCTCTTTGTCGGGAAGGTTGATGTTTATAGGAATCGAATTGATTCCAGTGTTGTTTATTACCACAGTATCGGGTTCGCTAGGGATGCAATTTGTTGGAATTCCTCCGGCTGTTAATGACCAATGATTGGAATCATCCCAATCCCCTGATCCGGCTATCCAATAATACTTTGTACCAATTGAGGACCCGACACCAAGGTCATTAAATCCAGTGCTGGTGTTGTTAACATTTTCTAGATCATATACTTTAATGGGAGCACCATTAATCTCAATGTCTCGCGTCCTAATGAAGCTAAGGGAATCAGCGGTCGAGCTGTGATTTATATAGGCTGTAACTCCTACTCCAGAGGAAACAATCTCCACTCTAGAATTACAAGATCCATGTGCTTTAAAATAATCTAAAGTGGGGGTCCCTGAAATGGTAATGGAGGAGGTAGAGTCTAAAGTAATGGTATCGCTTTTGAGCGAATTTGCGATGTATGCATTATTCTCAATATGAATGCTCTTGGATGTGCAAAAGCCATTTCCATTTAACTCGCAATTATTACTCAAGACGTCAATCAGTTCGTATTTGTGAAGCGAGGAGGTATGGTCACGAAATAAACTTGCATACTGCTTCATTATTACGCGCGCGCCAGTAGAATTCACTGTACTTGAACCTGAATATGCATCAAATCTTGAGCTCATTTCAAGTTCAGCATTGTTCATTTCTAAAATTGCATTATGTCTTACGTATAGGTTGTTGGAGTGTATAGTTGAATTCTGAATTTTAAGAGTTGAAGAATTATAACATTCAATATTATTCGCTTTTAAATAGTGCCCATTCAAATCGAAAATTCCGTACTCTGTAACTAATTTTCCAACTTCCAGACTATCCTGAACAATCCAAGTTGTTCCAAGTGAATTTGCATATAGGTTGGGCAATACAACCCCTCTGATATCGATGTAATTTGTATTGGTACCTTCTAATTTGATGATTCCATCCCCATTCCAGTTGATGGTGTCGGATATTGTGATGTCTCCAAAAATTCTCAAACGCTTGTTCGAGCCATAAAAGTTAATGGTTACGTTAGAAGGCACATTATTGATAATCAAATTCTTGCAGAATGCTAAATTCAAATTGATATCAATGGTCCCGCCGGTAGAAGGGAAGCTTAGAGCATCAAGAATAACGTTATCATTACTTGTTGGAGTAGCTGTATGCAATTGCATCGGATTATTACCACTGACTGCGGACCAGTGGTTGATGTCGGACCAATTACCACTTCCACCAACCCAATAATAGTCATCCGCTATTAAAGGGTTTAAAAAACTGTAGATCAGAATAACGACAAACAGCCATGAAGGACGCTTCATGTTTTTAGGTGTTTTTGGTTTGAATACTAATATAGGGAAAGTTAAGCTGCTAAAATCAGTCTGATATTCTGAGGTAATTCCTAGTCATGCGTAATGAAAAAGACACAAAAAAGGCGGGCTATGCCCGCCTTTTTACTATTGAATCAACACAATTCTAATTCGCTCATTTTCGATATGCAGCCAGTACACTCCAGCTGGATAATTCGATAAATTAATGACTCCTGTCGTCTCGTGAATTACGTCAGAATTGATCATTCTACCAGTGGCATCATATATGATGAATTCACCTATGTTTTCACTAGAAGAGATGTTCACTATTCCCTGAGTTGGGTTTGGATACAGTGCGAACCTATCTATTTCTATGTCATTTAGACCAATATTCGTTCTGATTTCAATCTGCGTAGAATCCTCACACAAGCCATTATCTGTAACAACTTTTAGCTCGCCCGTATTGGTTTGATTCCACATTACGGAAACCACGTTTGTTCCTTGACCTGTAACAATAGCGCCATTAACAACAGACCAGAAATAAGATTGGCCTACCACTTGCGATACAACATACGAGTATTGTTGTAGAGGTACAATTCCTGTTGTATCCCCAACAATATTAGTGATGGTGGCGGCCGGTAAATTAATGATTCCGATGGTATCAGAAGAGTTAATACAACCGTTAGTATCCACCATAGTTACATGGTAAGTGCCGCCTTGCGTGATGAAAATTGAATTTGTGGTATCACCTGTAGACCAGATGAAATCGTAAGATCCTGAAGGACCAATTAATTCAACCGTATCTCCAGGACATAAATCCAAATTACCCGCTATTCCTATCAAACTGTCCGGAAGAGCATATACTGTTGTAGAGAATGCTACCGATTGTGCGGTACAACCACTATCTGTAGTCAATGTCAAAGAATAGCTTCCAGCTTGATACACGTCTATAGATGCTGCAGTATCACCTGTCGACCATAGGTACGAACTCGTTGAATCTAAGGAGGTAAGCGATACATAATCACCTAAACAGAACGCCAGAGATCCCAATACATCAATACTATCATTTGGCAATGGGTTGATTCCAATACTAATGGTATCGGAAAGTGCCGTACATAAATTAGAATCAGTTATTTCTACCCAATAATTACCACCTACCGTAATTACAATAGATGCTGTAGTATCTCCATTTGACCAATTATAACTCATCCCTTGCTGCGCAGAAACAACAACGGTATCTGCGTCACAAATGAATTGTGATCCCTCAGATATTGTGGTGTTCGGCAGCTCATTTATAATTGCCTGGACATCTTGGGACTCCATAGTACAACCAAATTCATTGGTTACAAGGACATTGTAAGTACCCGAAGTATCTATCATAATGGATTGGTTCGTATCACCTGTATTCCATAGATAACTCTCACCTAAACTTGAGGTGAGTGTAATAGAATCTTCCAAACAAATAGGGAAGGTCACATTTGCAAAAATGGAATCCGAAGGAAGCGCATGAACGACTACGTAGACGGAATCAGATTGGGTCACACATCCTAATGCATTAGTCATCGATAAATGATACAATCCTTGATTCGTCACTTGAATGGACTGAGTAGAATCGCCTGTAGACCATAGATAACTACTTGCGGTTGCCTCTGTACTATTCAAAAGTGCCGTATCACCTTGACATATATGAAGCGTATCTACAAGTTTATTACCAGTAACAACTGTAAGCATTGCTTTTTTGTACGAATGGGTGATAGGACTTAAAACGTTTACCGATGAAACACTGGATACATTTCCATATGTCATGTGTAGAGAATACTGATCATCACCCTCATCAAAGGCCCATTCAGCAACATTCGCCCAGTGGTTGCCACCGTCACTAGTAAGCCTAGAATATCGGTTAAATATGCTATCACCGATCGCGTCATAAACGCTTACATGCCAATCTGGGGCTTGATTTGAAGTCCAATAAGCAGAATCTGATTCAAACCAAGAATAGAATAACCAATGGCGATCTGGCGACATAGATATTTGAGGTCTATTATTCTCGGATACAGGTCCGTTAGTCTGGTCATAATCATAAGTCATGTTAGAAACTTGGGAAATGACATTACACTTCCACGTACCATTTGAATAATAAAGATCAACCATCAAATTGATTGATGGGTAAGTAGTGAAGTCTCCCGCACTTGACCCCCCGGTAGGAGTGGTGCCAGCACCAGGGAATAGGTTCAAGAGCATGTGTGGTCGACCAAGCGCATCGACGACGAGGTCATGTCCTCGACTTGCACTAGAGATATGACCTATGGTCCAGCCCGTTATATCTGCAAATATGTCCTTTAAACTGTCCCCAGTTAAATTATCGACCAATAAATCTAAGTTCGGTCCAAATACGGGTAGCCAACTATTGCCGCCATTTATACTTTTTGAAAGAATAGGTTGAAGGACTTTGCCCGCTGCGACGCTTTGGTTGTATCCCATCACGGAGATATAGCCTACTTGACCTGCAGCGTCAAAGCAAATATTTGCATCGCCATAAATCTTTCCATAGGTCATGTCATTCGTGAGTGGAACGTATGCCTTTCGAATAGAATTAACCAAAGTGTTATTTGACCAATTCATCATTCCTTTAAAGACCAATACCGTATCAGTATATTCTGCCGTTGAATAGTCAGGATGATCAAGGCTAATACCCCAGAAGTTGCCATTTTGGGCAAAAGAATTATCCAAGGTGAGATGGCCATAGGTCGTATCCACACTCAAGTTATTGATACTGGTGTCTAGCCCCACATTACCATACAATGCACCTCCCCATGAGCTTGAATTCGTCCCAGCGAGTGTTGGTGCCCAAACCGCCATTGAGGCATTACTAATGGAAGAGTTCCCCGGTTGATTGAGTAAGTTTATTTGCGGGTAACGAGCCATTCCTGGATAAGCATACCCACTTTGGTTCGGGTTCCATATAGGACCTTGATTTGAGGACCAATTACTTCCTCCATCAGAAGAAATATCATACCTCAAACTCCCTGACGAGTAATCTCCATTGCTGGAAGAATTCGATCGATGTACAAAGACAATACTATTGAGGTCAGGATTCGCTGAAATATTCTGACGAGCACCAAATCCGGAAGAATATGCATTTGGGGAAGTACCAATGGTCACCGCCGAATACACAGTGTCATGATAATACGAGCTATCATAAAGTGCTACTGTTCCTGTAATGCCTTGACTTAGCGGCGCACTTATAGTGATATAAACACTATCCATGTATGTCTCGCCACAAATAGAATCATATACGGAACAGTAATACATTCCTTCTTGATCGACGTATATGGACGTTCCAATCTCACCAGTACTCCAAACCGGCGTAAAGCTGCCATTGTAACTATGACTCAAAAGCGTACTATCTCCATCACATATTTCTGTTGCTAGACTGCTAATAGAGATTTGATTTTCAGAAGAATTTACTTGAATAGTAAACGTTGTATCCTCACGATCACACCCTCCTATTGTCAAGTCCCAATCGAAGAAGTAAGATAGGTAGGAAGAATAGTTTGTTTGACCTGTGAGCACAACAGTGCTGTCAGAGCTGTAGTATGGATAAGCTCCTGAACCCACGTAGCTTTCTCTCCAAGCTCCATTAGGATTACCGCGGTAAAGCACATAAGTACCTACTCCT
>Ga0181553_10005721_pt1 | contig 10379 bp, 12 predicted proteins | sample 011ome_17_FD_133753 | JGI IMG/M metagenome (GOLD analysis project Ga0181553, IMG submission 133753) | Coastal salt marsh microbial communities from the Groves Creek Marsh, Skidaway Island, Georgia - 011502XT metaG (megahit assembly) | ecosystem: Environmental > Aquatic > Marine > Intertidal...
AAATGACAAAAAGCACTAACACCCCGTGGATGAAAAATTTAGGAAGTTTAAGTGGCAGATGAGATTGATATAGCTAATGAGCAAGTGCAAAAAGCATTAGATGCTACAATGAGAACACTTGATACAAAAGTAAAAGAAAACGACACAGGCAAATGCACTTGGTGTGGTGAGCCCGTGAAAGATAAACGCCGATGGTGTAGCGTGGAGTGCAGAGATGAACAAGAAAGGTATAGTTAGTCCATGCACAGATATATGTCGCTACGAAGAAATTAATGGGGAGCCAAGATGTATAAGTTGTTTTCGCACCTACGAGGACTTATCAAATTGGTTTTATATGTCAAATGAAACTAGACGCGAAAGAATTAAACAGATTAAGAAAGATCGGAGAGAATATGAACGTGAGCAAAAAAACAGTAAAGGTATGGGAAAAGAATCTTAAACAAGGGTATCGTTTTTTTCAGCCCCATAATGCAATTCAATTAACACCAAGGACTAAAAGAGAAGCCGATGTCTATCAAAACTTATGGAAACAAATGCGTGAAATGCAAAAGTCCCGCTAAATATTATTCAGATAAAAAATGGTGGTGTGGTTTCACACTAGACGCACATGGTTATTGCAAACAGCAGAAAGACAAAAATAAATGAATCTAATCACACTGGACTTTGAAACATTTTATGATGTTGGTTTTAGTCTATCCAATTTAACTACCGAAGAATATATCCGAGATGAGCGATTTCAAATTATCGGAGTGGGTATAAAAATTAATGATGGCTCTACCAAGTGGTATTCAGGTGATGAAGTAACGGAAGCCCTTACTAAAATTAATTGGGGCGATTCAGTTTTACTTTGTCATAACACGCTGTTTGATGGCGCTATTCTCAGTATGATCTTTGGTATTCACCCTGCTATATACTTTGATACTTTGTCTATGGCTCGTGCAGTCAATGGCGTTGATGTTGGTGGATCGTTAGCCTTCTTAGCTAAACATTATGATCTTGGGGAAAAAGGCCATGAAGTAATTGATGCAAAAGGCAAACGGCTTGAGGACTTCCAAGAGCATGAACTACACCGGTATGGAATGTATTGTAAGAATGATGTCGAGCTGACTTATAACTTATTTAACATTCTATCTAAAGACTTCCCACAAAAAGAACTAGAATTAATTGACATGACTTTGCGTATGTATACACAGCCACTGCTCGAAGTTGATGATGGATTATTACAAGCACGGCTCGAAGAAGTTAGAGAAGAAAAACAAGCACTGCTTGGTGGGCTGATGAGTCGACTAGAATGTGAGACCGAAGAAGAAGTAAGGAAGAAGTTAGCCAGTAACAAACAGTTTGCTGAACTATTGCAAGAACTTGGTGTAACTGTGCCACTGAAGATAAGTCCAACAACAAACAAAGAAACCTATGCCCTTGCAAAAGGCGACACGGGCTTTCTAGAACTATGTGAACACGAGGATAGCTTTATCCAAGAACTTTGTCGGGTAAGGTTAGGCACGAAATCTACTATTGAGGAATCTCGTATTGAAAGGTTTCTTGGTATTGGGGCTAGGAACAAAGGCAAACTACCTATTCCATTAAAGTATTACGGCGCTCACACAGGGCGCTGGGCAGGATCAGACAAGGTGAACTTTCAAAACCTACCATCGAGAGACGTAAAGAAAAAAGCATTGAAGAATGGAGTCGTAGCCCCACTGGGTTACAAAGTTATTAACTGTGACTCCTCACAGATCGAAGCCCGAGTGCTTGTCTGGCTCGCAGGTCAGAACGATGTTATGCAGTGGTTTAAAGAAGGGCGTGATGTTTATTCTGAGTTTGCATCTAAGGTATATAACAAGCCAGTTGAAGAGATAACTAAACAAGAACGAGCCGTAGGTAAGACTTGTATTCTAGGTTTAGGGTATGGCACAGGGGCGACTAAATTACAGATGACATTAAAGTTGATGGCGGGAGTTGAGATAGATGAAGAAGAAAGCAAACGACTGGTTAAAGTTTATCGAGATGTGAACGAGAAAGTTATAGAGTTGTGGCGTGACTGTGAGAACGCTCTACATGACATAGCTTCATGGCCTGAATTAAAGAAGCCCTACTACCTTGGACAGCACCAGTGTTTATTAGTTACTCAAGAAGGTATAAAATTACCGAACGGTCTTTTCATTAAGTATCGGAAGTTAAGATTGGATACCACTGAGACAAGACCTCGATTCTTATATAAGAGTAGACGAGGGGAAGTAAGTATATGGGGTGGTTCAGTCGTCGAGAATGTTGTTCAAGCCCTTGCTAGAATTATTGTGGGTGAACAGATGTTAGAAGTAAATAAAAAGTATCGTCCTGTGCTAACAGTGCATGACGCTGCCGTTTGTGTGGTTCCTGAAGATGAAGTTGAATCAGCACAAGAATATATAATGAATGTCATGTCTACACCACCTAACTGGGCTAAAGGTTTACCAGTTGCGTGTGAGGCAAGTTATGGAGATAGCTACGGCGAGTGCTAAATTTACAGTTCATAAGTTAGACTATGATAAAGATAAAGTCATAGATAATTTATTTAAACTTCAAGATATGTGGGTATCTCGGTCTGACGACTTTCCGTTTTATACATTAGGTCGCAGTGCATACTTAGATGGTAAGACTTCTGAATACAAGAAAGCCCAAAAGAGTATGAATAAAACCTTGTATGGTAATTTTGAAGAACTATATAATAGTGTATTACATGTATTACAAGAGAAGCTAAACGAGAAAATATATCTACCTAAAGACTTGTGTTACCCAGGATTTCATATTTTCCCATCAGACAAAAAGTTATTAAGTATTGCAGGTAATTGGCATGAAGACTATCCTCATGAAACATTAGAGATTGGTAATCAGGATACAAGCACTTTTACTGTGGCAATATTACTCCCTGAATCAGGAGGAGGCATAGACTGCATGATAGATAATATGCCCCTATATATTGGGTATAAAGAAAACGAAATGTTATGGCACGACGGCACAACCTTACACCGAATAGCAAGTTATAATCAATATAAACCTAACGAATATAGAATAACACTACAAGGTCATTTAATCAGACGTAATAATAAAATGGAGGTATTTTGGTAATGGGTGATGGTGGAAAAGGTAGTCTACAAAGACCTACCAATAAGAAAAAGTTTGATGAAAACTACGATAGAATTTTTGGTAAAGGAAAGGTAAAAGATGGCGAAAGTAAAACAAAGCCTAACGGGAAATAATCACGAGTCGGTTCACAAGCGAACATCACAAGGCGGACGTAGACCGAAGACAAGCGCGATGAATAAAAATAAAAAGTCGTGCTTTAAAAAATACAAAGGTCAGGGTAGATAATGGCAGACTATACTTGGTCGTTCTCAAGCCTTAAAGAGTTCCAACAATGTCCTCGTAAATACTACGAGTGTCGAGTCTTAAAAAATTTTACATTCAAAGAAACAGAAGCTACTATCTATGGTAAGGAAGTGCATACTGCATTAGAAGAATATGTCAGAGACGGTAAACCCCTTCTTAAAAACTACGAAAGATTCAAAGCACAAGTTGATGCATTAATACAGATTCCGGGACAAAAACTTTGTGAATATGAGATGGGACTCACAAGAGATAAGAAACCTTGCGACTTCAAAGATGAAAACAGATGGGTTCGTGGTATTGCTGACTTAATTATTATTGATGGGGACACTGCGTTTATTATTGATTATAAAACAGGCAGTAATAAATATCCTGACACTAAACAGTTACGCCTTATGGCACTCATGGTATTTGAACACTTCCCTGAAGTTAATCATGTGAAAGCAGGATTATTATTTTTAATGCATGAGACATTTATCACTGACGAATACAAAAGAGAAGATAAAGATTTATCGTGGGCCATATTTGAAAAGGCTTTATCAAGACTAGATAATTCTTATGACTCTGATGTATGGTTGCCTAGTCCTACTCCGTTATGTCGGTGGTGTCCTGTGTCCAGTTGTGAGTTTAATCAGTAATGGAGATCCGTCGCTGTTCTGTGTGTAGTCAGAAGTTCAGCTACGACAAAGTAGGTAAGACATACTGCTCTCCTAAATGTAAAAAATCTGCATATAGACAACGGGTATATGAAAAAAATCAAGGTAACTGGGAATGGTTCTTTAAAGGCATATTAAATAGTAGAGAAGATAGAAAAAATCTTACTCCTAAAATCCTTATAAAAATATTAAAGGAACAAAATTATAGATGTGCATTGTCAGGAGTTAGGATGACTTGTATACGAAAGAAAGGCGCTACCATATTTACTAATGCAAGTATAGATAGAATTAAAGCCGGAGAAGAGTATAATAGTGAGAATGTTCAATTAGTTTGTCGAGCAGTAAATTCCTTTAGAAGCACCCTACCAATACCTGAATATTTAGAGTGGTGCCGAAAAGTAGTAGCACATAATAAAGTAAAATAATAGTTGAATTACATAAGTTATTATAGTAAAGTATTAGTTTAGAAAGGATAGTATGGAAATAGTAGATAACACCGCAGTAAAATTTTTAGTTCCCGATTATATGGTGAGCCACATACAAAGTAATATTGAAAAGTCAGAGATAATAAATAACAAAGGTAAGTTAGTTGAAGTCTTAGTCTACTGGGGTCTACAAGAGATGACCCGTCTCAATCAATTAATATCATTTAGAAAACCACTACCCAGTCCTATGTCAAGAGATTATGATTGGCCGGGATCTTATCAACCTTTTGAACACCAAAAGACAACAGCAGAATTTTTATCTATAAACCACCGAGCTTTTTGTTTTAACGAAGCAGGGACAGGTAAGACTTCGTCTGCTCTATGGGCTATGGATTATCTAATGAAACAAAATGAAATTAAAAGAACATTAGTTATATGCCCGTTATCTATTATGCAAAGTGCATGGCAAGATGATGTGTTTAGTACCTGTATGCATAGGTCTGTGGCTATTGCTCACGGCAGTGCAAGTAAGCGGGAAAAGATTATTGAAAACAAAGATTATGAAATAGTGATTATTAACTACGATGGTGTGGGTATCGTCAGAGAAAGTATAGCTAAAGGTGAATTTGATCTGATAATAATCGACGAAGCAAACGCGTATAAATCTCCTAGTACGGCTCGTTGGAAAACCTTAGCTAAACTTATCAAGCCAGAGACACGACTTTGGTTAATGACTGGTACCCCTGCCGCCCAATCCCCTTTAGATGCTTATGGGTTAGCAAAGATAGTTTGTCCTCATCGAGTGCCTAAATTTTTAGCGGCTTGGCGTGACAAAGTTATGTATCAAGTAACAAGATTTAAGTGGATACCAAAAGACACAGCAAAAGACGATGTGTTTAAAGCATTACAACCTGCTATTAGATTTAGTAAAGATGATTGTCTAGACCTTCCTGATGTAATGTATCAAACACGAGAAGTCCCACTGACACCAGTGGTTGCTAAATATTATAAACGCCTGAAAGAACAGATGCTTATCGAAGCCGCAGGAGAACAAATCAGCGCGGTAAATGCGGCGGCTGGACTAAGTAAACTACTACAAATATCAGGCGGTGCAGTGTATACAGACGAAAAAGAAGTAGTTGAATTTGATGTGCGCCCTCGTCTATCTGCATTGGACGAAGTATTAGATCAGACAGAAAACAAAGTTTTAATCTTTGTTCCCTTTAGACATACAATAGAAGTTCTAGCTAAACATTTAGGGGCGCAAGGAATAAGCACTGAAATTATAAGTGGATCAGTAACAGCTAATGAAAGAGCGAGAATCATTACACAGTTTCAATCATTAGATGATCCCCAAGTTTTAATTATCCAGCCTCAATCAGCATCACACGGAGTTACTTTAACGAGAGCAGACACAATAGTTTTTTGGTCACCAGTGATGTCAGTTGAAACATATCTACAATGTGTAGCTAGGATTGATCGTGTTGGGCAGAAAAATAAAATGACAGTCGTGCATCTGCAAGGCTCAGATGTAGAAAAGAAAATGTATAACATGCTTCAGGGTAAAGTTGATGCTCATACGAAGTTAGTTGATTTATATAGAGAGGTTATTGAGTGAGCAACGAGTTTCCAAAAGAAGAGTTTGAGTTATTACGAAATATATTAGATGACTTTGTGCATGACAATTGTCAGAGTAAAGATCAAATAGAATTATTTATGATGGCGTTAGTATTAACTACGCTGTCTAGTTACTCAATTGACGTAGAAGGCTTCCTTGAAAAAACAGGTAACACACATAGGAATGCTTTAACATCAATAGAGGACGTGAGACGCGTCCTTAGTAAATTCATGAAAGGAGAACCAAAGTGAGCGACACGCAAGAAGTTGGCCTTGATGATATTGTATCTGTGTATCTTAAAATACGGAACGAAAGAAATAGGATTAAGCAAGAATACGAAGTTAAAGACTCTGATTTAAAAAGAGAGCTTGCTCAGATCGAAGAAGTTCTTTTAGCTCAGTGCAATAAGATTAATGCAGACAGCATCAAGACTGGACAAGGAACCATTATTAAAACCCTACGAGAAAATTTTGTATGCAGTGACTGGGATAGTTTAAAACCATTCATTCTAGAAAATGGACTCATAGAACTTATGCAACAAAGACTACATAACGGTAATCTCAAAGAGTATATGATTACTCATGGCAACGAAGGGCTACCACCTGGAGTTAGTTCAATTCGAGAATACAATATTGTAGTTAAAAAACCTAGTAAATCTTAAGGAGAAATCATGTCTAATGAATTAGCAAATATTATTAATCAGAATCCTGCCTTGATACAAACTGGGCTAGACGAAGATACCCTTGCCGTTGCAGGTGGTGTATCGTCAGGCCCTAAAAGAATCTCTATCAAAGGTGGGGTGTTTAGAAAGTATGCAGGTGGTAAAGAAGTTGGCGCTATTGAAGACCGTCACATGAACGTAATTATCGTAAAGATGGCTCACAATGCGTCTCGTATGTTTTACGATCAGGCTTATCAGGAGGGCGTTCAAGCTAGTCCTGTGTGCTGGTCAAGTGATTCAAACAAACCTGACGCTGATGTTGAAGAGCCTAAAGCAAAGTCATGTAGTGAGTGTCCGTATAGTGTAAGAAACTCTGCGGCGGCTAACGGCAAACAATGTAGATTATCTTGGAGAACAGCCGTGGTGTTACCTGATGATCCAAGCGGAGATGTGTTACAATTAGTATTGCCTTCTACATCTTGTTGGCAGAAAGAAGAAAGTGGTAAGTGGGGCTTCAGACCTTATGTTCAGATGTTAGCAAACAATAATGTCGCGGCTTCTAGAGTTATTACTAAAATGCAATTTGATACTAAATCACCTGTGCCTAAAGTTTTATTCTCTCCAGTTGGAGCAGTTAACCCTGATGATTACCCAATCATCGAGAAACAAGCGCAGTCAGATGTGGCTACTCAAGCTGTAAAACTTTCTATTTATAAACCTCAAGAAGAAGTTCAGGCTCCTGCCCAACCACAAGTTGAAGCACAAGCTCCTGAGACTCCACAAGAGATCAAAGCTGAAACACTTCCACAGTCAGACGTAGAAGCTGAGCAACCTCACCTAAAAGAAACAACAGGCGGTGCTGAGAAACAACCTGTAGATATTAGTAATACAATCAAGAAGTGGTCAGTTAAACAATAAGGAAGGATATTATGGCTAAATCATATACTGATAAATATTTATTAAGTCTTAATAATCTGAACGAAAAACGTACAGGTGTGCAGTTTGGCAAACTTTGTGTTAAAGCTAATCTGCCACCTAGTATGATCGCTGACGCTCTTGGCGTATCTCGTATGTCAGTTTATAACTGGTTTAAAGGCAAAGTTATAAACCAAAAAAACATTGAGAAAGTTGAGAGATGTATGGAAATTATTGAGTTTAATTTAAACACGGATAAGTTACCGGCTACTAATACTTTTAGTGCTAGAACTTTTATTATCGATAACGTTATTAACAAAATTTAAAATATGATTACAGAATTTTATAAGAAAGCACTGCCAAGTGATGGGGTCTACTGCGTCACAGCAATAAGCCCTTCCTCTAAAATTCCAAAGCACAAGTTCGTAGAGTCTATTGATGACATCGAGCCTGTTATAAATCAATTTAAATCTAAAAACACCAACGTCTTTGTTGCACTTAGTTCATTCAAAGGATACAGCCGTAAAGCTGATGAAGCTAAATACATTCGGTCTTTCTTTGTAGACTTAGACGTAGGGGAGGGAAAAGGGTATGAGTCCAAAGAAGTTGCTTTACAAGCACTGGACGAATTTGTTAACACAGCCGATCTACCCCCACCCATTAAGATTGATTCAGGCACAGGGGTTCATGCATATTGGCTTTTCGATAGAGACATAGATGCTACGGAGTGGAAACCTTACGCAGAAAAATTTAAAACCTTATGTATATCGAGTGGCCTTCGTATAGATCCCGTTGTCACGGCAGACCTAGCTAGGATTCTAAGGGCACCTGATACCTTTAATTTAAAAACAGATCCACCTAGTCCTACTAAAGTTATTGACGACAGTCTACCTGTATATGTCTTTGACGAGTTTAAAGAGTTCTTAGGAGAAGCTGAGCCTACACTCAATGACATACTACAGTCTGTGCCAAAAGGTATGAGCGAGGATCAACGGAAGATGTTAAAACTAGATAACTTTGAAAATAGTTTTGACAAGATCATGCAACTATCTAAACAAGGACAAGGGTGTAATCAGATAAAATTTATACTCGACAATGTTAAGACTCTGCCTGAGCCGTTATGGTATTCAGGGCTATCTATTGCTCAACATTGTAGTGACCGAGATGATGCTATCCATCGCATATCTGAAGAATACCCGAACTACAACCCTGATGATACGGAGAGAAAAGCTAATCAGACACAAGGTATGCCACATTCTTGTGAGACATTTAACAGTGTAAATCCAGGCATATGTGAGTCATGTCCAAATCGTGGGAAGGTAACTAATCCTCTGTCACTAGGTAAAGTATTCAAGATTGCAGTAGAGAAACCCGAGGAGACTATTCAGCCAACAGCTATCCCTGCAGACGCAGTAAAAAATTTAGCCACTACCTCAACTTCTCTATCCAAAGGACTTAGAACTTTGCCTGAAGATATATACCCATATGTGTATGGTAAGGAAGGCGGAATCTATTATATGCCCCCTACAAAGTATGACGAGGAAGGGCAAGTAATACAACCTGAGCCTACCCTAGTTACTTTATATGACATATGGCCTGAGAAAAGAATTTATAGCCCTCTTGACGGAGATTGTTTGCTAATGAAAGCAGTATTACCTCATGATCCTGAAAGAGAATTTTTACTACCAATGAGCAAAGTATATGCCATAGAACGCCTGAAAGAAATCATAGCATCTCAAGGTGTTTTATTTAATTCAGATCCGAAAGGTGGACAACTTCTTATGAACTATATTATTAAGTGGGGACATCATTTAATGTCTAAAAAACCTGCAGAGATTATGCGTATGCAGATGGGTTGGACAGCGGACAGAGAGTCGTTTATTGTTGGTGATCGAGAACTTACGCGTAAAGGCGAAGAAGTATCAGCCCCGACATCTCCTATGTGTAAGAGTGTGGCTCAACACTTGACCACAAAAGGTGACTATAAAGTCTGGAAAGAAGCCGCTAATCGCTTGAACTATCGTAGTTTAGAGACTCATGCGTTTTGTTTATTAACTGGATTTGGTTCAGTATTGATGGATAGAACGTCAACATCAGGAGTGACTATCTCGTTGACAGGTGAAGCAGGCGCTGCTAAAACAGGGGCATTGTATGGCTGTCTATCTATCTGGGCTAATCCTAAAGACATCTCTGCAACAGAGCAAACAACTACAAACAACGGTATGACAGGTAGATATTTAGGGCTACATAATATTCCATTCGGTTTAGATGAAGTGACTAATATGCACCCAAGAGAACTGTCTCAGCTAATTCATAAAATATCACATGGTAAAGCAAAGATCCGTATGCAAGCGTCAGTCAATGCTGAAAGAGATCATGAGATGGCGGCTTCTCTAATAGCGTTGTTTACTTCTAACCATTCTTTGTATGACAAACTATCTATACTTAAGAGCGATCCTAACGGCGAGATAGCGAGACTGATTGAGTTTACTGTTAGAACTCCTCAGATACTAAAAGACGAAGTAGCACTCGGCACAAAGATATTTGATAAATTTAGATACAACTACGGTTGGGCAGGGCGAGACTTTATATTTAATTTATATAAACATTCAGACTCAGAAATTCAACACATGGTAGATGAGTGGATACTTAGATTTAGAAAAGACTTTGGTGAAGCTACAGTCAACAGGTTTTACGAGAACCTAATAGCCGCTACATTTACAGCAGGAGAGATAGCA
>Ga0181553_10005725_pt1 | contig 10376 bp, 9 predicted proteins | sample 011ome_17_FD_133753 | JGI IMG/M metagenome (GOLD analysis project Ga0181553, IMG submission 133753) | Coastal salt marsh microbial communities from the Groves Creek Marsh, Skidaway Island, Georgia - 011502XT metaG (megahit assembly) | ecosystem: Environmental > Aquatic > Marine > Intertidal zone...
AAACTAAGGAAAACCATCTACAGTCCCCGTAATCAAGGGGGACGGCATTCATCACGCTGGCTTCGGTCGTTTATTAAAGGAAAAGTGTAAAAAGATGGGAATAGACTGTCATCTTCAAGTGCAGGATCATGAAACTGCAAAACTTACGAAGGATCAATTTCTAAGAAAAATTCTTTTCAATAAGTAAGATTCAAAAATCTACTAAATTTAAATTCATGCCTTAATAATTTTAGGATTTTCTATAATCCCATATAATGTAACAGTTACTTTTCATCTCCCGTACTGATCCAATATTTACCATGAGAAAACTATTCCTTATTTCCTTCATTCTTTCCTCGCTTTCACTTTTGGGAAATTATTTCGTTCCACCCATCCAAAAGCCTACCATCGATTCTTCGACCGGTTTTAATGTGCAACCCGGATTTGAAGTAGAGCTGGTTTACCAAGTAGACAAAAAGAAATTCGGATCATGGATCGCCATGGCTTTTGACAGAAAAGGACATCTTACCGTTTCCGACCAGCAAAAAGCCGGTACCTTCTCGATTGAAATTCCTAAAGAAGGTGAAAAATTCGATGAATCCAAAATAACGAAGCTCAATGTTGCTTCTTCCCTTTATGGTATGCTCTACGCGTTCGACCATCTTTACATGATGGGTAACCGTCAACTCACCCGTGCTAAGGTTCTGCCCGACGGTACACTTGGGCCTACTGAGTTTCTCGCAGAGATGGCAGGCGGTGGAGAACACGGTCCTCACTCCATCATCGTTTCTCCCGACGGCAAAAGCATTTATGTAATTGCGGGCAATGCAACGCAGGCTCCTCAATTCCAAAACTCAAGGATTCCTACCAACTGGAAAGACGATGTGCTGCTGCAAAACTATGCCTACGGACACATGTCGCAGGGAAAAGCACCTGGAGGTTGGGTCATGAAGATGAGTCCTGATGGCAAGAATCGGGAAATGCTCAACATGGGCTACAGAAACCCTTGCGATTTTGCCCTAAACCGTGACGGTGAACTTTTTGTATACGATGCCGACATGGAATGGGACATTGGAGCTCCATGGTACAGACCCACCCGCATCAATCATGCCATCTCAGGCGGTGAGAGTGGCTGGAGGGCAACATCCAAGAAATGGAGAAAATATTTTCCAGATACAGTTGGCTCGGTCGTCGATATTGGACCTGGGTGCCCTACCGGAGTCATCGCTGGAACCGATGCCAAGTTTCCAACCCATTATCGTGATGCACTCTTCATTTGCGATTGGACCTTTGCCACCATGTATTCCATTCATCTAAAACCCAACGGCTCCTCATATATTGGCGAAAAAAGAGAATTTCTCTCCAATTCCGACGGATCCCTTGCTCTCACTGATGTCGATATTGGACCGGACGGCAGTATGTATTTTTGTGTAGGGGGTCGCGGAGGACAGTCCTACCTCTATCGCGTCTCATACAAAGGTGCAGAATCCACTGAGTTGTCTAAGCTGGATACAACCAGTAAACACGCAAAAGCAAGAGCCACTCGGCGTATGCTCGAGAATTTCCATGGTTCGCCCAACGCCGAAGCAGTAGCAAAAGCTTGGCCTTATCTTGGGAGCGAGGATTATCATTTAAGATATGCAGCCCGCATCGCTGTCGAATGGCAAGACCCTAAGTCTTGGGCACAGAAAGCATACTCAGAAAAGGATGATTTAGCTGCGATTCACGCACTTCTTGGACTTGCTCGCTCAGACATGGAGGGAAGTTTAAAGCCAAGTATAAATCGTCTACTGAGGGTTGACTTCGATAAACTCGATAAAACTGGGAAACTCGCCCTCCTCAGGACCTACGCAGTCATAATGAGCCGCGGCGGAAAGCCAGAAGCAAAACAGGATAGTGCAGTTGGGGCTCAATTGGATGCCTTTTACCCCGCCAAGGACGACAACTTAAATGAAGAGCTTTGCCGTGTGCTCTGCTATCTTGAGCATCCATCGGTTGTCAGCAAAACAATTGCTTTGATGAAAACAACCAAAGCAAAAATACCTGATTATGATGTTGAAGTAATGAAGAGACATGCAGGATATGGAGGTAAAATTCTTGGAACAATGAAACAGGATGTTACCCCTAATGTTCTTAACATCCACTTCCTCTTTTGCCTGAAAGATGTGCAAATGGGCTGGACCATGAAGGATCGAAAAGCATATCTTGGTGAACTCCAAACCCTCATGACCAAAAAGGGAGGGAATATGTTTACTGGGTACATCCAGAAAATACGGGAATCAGCCATTGCAGCCGTTCCGGAAAAAGACCGCATTTCACTTCAGTATTTAATGGGTGAAGTTAAAAGTGTGGATTTGTCCAAATTGCCCAAAGCACAAGGCCCTGGTGTCGCATGGACAGTGGATTCTGCATTAGATACCCTCAATAAAGAACCACTTTTAGGCAGAAGTTATATCAACGGTAAGAAAATGTTTTCTGCCGGTCTTTGCGTAGCATGCCACCGCTTTGGAGATGAAGGTGGAGGAATCGGTCCCGATTTGACCAATCTCGCAAAACGGAGTGACTATAAATCAATCCTTGAATCTACCATCCATCCTAGCATGGTCGTCTCTGAACAATTCGAACAGCATGAACTCACCATGAAAGATGGATCAATTGTTATGGGACAGGTGGTAGCCGAAGAGAATGGTGAGTACTCATTGGTACAATCAGGACTAGATCCGCTAAACTTGAAAAAAGTAAAAGTGGCCGATGTTAAATCCAAAAAAGGATCTAAAATCTCGATGATGCCGGGCGGTTTGATCAATTCAATGAATGCTGAAGAGCTAAAGGATTTAGTTGCCTACTTTGTCTCCGCCGGAGATAAAAAGCATAAAATTTTTCGCCCCCTTAAGAAACTTCAAATTGAATTGATTAGTGCAATTTACGGAGAGGCAGGAAACCCGAAACGCCAAATGGATGTTCGTAAGGTTATTCAAAAACAACTTGATTCCTGGCAATACGACTTTGCCATGACTAATCAACTTGCGGGCAAAGATCCAGCCGGAGGCACAGTCAAAGTTCTTGATCTGAAATACAAACTTAATGGAAAAACCTACACCAAGAAAATTCGGGAAAACGGAACTGTTTCTTTCTGGGAATAAGACTTTATTTGTGGCTTTAGGTTGTTGAAGCCTGCCTTTTCGAGCCTGCAAGAAAATGTCTAAAGAGTCATTTGGAGGTGCCTTTAAGAAAGGTGAGTCTTTGCTTGGTCCGATTGAAAAGCGTTTCGTAAATCGGTGGGTAAACACCATACCAAAATGGCTGGAAACCTATCATTTAACCATGATGACTGTTCTTTGGGCAGCTTTAGTTATTATCTCGGCATGGCAAGTTCGTGAGACGGGTTGTATCTTTTGGTTCTGGGGAGTTTCAATTGCAGTCGTACTGCAATATATCACCGACTTATTTGACGGTGCGGTAGGCCGAACGAGAAACACGGGTTTGGTGAAGTGGGGATTTTACATGGATCACTTTCTGGATTTCGTTTTTCAGTGTGCCTTGATTGTGGCTTATGCGTTAATTTCTCCCCCTGATCTGAACCTACAGTGGTGGTTCTTCGCTATTCTCGCGATAACAAGCGGTTTTATGGTAAATTCATTTCTTTCATTCGCAGCAACCAATGTATTTGAAATCTACTTTTTGGGCATTGGCCCAACTGAGATACGAATTTATTTCATCGCTCTCAACACCGTCATTATTTATCTGGATCCAACCCGTCAGTACTTTGAAATTTTTGTTCCCATATATGCACTCGTTCTCAGTCTAGGCCTCGTATTTGTTGTTTGGCAGTCACACAAAAACCTGTGGACTTTGGATATGAAAACCAAACACAGTAAATCCTGAACCGAGTCCAAAAAATCCCGATCAGGCTCTTATTTTTGTTATTGTTTTAGATTGATTCTCCAACGAGTAATCAAAAATGCAATGATAGCCAAAAGTGTCCCAATTAATGGCGTCTCAATTCCACTTACAAATTGTTCTTTCCAAGTAACTTGAGTTTGGGTGCCAAGTTCAGGCATTCCTTCAACGATAGGCACCTCTTTTCTCTCCTCAATACTGGTAAGCCAAAAGGCAACTTTGGAACCGTCCTTCACCCATACTCCTAACCCTATCAATAAGGGAAGCAGACAAATAAGAGAAATCTTGAGATTCAAAGAAAGTATTAAAAAATATTACGCGCTAACTACAACCTCGAATGGGCACCGTCACAAAAGGCACCATTGGCTGAGTGTTTACAATTACAGAGGGCAACATTTTTAGCTTCCTCAATAACGACTTTCTGAGGTTGGAAGGACGAACCTTGATGGGAACCATCGCAAAATGGCTGCTTTGCTGATTTCCCACAGGAACACCACCAATACTCCCCGGCTTCAAGCTTCATAACTGCGGGCATCTTATCGGCAATCACTGGTTTTTGTTCGTTAGAGTCGTTTTCCTGATTTTCAGACATAATAAAAAAAGTAAGGTTATTTGTTATTCTACAATATGTTTATGCTGCTTACTTGAGCAAATTCTTAATCTGGTTTTTCCAGACAAGATGAAATGAAATTAATCCCAATGGAATCTCGCCGACATCCTTTGCATTCACAGTGTAAGCGGAACTTTGTATGCCGATCAATTTTCCATCCTTTAAAATCGCCCCCCCACTGGATCCTATACGATAATATCCCTTGGCTAAGTATTGGAAACCACTAGCCGTTTGAGCAACTCCAACAACTTCCACTGGATTAATCAAAAAAAACGGATCTGCTGGTTTATGTGGAAAGTTATAGTGACATAAGTAAAAAGTTTCCCCCTTTTTAATGGTTGGCTTTTCAGAAGAGTAAAAATCTATAAAAGGAAAACTTTTATTACCCTCTGATTTGATCTTAAAGAGAGCTACATCTCTTCCATTAATAAATCGTGAACCAGCCAATCGTAATAACTTTCCACGGTAATAATTCTCTTTAAATAATGCATCCTCGCGGTCAGAAAAAGTTGTGGAATGCAGATGGACTTGACCCTGCGGAAGATTTTTCCCATTCCCGCGAAAACTGATTCTAAAATTCTCTGTATAATTCCCCTCTGCACTTATCCATGCGATATGTGCAGCTGAAAGAACATGCCCTTGAGGGGACACAACAACCCCCTGCCCGCGATTTTTAACTTTATTACGGCTAGCCTCGACCACTACAAAAGGTTTGGGTTCCATGGAGGCAAGATTTTCAAGATTGCCCAACTCTCCCGCAGGTTTTTTTGCTTCGGCAAAATTGAAGCCAAGTAGAAGCAACAGACTTGAAATGTAAAATCTTAAAATTTGCAAGAAGCTCATAAGTTTAGAATAGCCAGAATAGCTTTTAAAAAAGATACGGGGATTTATATTCCGAAGTCTAATCCTAATATTGGGATTCTGGATTATTTTTTGGGGGACTCTTTTTCGTTCGCGGAACCAGGCGATTTGACGCAAATCTTGTATATTCCCCAGGAGCAAAAACTACTGCAAAGAAGTATCATCAAGCAGGAACTCCAGCCTTTCCTTGCTGATAGCCAGCTAAAAAAGTAATCCAAATGGTTTCCTGTCTCCCATGCAAAAGATCCTCGTGAAGTAAGAACCAGAGAGGAAAGCAAAAAAATAGAAAGGTTGATTAAAACGATACCCTGAATGATTCTCTTTCGGTTTTCTGTTTCCATCACGAAAGAGTATTTCTAAACTCAAACCCAATAAAGAATATTCTGATTGCTTTTGGTATTTTAGAAAGGAAAGAACCTTAAAATGAAGATTGAACCCTTTTCCCACACATTTGCTTCGTAAGCAAAAGTCCTAACAAAAAACGCACCCCGTAATCAGGAGTGCGTTTTTAAACTCCGATTTAGATCGGAAAAAAGTGAAGAAAATTCGATTACTCGATATTTGCGCCAACCACGGATGCCATTTGCATCATGTTGATCGTCTCACCTTCTTTAAGGTTTCGTAAATCAGTAACCTTACCAGTTTTGCTTGTGGTGTGAGTATTCTTGAAAATTGTGAGAAGCTTAGCATCCGCAACAATGAATTTTCCCGCATTCTCAGGTTTTCCATTTTCAGTCTTAGTCTGCAATTTGTTCGACTTAATGTATTCCCAAAGTTTCTGCGTAATTTCTGTTCTTGGAAGTTCGCTTGCTCCTAGAAATGCGGATAATTCGCTCTTTAATTTGACGGGTTTACTCAGACCTTTTGCTTCTGCCATTTTGATTCCTTTTTGTTTGTTAATTTAAGATTATGACCACGACATAATTAGTCCTGATCGAGTGTAAAGTAATATGGATTATTTTGATCTGAGGATTTATGAATACAATCAAATAGAATTATTGTTAATAACTCCTTATGGGGCACAAATTACGCAAACGGAAGTGAATGCAACCTGTAAATTTTTACCAAGGGCGGTTAGCCTTATATTCAGCCAACAGATTTGCAAATGACTGCATCTTGTAGGCATTTATTGCGTAAGTCTCGACCCTACCCTCTTGGAGGAGCTTCGCCTCGCCGCAAGTGTAGCAAATCATCAGAAAAATTTCCTCTGCACCATGATTCCACCCAATTGCAAAGTCGGGATGAAAGGGGCCGCAATCCTTTGGTGGCACATCTGGACTAAGCAGACTGAATCCACTTTCGTTAAAAAGTAAGTTCATCAATTGATCCCTTGTGCTTCCAACGGCTTTAACTTTTTTATCGTAAAACCAATGGCCAAGAATTTGCATTACATCATCCCTTCTCTTTTCCTTCTCGAAAGAAGGGTTTTCGCGAAGTGGATGAGGAAGCCCCTCATAAACAAATAAATTATCGGTCTTTTTGAGAGATTGGAAAACTGATTCCTGACAACCAGCAACCAGAAGTATGAATGCCAGATGTGAGATGAAATTTTTTATTTTCAGGGCAGAGTAGTTTTACTTCAAAGGCGTGACCTTAATGTTTCTAAACCATACAGGTTGCCCGTGATACTGAAGTCCAAAATGACCCCTGCGTGGTAGATCCTTGAGGGCTGTTTTAAATTTGTTCTTTGAACCGTCAGGGTTTTTATTCGGCTCTTTCCAATCGTCAATATTAACATCAATCACCTGCTTACCATTAACCTTCGCTTTCATTATCGGTCCCTTGCAGGTTAATTCCATTACATTCCATTCACCATCCGGTTTTCCCGCTGCCACCATTGGCTCTTTCGCATCATAGAGGGAACCAACAATGTGCTTACCTTTGTACAAACCAGGAGAGGCGATCTGAATTTCAAATCCTCCCTGCACTGCATTTTTGGGATCCGTCCGAAAGAAAAGGCCACTGTTGGCTTTGGTTGATGTCTTATATTCAAGAGAGATGGTGAAATCTCCAAATTTTCTTTTGGACCAAATAATTCCACCCGGTGTTTCCGAAATAGAGAGAACCCCTTTTTCCAAAACCCAATGCTTGTTTAAATTAATCTCCTCTGGCGTTAATAAATTAATATCCTTCTTCGCCATACAAATGGAAGAAAAGGTCAGGCAAGCTGCTATGATGAATAAATTTTTAACGGATAGATTTTTCATATACATAAGTAAGGGTTCATTGGTTGAATGTGCAAAAGAAAAGACGACTCTTGAACTAAGAGTGTTTAATTAAAAATTCGATCAAATTTTTTGATTTAAAGAAGGCATCTATTACTTGATGCCTGGCACCGGGCACAATCTCCACCTCTACCTTTCCTCCCAGCTTTTGATACCTCTCTTGAACCACTCCACTATTTTCCTCAAGCGGAACGACTTGGTCAGAATCTCCATGAACGATGTAAATTGGAACTTTGCTTTTTGCCATTCTTCCCAGATGGTTAATTGGGTTATGTTCTTCTATCTTTTCAATGAAAGCTTTTTCATCCATCCCAAAATCATGCAGAGTAGTGCTGAAGTTTCTCTTCATCGGCCAGCTCCTTAAATTTTGCACTGGATAAATACCTGCATACCCACTGAGCATATTGGGATTTCTCACTGCCCAGCTCAACATCATAAGGCCGCCCCTACTTTGTCCAAGGAGCACTGGTTTCTTGGAATACCCACGCCTTACCATTGCATTGTAAAAATCTGAGAACCTGGAAATGCTTGCAGGTGATCCTCGTACTTCTCCCTGATCACAACCGGCAAAACTAATTCTCTTTTCAAGAAGTTTATCAATATACCAACTGTGCGATGGGTCAGGATGATGAGGTAAAGTGGGAGCATACCATACCCAGGGTTTTTCCTTAGCTGTTGAGTTGCCATCCAAAACAAAGCACTTGGACTGACCAATGTTGAACTCTTCAGGGCTGTAGGTGAGCCGATGTCCGTGGAGGGACATGGCTAGAAGAAAAAAAAGCGGGATGTATTTGTTTAGCATATAAATTCTACCTAGTTGCCATTAACCGCAAACGCGCGAAAGCGACAGGCATAACCGCTTGACTGATCATTTTTTCGATTGGTTGTACGCAATGTCAAAAGATGCTTTCCGTCAGGTAGTTCTTTTTCAAGCATGTAAATCCAAGGAATATGGAGACCCTTGCTCCACTTGGTAAATTGATCAAGTAACTTCCACTCACCATCATCAACTTTCCACTCAATAATTCCAACATCCGGACCGGCTACCATCGGAAGACCGATCGCAGTGCCAGAAAACTCCACAGATAATTCAGCATTGGGTTTCAGGGCTTCCAGGTAGTCAATCCCCACATCATGCTTCCGTACCCTGCCTTTTCCAGTACCCATCCAATTTTTAACTACCTTCCATCCACTCTTTATTTTTGCGGTATTAATGGATTGGAAATGACCGCGACCATAAGAGTAATCGTTATATCTTCTTGCACCAAGATGCGGAACCAAAGACCGAGCGACTGGTTCCTTCCATGCACGATCAAACAAACGGTCGATCATTTCACCATACGCCTTATGACCGATAGGCTTAGGGTGGCATCCGCCAAATTGTTGAGGTGGAATTTCTCCGCTATCAAACCACTTTGTTACCTGTCTTGCCTGATCAATCGCATTGATTCCATACTGCAAAGAAATTCGATCGAGGGCTGCAATTTGCCAGGGTGTAATCCCTTTTCGGTAAGACTCCACATAGGGCATATCATAAAGATACTGAGCCACGATATCGATGTGAGGATTATGTCGGCGGGACTGCAAAATGATACCTTCGACAGCTTTCACAATATCATCACGGGTACGGGAATTGTGAAGTTCATTCACGGCGGATTCTATAAACAGTAGATCCACTTTCCCCTTCGACAAAATATCTCGCCCTAAACGAAAGGCACCATAGGTCGAATCAGTTGATCCGATCCCGGCGTAAACAAAATCAAATTCAGTCTGTGGAAATCTTTTTTTCAATGAATCAGACACATGCAGGCGCCAACCGGGTGACTCAGTGATCGAACCTCCAAGAAAGCCCACTCTCCCTTTTTTCTTTTTAGTAAATACATGGCGGGAATTATTGAGACCAGATCGTAGATAGATTGGATATTCATTCGAAAAATCACTGTATTTTCGAATGAAGTGGTATCCAACATGAGGATATTTGACATCAAAATGGTGTCCATTGGCCCGACTTCCCTTATCAATTGAAATGACATAGAAGAAGGGATGCCCCAGCTTTTCGATGCGTTCCTTTAGGATATAGGTATTTTCCTTGGGCGGCACGATGGCATCATCTTCAGTGATGATATGCATGATCGGAATTCTCGCATCAACAATTGGTTGTAAATTATCAATCGGATTGTCTCGGTAAGACATAGCTTCCTCTTCATTTTTAAAGCCATATTCATCAATCACCCGTTTCCACTCCCCTTGGGCCCCTTTACCAACTCCCTTCCCTCCGGGCCAGCTTTTGAAATCACACACCGGAGTATCATTATACATACAAGCCACCGTTTCAGGATAAGCTTTTGCCCATCGGTACACATAAAGCCCTCCCCTACTCACTCCTTCAAGAACAACTTTCTTATTCAATCCATGCTTCTCCGTGAGAAGGGTATAAAACTGCTCCCAAACTTTCAGTGCTTGAGGACTTCCCAGTCTTCGACCCGCATTGATGTAAGCAACATGATATCCATCCGCTAACAACATTTCATCAATTTCAGTATGAAAAGTGGGGAACCTTGCACGCCAGACCCAAGGCATGCCCTCTGCTGTTTTATTCGGCTGAACCACAAAAGCCTCATGCTCACCGACATTAAATGTAGTTTTTTTAAATCCCTTCCAGTCAGATTGTTTTCCAGTAAACTGAGCATTAACAAGTGAGCTCAATCCGACAATTGAAACGAATGAGAGAAGTAAAAATAAACGGGAGTGTTTCATACTAGTTCTAGGTGGATTATTTATTTTATTTTTTGGTTCTTGAA
>Ga0181553_10005728_pt1 | contig 10371 bp, 8 predicted proteins | sample 011ome_17_FD_133753 | JGI IMG/M metagenome (GOLD analysis project Ga0181553, IMG submission 133753) | Coastal salt marsh microbial communities from the Groves Creek Marsh, Skidaway Island, Georgia - 011502XT metaG (megahit assembly) | ecosystem: Environmental > Aquatic > Marine > Intertidal zone...
GAATGTATAATTAGGTTAGTGGAAAATAAGGAATTACGCGAAACACTTGGAAAACAAGGACGAGAAAGAGTTTTAAAAGATTTTGAACAAAAATATGTTACTGAAGAGTTTGTTAAATATATTCAAAATTTGTAAATTTTATTTAAATAAAATAAAAAACCAATTGGAAAAAAATATAGAATTGAAAGCCAATTATTAAAAAAACTTCCTGTTGTTGTAAATGGGAATAAATTAATAAATATACATGATAAAATACAAATTCTTAGATCAAATGCATTAGGTTTTTTTTTTTTTTGATTGCTAAAAAAAGATTTTAATAAACTAAATAATATAAATATAAAAAAAAATATTATAAAGCCAAAACCAACAATTCCTGTCTCAGCAATTAGTTGAATATATGTGTTGTGTGGGTGGTTTCCACAATTAAGTCTAAAGTTATAATTATCAAACTCATCTATTTTATAAGGTTCTTTTTTGCAATTAAATCTAAAACTTTTAACACCATGACCTAATATAGGTTTATCATTAAACATTTTAATAGCAGATAAGCCCATATAAGTATATTTTTTATCTAAAATTAAAAAATATTTTTTATCTTCAAGAACTATTTTATTTGAAAAATTAAAAATTGAATTAGATATAGTTGATTGCCATTTATTTCTAAGTTCTTGATTTGATGAAGTAATAATCGAAAGGCTTAAAATTATTAATAAAAAAATATAAAATTTTGATTTATAAAAAAAATTAGTAGACATCATAATTATTATTAAAGAAACTAAAGTTAGAATAAATGAGGCTCTTTCCCCAGAGATATAAATGGCAATAATTGAGAGACAAATTATTAAATAAGTTAACACTTTATCAATATTATCCTTGTGAAAAAAAATTAATAAACCGATTAAAATGGGTAAAAATTTTGATAAAAAACTTCCATAAATCAATTCTTTACCAAAAAAACTTGATATTCTTAATTTGTTTTCATTACTCAGTCCGATAATATTTTCATAAAAAAAATATTGATAATAACCATCAAAAATTAAGATAAAAAAAATAATTAATAAAATATTTTTTAATAAAATTAGAAAATTGTTTGAATTATTTAGTATGTAGTAAAATGAAAGTGTTAAAGTTAAAAATCTAATATAAAATCCAGTTTTTGTTACAGACAGCAACACATAATCTGAAAGTAATGAACCAACTACTATAAAAAAATAAAAAGATAAAAATCCATAAATAAAGGCTTTATTAAAATAATTAATTTCTTTTTTTATAATTTTATGGATTATTAAAAAAAAGATTATGCCTGTAGCTATTTCTGGTAAAAGAGGCCCAGATATTAAAAGTACAGGCAGAGATAATAGTAAATATTTAATAATTAAGTCATTATATCTTAATTTTTCATACATTATGATCTAATCTTTAAATGAAAATATTTCATTAATAAAATTTATATCATTTTTTTCTAAACTAGAATTTAATTTACATTCAATTATTTCTATTTCGTCATGCGAAAAAACTTTATTTATTTTTTCTGACAAAATAAGTTTATTTGATGTTGGTTGAGACATATTTGAATGATATAATTTTTCATGAAGTTTTTCACCATTTCTTAATCCCGTAATTTTTATATTGTTTATTAAATTTTCTTTACCTGAATTAATTATAATCTTTTTTACCAATTCATAAATATTTATTGGTTTACCCATATCTAAAACATATATTTGCCCTTTATTGCTTAGTTGAGTTGATTGTAATGTTAAATTAACTGCATCATTAATTGTCATAAAATATCTAGTTGCCTCGGTATCTGTTACAGTTATTTCACTGTTATTACTTATTTGATTTTGAATTTTAGGTATTAAACTTCCAGAACTACCAATGACATTTCCAAACCTGACGCTACAATATTTATTTTTTTTTGGTTCAATAAAATTAAAAGAATTAGTGATTATTTCACCTAATCTTTTTGACTTACCCATGTAGTTTAAAGGTTCCACAGCCTTGTCTGTTGAAATAAAGACAAAGTTCAAACCATTTTGAGTTTTTGAAATTTTCAATATATTTATAAGACTTATTAAATTATTAAAAACAGAAACAATTGGGTTGTCTTGAACAATTTCAACATGTTTGTAAGCCGCTGCATGAAAAATAAAATCAGGCTTATTTTCTTTTATTATTTTTTCAATTAAAGAGTAAAAACATAAATTTGCTAAAACTAACTTTATTTTTGTTTTGCTTGTATTTATTTTATTTAATTTTTGTTGAAGATTAGATATTCCAATCTCATTTTTATCAATTAGTATTAACTCAGAAGGATGTTCATTTATTAATTGATAGCAAATTTCTTCACCTATAGTTCCAGCTGCTCCAGTGATTATGATTTTTTTATCCTTATATGGTTTGGAATTTTCTTTAGTTCCATTTTTTAGAATAATATTTTTTTTAAAATTAAAATCTTCTTGTTTATCTATTTGTGAGTTAACTGTTTTAATTTCTTCAATATCTAATTGTAATTGTTTGAGTTTTTGCTTTATTTCATTTAATCTAAAGCTTGATGCGCTAGGCAAACCTAGAAATATTTTTTTTATTTTATTTTTTTTAATAAAAATTTCCAAAGAATTAAAAGACATAATCGGTAGATTTTCAATATATCTTCCAATTTTATTTGTATCATCATCTACAAAAGCGATAGGATTAAAATTTCTCGCATTAGAAATATAATTAATGGAAGAAACTCCAGTATTTCCTGCTCCATAAATTAGACATGGATTACTAAATTTTTTAACATTATTAGAATTTTTAATTTTTAAAAATGACTTTAGCAAAAGTCTTAAATTAACAGTTATTAAAAAGAAAAATAAATGTGTTAAGAAAATATTCTTAAAGTTATAAAAAATTAAAATAGTTTTAGTAAAATTTAAATCAAAATATTTTAAAAATAATAAAATTATAATATGTAAGCTGTATGAAAAAAAACTAGTTAATAAGATATAAATAACGTTTTTTAAATTAAAGTACCGACTTATATCGTGATAGATATTAAAGTAAGTCCCTACAGGGACAATAGTTGTACATAACAATATAGCAAAAAATAAAAGTGACTTAGATAAACTACTTAATTGACCATCTATAATAGCTACTGAAAAATAGCTACTAATTAATATAATGATAATATCAAATAAAATTTTAATTAAAATTTTTAAATCAGCTTTCATATTAAATCTTTTTAAGCTAAAATTTGATCCAATACTTTGATAATTTTTTTTATTTTTTTATTCATTTCTATATTACTTATAAAAGGATTTATATAGAATGCTAAAGAGACAGCTGACAATTTAGAAGCATTTGTTAATCTCTTTTTTGGAGATAAATTAAATATTTTAAAAGAATTTTCTAAGTACATCTCTGAACATGACCCTTCATTACAAATTTGTTCTGTTGAATTTAAAAGTTTTATTATTTTCTTTAAATTATATTCTTTTTTTATCATTTCTAAATTTAGTTTAACATAACATCTATATGGTGAAAGACTGATATTTTTAGGTACTTTTGGAATGGATATAGCTTGATGATTTTTTAAACTTTCCCAAATAAGATTATTTAAATATTTTCGTCTTAAAATAGTTTTATGTAATTTTTTTAGTTGATGAATTCCTAATACTGCTTGCATCTCAGTCATTCTCAAGTTTGTTCCAAATGTATCGTGAACCCAATTAAATCCAGAAGATACGTTTTTTAAATTTCTTTTGACTTTATCAAAATTTTTTCCTATTTCTTTATAAGCCCAAATCTTTTTCCAAATTTCTTTTTTTTTAACTCCAATCATTGCACCTTCACCACCTGTAGAAATAATTTTATCATTACAAAAACTCCAAATAGCTATATCCCCAAAACTTCCCACAAACTTTTTGTTTATTTTCGCTCCATGTGCTTGAGAGCAGTCCTCAATTAAAACTAATTTGTTTTCTTTTGCTATCTTTGCTATTTTATTCATCTCACAAGGCCATCCCCCAAGATGCACACATACAATTGCTTTAGTCTTATTCGAAATTTTTTTTAATAAATCATTAATTTGCAAATTCTGACTATTAAAATCAATATCACAGAAAATTGGTTTAGCCCCAGAATTAACTATTGCACTCGCTGAGGATTGATAAGATTTAGATGGAACTAATACTTCATCATTTTTTTTTAAATTTAAAGATTTTAATGCAGCCTCTAAAGCTACAGTTCCATTGGCAACAGTTATACAGTAATTTAAATCAAACTTTTGTGCATATAGTTTTTCAAATTCTTTACAGTAATTACCAGTCCAGTAGTTAACTTTTCCTGATTTTAATACTTCAGTAACTTTTTTGATTTCTTCAATTGAGTAATAAGGCCAATTTTTATTAGTCATATTTATAACCTTTAAACTTATTCATTTTTCTAGCAAATTGATTTTTAATAAAAAAAGATTTAATTACTTTTATTATGGTTTTAAAGATAATTAGTAAATCAATAAATATTGATTTGTTATAATAGTACCAGACATCCAAGTTAAATTTTTCATTCCAACTAATACCATCATATTCGTTTATTTGTGCCCAGCCAGTAATACCTGGTTTGAGCATAAGTCTCAATCTATGTTTTTTTGAATAAAGTTTATTATATTCCATATATAATGGTCTTGGACCAACCAGCGTTAAATCTCCTATAATTAAATTAAAAATTTGTGGTAGTTCATCTAGTTTTGTCTTTCTTAGAAAAAGTCCATATTTACTTATAGATTTCTCTTTTTGATTAAAATAATTCATGCTCCTAAATTTAATAACCATAATTTGTTTGGCTTTTAAACCACTTCTTTTTTGAATAAAAAAAATAGGTTTACCCAAAAATAATAAATTTGTAAGACAGACAATCAAGATAAGTGGCGCTAACAAAGGAAACATTAAAATAATAAACAAAATATCAAAAATTCTTTGTAACATTACTTTTTTAATAACATTAAAGATATTAACATTTATTTTTTAGAATATATATTTGAATTTTTTATCTTAAGATTTTGTTAGAATATTTCATTAATAAATTAAATAAAATTAACAAGATAAAAAAACTTATCACATATTCATCTGAGTTTAAATGAAGTCGCCTATATTTACTGGTATATTCACTTACAATAATTAATTCATCATTTAGTTCTAAAAACTTATATATTTCATTAATATGATTATTTACTTCTGAGATCTGCATACTTATTAAATCATAATTTGATTCTTCTTTTGATCTGAGTTGAAGAAGTTGATCTAAATTATTTTTCTTAAATATAATTTCTTTATTTAAATTCTCGAATAATCTTTTATGAAATTTGTTTAGACTGTCATCTATAAAAATATTTATTATTTCTATATTTTTCATTACAGCATCATTTTCTTTAATTTTCTTATTTAATAAACCAGTAAAAATTCTTTTTTCTTTAGTTGTAAATGAAAATTTAATTTTTTCATTAGCATGGTCAATATTTATACTAATTTTTTCAGTTAAATTTTTTTTATCATTCAATTTATTAATACCGTAAAATTTTTTGTTAAAATCTATATCATTTAAGAAATATTTAATTTTGTTAAAATTAATAAGAGAAGATCTATTACCAGCATTAAACACCATTTTTTCTTGAAAATTAAATTCAACATAAGTTTTAGAAGTATCAAATTTATCTTTATTTAAATGAAAAAATAAAGTAGCAGCAACAAATATAAAAAAATTAATAATAAAAATATTCTTTTTTAATATATTTATTATTTTTTTTGTCATCGAGTAGTACATATATTAATATTAATTATTATCAATTATTTATTATTTTTTAAATCTTATACTTCTTTTTCCATATTTCAAAAAAAAGAAGACCAAATATCTTTTCAGACACATTATGGCCTATCGAATGCATCTTAAAAAGATGATCAATATAATTTTTAGAAAATAAACAATCTTTAGATGTCAATATGTAATAAATTTCATTTTTCCATATTCTATTTTTTAATTGATTATTTAGATTAAATGAGAAGCCTCTTTTTTTTTGATTTAATATTTTATTGGGAAGATAAGGTGTAGAAATTTCTTTTTGTACTTTTCTTCTATTTAAAAAAGAAACATGATTTTTTCCTATTGAATTTTTGAAAATATAATCTACTAATTTTTTGTCAAGGTATGGAGTTCTGGCTTCTATAGAATTTAGCATGCTACATCTATCAATTTTGAATAAAATATCTTCTGGAAGATAATTTTCAAAACTATTTCTCATGCTTTCAATAACAATGTCTTCACTGATATCTTTTTCAATATTGTTCTGATAAAATAATTTTTTATCTTTAAAAACTTTTAATCTCTCTTGATTATTAAAATAGTTTGGAATATCAATAATACGTTCATTAGATCTAATTAAATCTAAATACATTGAACCTTTTCTATTAAAAAAAAAATCTTTGTGAAAAAATTTATAAATTAATTTTATAGTTGATTTTGAAAAAGAATTTAAAGAGTCATAAATTAAAAAATTTTGAAAATGTTTATATCCACCAAATATTTCGTCTCCACCATCTCCCCCGATAACCACCTTACATTTATCTTTAATTTGATTATATATTAGAAAAGTTGGAATTACAGATGAGTCAATGATTGGTTCATCAAATTTTTCTAAAATTTCAAGAAAACTCGTAATATCTAATTTATCAATAATCAAATTCATATGATGAGTATTATACATGTCGGAAACTAGCTTTGCATTTTGGCTCTCAATTTTAGAGGCATCTTCATTATAAGAAACATTAAATGTATAAACCTTTTTTTGTGAAATTTCAGATGTGAGAGCTACAAGCAAACTAGAGTCTATACCCCCACTGAGTAAAAAACCTGTCGATACATCAGACCTTATTTGATTTTTTAATGAATTTTTAAGTAGTTCTAAGATTTCAAAATTATCTAGTTTCTGTTTTTTTATTCTTTGAGGTATTTTCCAATAAGCATAAATTTGAGATATTTTTTTCTCATAGTTAAACTCCAAAAAATGTCCTGGAGGTAATTGATTTACATTATTTATTAAAGAATTATTCTTAACAAATCCAAAAAATAAATACTTATTTAAATTATTAATATTTAATTTTGAGTCTGGATCATTTAAAAAAAGCTGTAATTCTGATCCAAATTTTAATGTTTGATTAAAATATTTAAAATATAAAGGTTTTTGTCCATATTGATCCCTAACTAGAAAAACTTTTTTAATTCTTTCATCACAAATACTAAATGCAAACATGCCTTCAATTTTTTTGAAACTTTCTTCTTTCCATTGAATATAGCTTTTTAATAAAATTTCAGTGTCACCATTTGTTTTAAATCTATGCCCTAGATTTTCAAGTTGAGTTCTTAAATCTAAATAATTATAAATTTCACCATTAAATATAAGGGAAACTTTTCTTTCCTCATCTATTAACGGTTGATGATTTTTAGATGATAAATCTAAGATTGAAAGTCTAGTATGACCAAAACAAACTAATTGGTCGCTGGAATTCCAGATTCCTCTATCATCTGGTCCCCTATGAGAGATTTTAGTAATATTTTCTTTTATCCAATTATTGTTTTGAGCAAATTCTTTACCAACTATTCCTAAAATTCCACACATATAAATTTAACTTAATCGAGTTCTATCTTATCTTTAAATTAATTTTGTTCATTAGAGATTAAGTCAAATAATTAAAGATATTTTTGACCTAATTTTCTGGATTTAATAAATTTTGATGGAACACCAAAATAAACACTATTTTTTTTACAACTTTTATTAACATATGATTTACCACCGCATATTACATTTTCATTGATCACAATATTGTTTTTTACCACACATCCAATTCCTAAATGACTAAAATTCTTTAATTTTACGTTGCCTCCAGTTATTGCTCCTGGTCCAGTGCTGCTAAAGCTTTCCAATTTGTTATCATGGTCAATAGAGGTTGAGGAATTTATTATGCAATGTTCTTTTATTGTACTTCCACTGCCAACAAATGAATTTGCTAAAATTACTGACCCAGAACCAATATTGACATTTTGTTTGATAATAGATTTTTTTGATATTATTGTTTCCCACTTAATGCTTTTAAATTGATTTTTTAATAATTCATAATTTTTAAATCTTAAGTAATTATCTCCAATACCTATTACACCATATAACTTTTTAACTTTTATATTTCTAATATCTATTATTTTAAATTTTTTTTTATTTATTTTTATTATATTACTTCCAGTTTTTTTTGAATTATCCACAAATCCCAAAAACTTATATTTACTTTTAAAATCTAATATTTCATCTAAAATTACTTTTGCGTGTCCACCACTTCCAAATATGACTATATTTTTCATTTAAATATTTTGTTATTTCTAATTTTTATCTCTTTTTAATATTATATACCATTGTTTAAAATTTTTTTACTAGATCAATTTCATAAAATCTATAAGGATAACATTTTATGAAAAAAAATTACTTAGTTGTAACTGGTGGAGCTGGTTTTGTTGGAACAAATTTAATTAAAAAATTATTAAATTATAAGGATTATAATATAATAAGTATTGATAATTACTCTAGTGGGGCTAACAACAATCACGTAAAAAATAGAAGAGTGAAATATATTAAAAATGATACTAAAAAGATTGAAAAAGTTTTGGCAAAATATAGAAATAAAATTCATACAATTTTTCATTTTGGTGAATTTTCTAGAATTTATCAAAGTTTTTTAAAATACAACCAGTGTCTAGACTCGAATATTATTGGCAGTAATGAGGTATTTAAATTCTGTCTAAAAAATAAAATAAAATTAGTTTATTCTGCTACATCAGCAAGCCTTGGAAATAATGGGAGAGACAAAAATTTATCACCCTATGCTTTTACTAAAGCAAAAAATTTAGAAATGCTTGAGAATTTAAAAAAATGGTTCGGATTTAAATATGAAGTAATATATTTTTATAATGTTTATGGTCCTCATCAAATTTCCAAAGGGGATATGGCAACTGTTATTGGAATATTTGAGGAAAAGTATTCCAAAAATTTACCTTTGACAGTTGTGCGACCAGGAAATCAATCTAGAAGGTTCACTCATATCGATGATACAATCAATGCTTGTTTGAAAGCCTGGAGGAAGAATAATTGTGCACATTACAGTATTTCTAGTAAAAAAAGTTATAGTATAATTCAAGTTGCGAAAATGTTTAATACTAAGATTAAATTTCTACCAGCAAGGGTAGGTGAAAGATATGCATCTGCATTGACTAGCATGAATTTGTCCAATAAAGTGATCAGGCTTTATGGGAGTATTCAGTTGATAGACTATTTAAAAAACGTAACTAATAAGAGCTAATTTACTAATATTTCATTGTTTACAATATATATTAATTAGGTATAACACATTCGCCGGTAATTATTGCGTAGGTGTTATACCCGATCCCATACCGAACTCGGAAGTCAAGCCCTTCAGCGCCAATGGTACTTTGTCTTAAGGCATGGAAGAGTAGGACGTTGCCGGCATTTTAAAAAATTATGAAAATTAAAAGCTCATTAAAATCAATTAAAAAAAGAGATTTAAACTCTAAACTTGTAAGAAGAAGAGGAAGAGTTTACGTAATAAATAAAACAAACCCTAAATTCAAAGCAAGACAGAAGTAGTTTTTATGGATAATGAGAACCATAAAAATACCTGGAATAATTTTACAAAATTTGTGTTATGGGGAACTGTCGCAGTTATTGGTGTTTTAGTTTTAATGGCAATATTCTTACTATAAGATCAATCTATGAAGATTGTTTCTATATCAGAAAATCAAGAAATTGAAAAACGTATAGCTATCACCCCTGAGATTGCAAAAAAATACATATCTCTTGGTATTGAAGTTTCCATACCTGAAAATTATGGGAGTCATCTTGGAATTAAAGATGAAGAGTACAAAGAATTAGGAGTATCAATTTCAAAAGATGAAAAAGAAATCATAACTAGTGCAGATATTATTGTTCAGTTAGGTTTGTTAGATGATGACAAAAGTTCTTTACTAAAAGAAAAACAAACATTTATTGGTGTTTTGAATCCATATGATAATAAAGATAAATTAAATAATTTAGTTAAAAAAAATATTAATACTTTTTCACTCGAACTACTTCCAAGAATAACAAGAGCTCAATCTATGGATATATTATCCTCACAAGCAAACCTTGCGGGTTATAAAGCAGTAGTAGAGTCGTTTGCTCATTTTGAAAAAGCAATTCCAATGATGATGACTGCAGCAGGAACAATACCAGCTGCAAAAGTATTAGTTGTTGGTGCAGGGGTTGCAGGACTACAAGCAATTGCAACTGCAAAA
>Ga0181553_10005732_pt1 | contig 10370 bp, 9 predicted proteins | sample 011ome_17_FD_133753 | JGI IMG/M metagenome (GOLD analysis project Ga0181553, IMG submission 133753) | Coastal salt marsh microbial communities from the Groves Creek Marsh, Skidaway Island, Georgia - 011502XT metaG (megahit assembly) | ecosystem: Environmental > Aquatic > Marine > Intertidal zone...
AATTTTTTTTAGTTTTTTGAATGCTCTAATTATTGAATTAAAATTATCTACTTTTTTTAAGTTGCTTAAAAATTTATTTTGATGTTCATTAAAGCCCATGCCCAATTGATTTATTATTTTTGAAGAACTCATTTGTTTTTCATTAGTATAAATTATTTTTCCTTTATTTTTTTTTACTGCATTAATTTCATAAAAAATTTTTTTTGTTTTATCTGATAAATTATCCTTGTAATCATTTCCTTTAAAATAAAAATCAGGTTTAATTAAGTTAATACTATCAACTCCACTTTCTCCATTGACAATAAATGCGTGGTCAATTATTTTTAAATTTTGCAAATGAAAAAGGCGTTCTCCATCATTATTGATTGGTCTATTTGGACCTTTCTTTATAAATTGACTTGATGTAATTGAGACAAATAAAAAATCACATTTTTTTTTAGCAACCTCAAAGTGCTTAAGATGACCATAATGTATTACATCAAATACACCATGACACAGTCCTATGATTTTATTTTTTTTTTTTAATAACTTAACTTTATTTTGAATTGAAATTAAATTTTTCATTTTAATTAATAAACTTATTTTATATTGTAGTTTTATATAATTTTATTTATGCTATTTTTAATATTTATTAAATAGAATTTATTGTTTAAAATGATGAAAATCTTAATTATTGGGAGTAATTCCTTTGCGGGTTCAAACTTTGTTGATTATCTTTTAAACAAAAAATTTAAAGTTTATGGTGTTTCAAGAAGTAATGAAATTGAAGAACAACATCTTAGTTATAAAAAAAACAAAAATCTTAAAAATTTTAAATTTTACAAGATTAATCTAAACTTTAACAAAGATATAAATAAATTAGTACAAATCATAAAAAAAAATAAAATTCAATATATATGTAATTTTGCTGCTCAAGGAATGGTTGCAGAAAGTTGGATTAATCCACAAGATTGGTACAACACAAATATAGTTTCTAACTCAATATTAATTAAAAATCTTTCAAAAATAAAAATTAAAAAATATCTTAACTTTAGTACACCTGAAGTTTATGGAAATACTTCTTCGCTCATGAAAGAAAGCAATATATTTGCACCAACTACACCTTATGCAATATCAAGATCTGCACAAGATTTTAACTTGTTGGCATATTTTAAAACTTACAATTTTCCAGTTGTTTTTACAAGAGCTGCAAACATATATGGGCCTCATCAACAGAGTTATAGAATTATTCCAAAAATTATAATTTCAATATTAACCAAAAAAAAGATACCAATTCATGGCAAAGGGAACACTTTAAGATCATTCATATACATGCAGGATGTTTCTAGAGTTCTTTACAAGATTTTATTAGATAAAAAAAATCTAGGACAAACATTTCATATTTCAACAAATAAATTCATCAATATTTTAGACCTCACTAAATTAATTAACAAATTGATGGGTGTTAAATATAAAAACACATACCATGTAAATGAGAGAGACGGCAAAGACCTTAAATATACTTTAAATTCAAGTAAAATTAGGAAAAAATATTCTTGGTCTGAAAAAACTAACTTGGAAGATGGTATAATAAATACAATTAAATGGGTTAAAAATAATTTTAGTTACCTAAAAAAAAGTTCTTTAAATTATAATCATAAAAAATAATAAAAATTATTTATATATTAAAATTTAATTAGAGCTCTGTTAATTTCTCCTGAGATAACTCTATTGAATGCTTTATTTATATCTTTATGATTAAAAAAAGAAATTTTTCCAGATGACGAAAAAATATTTTTTTTGTCAAAATATTTAAAAATTTTCTCTATATCTCTATCAAGCTTGCAATTACCACCCCAACTTCCATAAATTTTCTTTCCACTTATAAGATCATGGGGATTTAATTTAATTTTTTTTGAATTTTTTGGATGCGAGGCGAAAATTAGTTTTCCATTTTTTTTTATTAGATCAAAACCTTCTTCAATCATGTTGGTTGATCCAGAAGTTTCAATACAAAAATCAAAAAAATTTTTGTAGCTTTTAATATCTTTATCATTTATCAGGTTAGTATTAAATTTTTTAAGAAATTTTTGTTTTTTTTTATTTTTTTCTATTACAAAAATTTTTGGTTTTTTTTTAATTAAAGCTAAGAGTGCCGCCATTCCTACGCCACCAACACCAATTAAACAAACCCTATGTTTTTTTTTGAGTTTTTTAATTTGATTAATAATCATACCAGCGCCAGTAGGTGTTGCACAACCATATAAAACTGCCTCAACGTCAGACATTTTTTTTGGTTTTAAAAAAACTCTATTTTCAGACACAATTGCAATTGATGAAAAAGTTGATATAGGACCAAAATTAATTTTTTTATTTTTAACATTTGTTAGCTGAAATCCTCCATAATCTAATCCCTTACCCTTAATCCAGCTCAAAATAACCTCATCTTTAGGAGATACTTTTTTAACTTTTTTTCCAATTGCAACAACTTTACCTACAGCTTCATGGCCAAATGCATGGGGTAGATAATTATCTTTCCCTCTGTTGCCTGAAAATTCCATAATTTGAGAACCACAAATTCCAGTATAATTTATTTTAACTAGCACCTGATCATCTCTTAATTTATCAGGAACTGGAAACTTATGATGTTCAATTTTTTTTTTTTCAATTAATATCGATGCTATAAATGTTTTAGTAAACATATATTAATCAACTACCGTGAGTTATTTTGAAATTTTTTAAAATCATATATTAAAACTAAATTAAAGTTTAATTATTTGTGTTTGCAATTGGAGCATTTAAAAATGGATGCATTTCTGAAAGAGGTTGTGGTGCAAAAGTACCATCTGGATTTGATTTATAACCCTGTTTGAAAAGTGATGATTGGTTTTCATCTACAATAAGCTCACAAATTCTGGGGCCTTTATCATGTAAAAGGTTTTTTTGATATTTATTCAAATCTTTTTCATTTTTTATTTTAAAATATTTTATTCCAAATCCTTTTGACAAATTTTTGAATGAAGGCATTTGAAGTTTCCAATCTGGGTGAGTGCCATAATATCTGGATTTTAAGAATTCTGTTTGAGTATGCCTGATAGCAAGATAACCATTGTTATTTACTATAATTATCAATATATCTATCTTATCCTGAATAATTGATTGTAAATCCTGAATATTCATTAAAAAACTTCCATCACCAATTATACAAATATATTTTTTAAAATTTTTACTTTTTGAAGCGCCTAAACTTTCTGCTAAACCAGTACCCATGGCTGAAATTGAGGAGGAACATATGAGTCTATCACCTCTGTTAATTATTGAGCTTTGAAAACCAGCGTAAAGAGCTGTGCCACCTCCATCAACAATTATACATTTTTTTTGTTTTATATTTTTGGTAAAATTTCTTACTACAATATTAGAGTCAATTAACTTTGTTTTTTTTGGTAAATACCAATTTTGCTTTTTAAAGAAATTATAGTCTTTCCACTGATTATGAAATCTATAATTTTTTTTTATAAAAATATCTAAAAAAGTTCCAATATCCTGATTGATTTTTAAATTAAATCTAACATTCAGATTTTTTAACTGATTTTTATCAATATTAACAATAATTTTTTTTGCGTTTGGAGCATAATTTTTGAATAATGTTGTCGTGTGAGGTATTGATAAATGATTACCAAGACAAAGTATTAAGTCAGACTCAAAAACTGCCTTATTCGCACCCCTTTGTCCACTCATACCAATAATTCCAAGGTTAGACTTATATTCTGTAGGAAATAAATCTGCTGAGTTCCAAGTTAGTACAAACGGTACTTTATATTTTTTGATAAAGTTTTTAATCTTTTTTTCTCCCCCAATCGATGTTCTTATGCCATGCCCCAATATTAATAATGGTTTTAAAGATTTTTTTAAATACTTTTCTAAATTTATATTCTTGATAATTTTTTTTTTGATTTTACCCACCAATTTCGGTTTTGTAAATTTTATGTCGGCCCATTGTATATCTAGCGGAATATCTAACCAGACTGGTCCAGGTCTACCTTTTTTTGAAATATCTATTGCTTTTCTTAATTCAAACAAAAAATCTTCTTTTTTCTTTATAAATTTTGAGTATTTTGTAATTGGTTTTACAATATCACATATATTAACCTCTTGAGTTCCTACTTGTCTTACTTTCTTATTATAAGATGTATGTTGTGAACGTGCTTGTCCACTTATAAAAATACATGAAATAGAGTCTTGCCAAGCAGCTAATAGTCCAGTCATTGCATTGGTACATGCTGGGCCAGTTGTAACTACTGTGCATCCAATATTATTACTTGTTTTTGCATAAGCAACCGAAGCTAAAGAAGCTGCTTGTTCGTGGTGAGTATATGTAACTCCAATATTTTTTTTTTCTAAAGAGTCAAATATATGAACAACAGCACCTCCTTGAAGGCCAAAAACATGTTTTATTTTATTTTCTTTAAGTACTTCTGCTAATGCATCTGTAAGCTTCATACTAAATGATTTATTTTTTACCCACCCCTATCGCAAAGAGGTAGTGACCCATTGGCAAAAAACCTGTGTGAAGAACTTCATCATTCATTGAAAAAACAAATGTATTAAAAAAATATTTTTCAAAAAGTTTTCTTAACGATTTTCCACTTTTTAAATTTATATGTTGATGATCACTTCTAAAATGAGCATGAGCGGAAGCACTTTCATTAGGTGTTCCAATGATACAAACACCATTTTTATCAAGGCATTTAAGGATATTGTCCATAAACTTTTTTTCATACTCCGGTTCTAGATGTTCTATAACGTCGATATTAAAAATTCCATCATACTTCTGACTTGGAACATGTTCACTAATGTCCATTTCTAAAAATTCAGTGTTTTTTAAATGCTTCAACCTTCTTTTATTTCCTTCAATATTTCTTGGTTCCCAATCTATACCAATAAGTTTTTCAACAGACTGTGCAACTATTGGCGCTCCGAAACCATCTCCACAACCAACTTCTAAAACATTTTTTTTACCCTCAAGCATCTTAGCACAAAATTTATATCTTGATAATACAAATGCCATGTGCTTTGGGTCATTTACTAAACTATAAGATGTCCATGGTCCTAATTTTATCTCTTCTTGAGCAAATTGATCATGAGTTGATTCTAAATGTAAGTTCCAAGCTTTTCTTAATTCTTTTTTTATTTCATTACTCATTTATTTTATTACTTTATTTTTATTATTTAATTTTTGAACCTTCTAAGTTTATATTTATTTTTATCATTTAAAAGTTTATATTTCAACTTTTTAGAACCCCATTCATCATGTACAACAGAAATATTTCTTCCACCAACAACTTTTCTACCTTGCTTTATTCCCCATAAGATACAATCATAAATTTTTTTAAAAGAGGTTCCTTGATCAGATGATTTAAGAAATTTTTTTACTCTTGAGTAATTTAATCCTGCTTTTTTTCCTGCTCTTATAGTCTCTAAATGAGTTTTCGTTTTGGTAAATCCTGGGCCAATTATAAATGTATTAAGATTTTTATATTCATCATCAATTAATTCACACATTTTAATCAATGCAATTTTTGAAACACAATAAGCAGAATAATTTGTAAAAGGATTATTTGTTCCACCGCCAGCCATCAATATTATTGAATTTTTATTTTTAGATCTTAATTTATATAAAAAATGAATCACTTCTAATTGAGAAATAAAATTTACATATATAGACTTTCTCCATAAATCAAAATTAATGTCAAAAAATTTTGAGATTGGCTCTGACGTACCTACTGAACTAAATATAATATCCCATTTAATATTTTTTTTTTTTAAAGTTGTGATAAATGTTTCAATATCTTTTTTTTTTGTTATATCACATTTAATAATGTCTGCTTTAGGTATATTTCTTGGTTTTTTTTTTCTGTAAGTTCCAATAACTTTATAGCCATTAGTAATAAATTGATTAGCTAAATTTGTACCAATATCTGCATTTATGCCAATAATAATAATTGTTTTCATTAACCTATAAATTTTAAAATGGTCCTTTAAACCAATTTCCAGGTACGTCTGGTTTAAAAGATTTATCTCTTTTAATTTTTTTATCAATTTTAAACATCTTTAGAACTTTATTTACAATAGTATAACGATCATTATAGAAATGTTTAACTAGTTGATAGCTAGTTGGCTCGGGACAGAAGGGCAAACTCACAATTTCAACTTTATTTTTTAATTTATCAACATTTTGGTTAATAATTGAAGCTACCGTTGAAGATATACCACAAAAATTATTACTCGTGTCAGCAACTAAGGCCCTTTTAGTTTTTTTTAATGAATTAATTATAGTTCTTTCATCTAATGGACTTATTGTTCTAAGATCTATTATATCAGCTTCAATTTTAAATCTTTTTAGTATTTTAGCGGCTTCAATACATTCTAGCGTCATATAAGATAAGCTAATAAGTGTAATATCTTTGCCTTTTTTTAAAACCTTACATTTACCTATCTCATTAGTCTTTAATTTTTTTGGAAAAACCCCCATTGAATTATGTAACCATCTATGCTCCAAAAAAATTACAGGATTGGGATCAAAAATTGAACTATATAACAAGTTTGCTACATTGTCTGGAGTTGAAGCTGATACTACTTTAAGACCAGGAATATGTGAAAAAACTGATTGAAGATTTTGAGAATGTGTCGGGCCTTGTCCCCATCCTCTACCTATAATCATTCTGATAGTTATTGGAACGTTTAATTCACCTCCGAACATATATAGCCATTTTGCAGCTCCATTTATAATTTGATCCAAACTTAAAAGTGCAAAATCTAATCTCTGATGTGTCAATATTGGTATAGATGAATTAAGAGAAGCTCCTATTGCAAAACCAGTTAAAGCATTTTCGGATGCTGGGACGTCAAACACTCTTTTGGATCCAAATTTTTTTTCTAAACTAAGAGTTGTTCCAAAAACACCCTTGGGGTCAGTAACACCAAGCCCAAAACATATGACCTTATTTGAGTCATGCATCGCACGAGAGATTGTTTTGTTAATTATTTTAGACATTGGAATTTTTGTCATTTATAAATATCTCTCAAAAGCTCTTTTTTACTTGGAAAATTAGATTTTTCTGCAAACTTAAAAGCATTATTAATTTTAAATGTTTGTTTTTTTTCTATTTTTGCAATAACTGATTTATTTATTTTTAATCTTTTTAACAAATTATAAGAATTCAATAATGGATCACGCTTTTTCCAGCTTCTAAATTCGTTTTCTGTTCTATATCCAATATTATTATCATAATTTGGTCCACAGTGTTCTCTCCACCTGTAATTGTTGAATAATAGAAAAAATGGCTTTCTATTATTTCGTACATAATCTATTCCTTTTTTACACGCATTAAAAACTTTTTTTATATCATTTCCGTCACTCTCTAATGAGCTAACCCCAATTGATTTTACCATTTCTTTAATGTTTCTATTTTTTGGTTGTCTTACGTTTAAAGGTGAATAAACAGAATAAGAATTATTTTCACAGATGAAAAGAGTTGGTAATTTTTTAACTGCAGCCAAATTTAATGACTCGTAAAAAACTCCCTCCTCAGTAGCTCCTTCTCCAAGAAAAACTATAGATAAATTTTTATTTTTTAATTTTAATAAAGTATACGAAAGACCTACTCCTACTGGTATACTATTGCCTACTATTGCTGAAGTTCCATAAAATCCAACTGACTTGTCAATCAAGTGCATAGATCCACCTTTGCCTTTAGAGCATCCTGTTACTTTGCCGTAGATTTCAGCAATCATTTTTTTTAAATTTCCATTTTTTGCTATATAATGTGCATGCCCTCTATGAGTACTAACAGCAAAGTCTTTATTATTGAGAAAATGAGACAATGTAGCTGGCACACATTCTTGCCCAATGGACAAATGAACAGGACAGCGCATTTTTTGATTACTATACTCTCCAGCAATCTTTTCTTCAGTCTCTCTTATTAAAAAAATTTTTTTATGAATTTCAAGAGCGGCTTTTTTGTTTAAGGTATAAACCAAAAGTAATCTCCATCATAATTATTTTGTTCAAAAAATTTTATCCACTCATCGACCGACATTATTGTTTTAGCTGTTAAATTCCAAGCATACATTCTTTGTTTTTCCTCATTATTACGATATGCATCAACTGTTAAAAATGCATTATTTTTAGATACTCGAGAAATTTCTTTTAATGCAGTAGCACATTCTTCTTTGTCTAAGTTATGGATTGTATTTATAGCAATAACTAGATCAAAAAAATTATCTTCATATGGCAGTTTTGTAGCATTTGCGACTTGTAATTTATGGTTAATTTCAGGAATGCTATTGTCTATTGCATATTTAGAAATATCTATACCATGTAAATCCAAATTGGGATTTAGTCTTAAAAAATCATATAACATAAAGCCTTTTGCGCACCCAACATCTAAAATTTTACTGCCATCACCTAAATTGTAATAATCACTAAAATCTTTAACAACCCCCGACCAATATTTTGAATTATACGAAAAACCACCATAACCAAATTTTCTTTCACCATCAAAAAATTCTTTATCAAATTTTCTTGCTACTGATCTAACTTCTTCTGTTTTGCTTTCTAATCTCTTAGTTAAATCTCTTTTAGCTTTAGGATAATTTTTTAATAAATCTATTTCTTTACCCATTTAAAACCTTATTCTTCATCCATTTAACTGTATAACAAGAGTCATCATCAACAAGATTATTATTATGAAAAGCATCAGAAATTTCGTCTATTGCATTATCCACGTTAAATTTTTGCTCAAATCCAGTTTCAATAAGTTTATCTGAACATTGTCTGTATGATCTTGGATCATTGCTCTCAATTATTTTAATTTCACAATCAATCTTTCTCTGTATTTTTTTACCTAAATCTAAAATTGAAATATTTTCAAAACCAGCATTATATATTCCTGGATCAACATCACTAGTTAGAATATGTTCATATACACCTATCATATCATTAATATGGATATTAGGTCTGGTTTGACTGCCTCCCATAATTGTTATTTTTTTATTTTTTAATGCTTGTAAAGTTAATAAGTTAACACTCACATCAAATCTCATTCTTGGAGATAAGCCACACACAGTTGCAGGCCTTACAATATACACATCTATTTTGTCTCTATAACTTAATAAAAGTCTTTCACATATCATCTTTGTTTTGTTATAAGCTGAAATTGGTACTAAATCTAAATCCTCTGTCACTTTCGTTTCACTTTTTACGCCATAAACACTTCCAGAGCTTGCATAAATAAATTTTTTAACTCCTGCTTGAATGCTTTTTTCAATTAAATTTTTTGCCGCTAAAACATTCACTTCCCAGGAGAGGGTTTGATCAAGTTCCACACTTGGATCATTAGCTATATTTGCCAAATGAACAACTGCATAAGTATTTTTTTCAATAAATTCTCCACTTAGATTTCTTATATCTTCTTTTATGTTTGTTAGATTTTTATTATTTACTAATTTATTACCAAACCATTGAGCGTCGACATTTTGAATAATATATTTTTTCAAAAATTTTTGTATCATAAGGGTTCCTACATATCCACACCCACCTGTAATGTATAGTTTGTTCATATTATTTTTATTATTAAATTTTGATTTTGATATAAGTTCAAATAATAACAACTTTTTTAAATTTTACCATCAGCTAATCTAAAGTAAAAATTTCTTTAAAATACTAACTACTATTTTTCTAAAAGCTTTAATAGGAGTAAAAATAATATAATTAATGTTAAACCAAATTGCCCCCAAGACCATAAACATAATGGCAGAACGGTTATAACTCAAATATTTTAGCATTTTAAAATCGATATTTTGACAAGGATGGCGCATTACCAAATTTAAAATCATTGTCTGAACACCATCTCGACATCCAGTAAGTGAAAAATGCCGATAAAGTAAAAAATAAGGAATAAACATTTTTTGCCCACCTCCCCAAGCTGTTCTGGAAAGAGAATCGAGTGGTACTCCTCTTACACTAACCATTCGGCCAGTCAGTGCAATCTTACCTATTGCAGCTAAAAGACAAATTAATACAAAACCCTCGTCTGGCATTGTATTTAGCCTTTGTCCAGTTTCCTTTGAAATAAAAAACTGCTTATAATTTAGCTCTTTTAACTTGTCTAAGTTCATCAACACTGCACTCCTTGATGGATGAAGAGTATTTTGAAAAAGGTCTTTTTTCATTACAACATTACCATCAGCATAATGCCAATTTTGATAATAAAAATTTAAAAATGTCTCTGGCGTATTTTCCATGAAGGTATTAGCCATACTCAAATAACAATCAGGCTGTTCTTCTATAGCTTTGATAGCATCAGCAAAATAATGTTTATCAATCATCC
>Ga0181553_10005737_pt1 | contig 10367 bp, 13 predicted proteins | sample 011ome_17_FD_133753 | JGI IMG/M metagenome (GOLD analysis project Ga0181553, IMG submission 133753) | Coastal salt marsh microbial communities from the Groves Creek Marsh, Skidaway Island, Georgia - 011502XT metaG (megahit assembly) | ecosystem: Environmental > Aquatic > Marine > Intertidal...
CTTAATAGATGTTCAAGCAGATCAAATAGATGTTGATCTTTCAGAATTAACTACATCTACATCAGACGCTGATGGAGATTTTTTCGTTGTAGTAGATGACGCAAACGCACAGAAAAAACTTACTAAAGGTAATATAGCGATTTCAGGTTTTAATAATGATAGTGGATTCATTGATGGATCTTCTTTAAATGCTTCAAATTTATCTTCAGGTACAGTGCCTGACGCTAGATTTCCAGCAACACTTCCAGCTATAAGCGGTGCAAACTTAACAAACTTAGATGCTTCGGATTTAGCTAGTGGTACAGTTCCAATTGCTAGAATAGATTTAGATTTATTAACAACTTCTACTTCAGATGGAGATGGAGACTTCTTTGTTGTAGTAGATTCTGGTGGAGCTGAGAAAAAATTAACAAAAGCAAATATTAATAATTCAGGATTTAATAACGATAGTAACTTTACAAATAGAGGCACAGCAACTGTACTATCAATGATTTTTGGATAAGGGAGGATCCTAGATTATGGCACTAGGGATTACCGCATATTCAGAAGCCCCTTTTGGAGCAGAAGCTTCAGATGTAATTGCATATCCTTCAGGTGTAAGTTTATCATTTCAAGTAGGAAACTCTGATATTGTTGGAACAGGTAATGTAGATGTTACAGGTTCTCAAGCAAATTTTAGTATTGAAAGTGTAACTCCTGGTTCTTCTGTACTTGTTAGTGTTACTGGTTTACAACTTTCAACAACTCCTGGAGAGGAAACAATTAATATAGGTGTTCCTGTTACAGGTTCTCAGTTATCTATTACAAATAAAACTTCTACTCAAGATACATTAACTGCTTTTGGAGAAGCTCCTTTTGCAACACTAAGTCCTAACACCTTTAATATACCAAGCGTTCAAATTGAAGCAACAACTGGAGCGGGACAACTTCCAAGCTTCTTACTTCAATCAACACTAGGAACTTTCTCAATCACGGCTGATGGTAATGTTTCAGTAGTTGTCACTGAACATACAATGAATACTTCTGTTGGAGATGTAAGTCTTATTGGTACAGCAAATGTAGAACTTACCAATTTTTCAGGACCTAAATTCTCAGCAGAAGGAAATGCTGCACTTTCTACTGATCAAGCTAAGTTTGGGGTATCCTCTTTAGAATTAGACGGAACTGATGATTATGTAGACAGCACAACGAATTTAGATCTAAGCTCAACAGACTTTACAATTGATGTTTGGATTAGACCTGACAATGTTACAGGTTACAAAGGTATCTGGCAATCAGGAACAAGCACAACAGAACAATCATATCTATTAGGTAACCAAGTTTATTGGACTGTAAACCCATCAACAATTATTACTACTTCAGTTACAGTATCTGCTGGTGTTTGGACTATGTTGTCTTATGAAAGACAAGGAAACACTCACAGAATATATAAAAACGGAACTTTAGAAGATACAGTTTCTACAGGTAATAAACCTGATAATGGCATATTCAGTATTGGAAAAAATGGTTTTGGTGACTTTAATGGTTATATTGATGAAGTAAGAGTTTCAGATATTGCAAGATATGAAGGCTCAAGTTTTACAGAACCTACAAGTGAATTTTCAGTTGACTCAGATACAATAGCTCTTCTTCATTTTGATGGAGCTGATGGATCTACGGACATGATTAATGCTGTTAATGAACAGTCTTTAGTTTTAGAAACTAATATTGGGGATGAGTCTGCATTTACAGATCATACTGTTGAAGTTACTGGTCAAGAACTAACAATGTCTATGGGAGAAGAAGTTCCCACAGCAGATGCTAATGTTTCTTTAACAGGAATAGAATTAAGTAGTTCAATAGGAGATGTTACACAACAAACTGGTTACGATGTAACAGGTTCTCAAATTAATACTTCAATAGGTAGTGTTACTGTAACAGGAAACGCAACCGTAGATGTAACTGGAATTCAATTAACCTCATCTATTGGAAGTGTAGCTATTACTGCATGGCAAGAGATAAACCCTAACGTGTCTAACGTCTGGACAGAGGTTGATTTAGCAGCTTAGTAAGGATATAATATAGTCAATTATGCCAGGATCAACTTATTCAACAGATTTAAAACTAGAACTCATGGCGACTGGCGAAAATGCCGGTACATGGGGAGATAAAACTAATTCAAATTTAGATCTTATCGAGCAAGCAATTGCAGGTTATCAAGCTGTATCCATAGCAGGTGGTGCTCAAACAACCGCCTTACTTATGACAAATGCAACTTTATCTAATGCAAGAAATGCTGTCATTCAATTTACAGGAACTATTACAGGTAATCAAATTGTAACTATTCCAGACGGTATTGAAAAAACTTACACAATTATAAATGGAACCACTGGGGCTTTTACTGTACAATTTAAAACAGCTAGTGGCTCTGGTTTTACCTTTTCAACAACTGATAAAGGAACTAGGGTTTGTTATTCAGATGGGACTAATGTAATTGATGTAAATGCTTTATTCACTACTATTAACCAATTTACGCTTCCGACAGCAGATGGTAATAATGGTGATGCTTTAATAACAGATGGTTCAGCAAATTTGAGTTTTACCAATATGTTTGGTAAGGCTCTTGCAGTTCAAATAATTTTCGGGTAAAATAACAAATATAGGAGAAAAAATTTATGGCCGCACCAAATTTAGTAAACGTTTCAACAATAACTGCGAAGTCAGTACAAGCTACGTTGAACACAACTGTAACAACTGAAATTTTAGCAAACTCTGCTGCTTCAGGCAAAGTTTTTAAAGTTGAAAGTATAATTGTAGCAAACATTGATGGCTCTAATTCTGCGGATGCAACAGTAGCTATTACAAAAAGTGGTGGATCACCAATTAAAATTGCATCTACAATAGCTGTCCCTGCTGATTCAACATTAGTAGTAGTTGATAAAAACACTGCGTTATATCTTGAAGAAGGCGACAACATTGAAGCTGGCGCAAGTGCTAATAGTGATTTAACAATTACAATCAACTACGAAGAACTATCATAATAGGAGGTAACTAGCATGGCACATTTTGCTAGAGTTAATACCTCGAACATAGTTGTAAGAGTTGACGCTGTTGATAATTCAGTAATGTTAGATGAAAACGGAGTTGAACAAGAGTCTTTAGGTATTGCTCATCAAAATTCTATTTACGGAGATATCTCTCCTGATAGATGGATTCAAACATCTTATAATACAGATGGTGGAAAATACTATAATCAAGATGGAACTGAAGGAGATCAATCTAAAGCTTTAAGAAAAAATTATGCTGCTGTTGATTCTACCTATGATGAAGCTAAAGATGCTTTTATAAAACCAAAACCTTTTGATTCATGGGTATTAAACGATGTATCTTGTTCTTGGGAGGCACCTATAACAATACCTCCTGAAAATCAATTAATTAATAAAGAACTGCATTGGGATGAAGTTAATCAAAGATGGGTTGCAAAAGATACAACAAATGATGTAAACTATAATTGGAATTCAACAACACTTTCTTGGGAGGAAGTAATATAATGCCTTTTCCGTATCAAACAAATAATAATGGTGGAGTTATTGGAGCAACAGTACCTGTCTCAAGAGCGGCAGCGGAAAGTATTTCACAATTTACAAGTCCTGGAACTTTTAGTCCAGGTGGAGCAACAACAGCTGATGTATTAATTATTGGTGGCGGTGGGGGCGCACACGCTCAACACGCAGGAGGAGGTGGTTCAGCAGGTATATTGTATATGCCTAACTACACTATTCCTGGATCACCTGTATCGGTTACTGTAGGTGGTGGAGGAAGCGGAGCTAATGGTATTGATCAAGCTGCGCAATCAGGAAGCCCATCTACCTTTGATGGTTTAACAGGATTAGGTGGAGGACGAGGCGGAACCTATACAGATATTGGAGGAAACTCTGGAGCCACTGGTGGATCTGGTGGTGGCGGAGCAGGTAGAGCTACTAACCCTGGATCTCCAGGAAGCCAACCCGCACCTCCAGGTGGAACTGGATATGCAAACGCTGGAGGACCAAATACAGGTTTAGGTACTTTTAGTGGTGGCGGAGGCGGAGGAGCTGGAGCAGCCGCTGGTACAGGAGGCCCTGGTGGTAATGGTCAGGCTTTCGATACAGCTAGTCCAACTGCATCTCCAAGCCCAACAACTTACGGTGGTGGTGGCGCTGGCCAACAAAACGGAGCACCTACTAAAACAGGAGGAACCGGTGGTGGCGGAAACGGAAACGGCCAAAGCGGTACGGCTGGCACAGGCGGTGGTGCTGGATCTAATAATGGTTTTGGTACCCCAAACGGATCAGGCGGATCTGGAAGAGTTGTAGTAAGAGAAGCTGCAGTTGCAGCAACTGCATCAGGTGTTTGGACATTACAGGCTCAATACGGATTTCAAAAAAATTCTCAATGGCCTCAATAGGCAAAGTTGAAATAGTAAATAATCTTTTACCTCAACAAGAATTTAAAAAATTAAAAGATATTTTAAATTTAAATACATTTGCTTGGTATTTTCAAAGACACACTTCTACAGAAAAAGGTATAGAAGACATCAATAAGTACATGTTTACTCATGTATTACATAGTCCTATAAACGAAAACAATAGTCCATTTTTAAAAGATTTTGACATAATTCCCATAGAACTTTGTAAAAGATATAACTTTAATAAAACCATAAGAATGAAATTAAATCTTTATCCAAATCAAAAAGAAAATATTTATCATAAAAGTCACCATGATTATTATATTAAAAAAGAAGACAATCCAGAACAAGGTATTACTATCTGTATTTTTAATTTTACCACTTGTAATGGTGGCACCATAATCAATGATAAAACATACCCCTCTATAGAAAACCAAGCAATTTTATTTCCTAATGATTTTAAACACCAAGGTTTTACGGCTACTGATGTACAATCCAGAGTGTTGTTAAATATAGGGTTGAAATAATATCAATATACTTATAATTATATCTTAAATGAATTTAGAAAATTATTATTGGTATTTTAAAAATGTAATACCAAAACCTACTTGTGATAAAATAATTGAACATGCTTGTTCTAAAAGCGAACATATGGGTGTAGTAGGTGGTCTAAAAGAAAATAAATTAACTAAAGAACAAGAAAAAGATTTAAAAAAACAAAGAGATTCTAATATTGTTTGGCTAGAAGATGAATGGCTTTATAATTTAATAACCCCTTATATTCATGCAGCTAATAGAAATTCAGGTTGGAATTTTGATTGGGATTGGTGTGAAAGTATTCAATTTACAAAATATAAACTAAATCAATTCTATGGTTGGCATTGTGATAGTTGGGATAAACCCTATAGTGAAAAAGAACCTAAAAATTTTGTTGGTAAAATAAGAAAACTATCTTGTATTATATCTTTATCAAACCCTAAAGATTATGAAGGTGGTGAAGTACAATTTGATTTTCGTAACAACCCAAGTGGTTCTAATGTAACTAATTGTGAGGAAGTAAAAGATCAAGGATCAATAGTTATTTTTCCTTCTTTTGTTTGGCATCAAGTTAAACCTGTAACAAAAGGCACTAGATATTCACTAGTGTGTTGGACATTAGGAAAAAAATTTACATGAGGTTTTTAATGCCAAGTCCAACTACTTTTAAAAAAACAGGTTTTGTTGTAATGAAAAAAGCAATATCAGACGAGATTGCTAGTTTTGCATATCAATATCTTTTAATGAAAAGACAAGTAGCTAAAACAATGAATGAAGCTAATTTAATACCTCCTTTTGAAACACAACATGGAATATGGACAGATAAACAAGTTCCCGATACTTATTCTATTTATGGTGATGTTGCTATGGAAACTTTATTATTACACTGTTTAGAAAAAATGAAAGAAACAACAGGATATGATTTAATACCAACATATGCGTATGCTAGGATTTATAAAAAAGGTGACATACTTCACAGACACAAAGACAGAGAAAGTTGTGAAATATCAACTACATTAAATTTAGGAGGAGACCCTTGGCCAATTTATATAAATCAAAATCCTAAGTCAGGCTACCACGATGAAAATAAAATATATCATTCTGAGGAAAAACCAGGAACAGAAGTTTTACTAGAACCTGGAGATATGTTAGTTTATAGAGGACATGACTTAGAGCACTGGAGAGATGCTTTTGAAGGACAAGATTGTGGGCAAGTATTTTTACATTATAACGATCCTAATTCTAAATTTAAAAAAACTAACTTATATGATGGTAGACCTCACTTAGGTTTACCTTCTTCAGTAAAAGATTATTTATAAAATGTTACAAGTAGCTAATAATTTTTTTCTAGATTTAAATAGATTTCATAATCATTTAAAAGATATTCCATTATATACACAAAATGAATTTAATAATATTACTAATACTAAAGATTCATGGCCTGGTCTTAGAAGTTTAGAAATATTTGATAACCATCCTTTTCTAGGTTTTTTGTTTTTAAATGAATTTAGGAGAAATTTTACAGGTATTGATATAAGAGGTTTAGACATAGGTTTATATTTACATTTAAGGTTAGGAGAAGACCAAGACAAAGATTGGATACACACAGACAGTGGTGTGTATACCTGTATTATTTATTTAAATGATACTAATTATGAATCAGGGACACAATTATTCGATGAAGTAAAAAAAGAAGATTATAGAATAATAAGCGATACGAAGTATGTTAAAAATACAGCTATAATTTTTAATTCAGCTACTCCACATAGATCTATATTAAATTTTGGAACCGACATTCATAATGGCAGACTAACTTTAAACGCATTTTTTTATAGTAATTAAATGAAATTAATATCTAATATACCTATTGTTGCTAATAATATATTTGTATATCAATTAAATATTTATAATAATACTTTAAAAAACTTTACTGAAGAAAACTATATTGAGACTCCTAATAACACTTATTCTTACCAATCAGAAAACAAAAACATTTTAAAATCTTACTTACTTCTACAAAAAGAAATAAACAATTGTGTGAAAGATGTTATTAATAATGTTTATAAATATAATTGTGATTTTAATATCACTAGATCTTGGTTAACTAAAACATTACCTCAAGGAAGTTCAGATGACCATTGTCATTCTAATAATTGGTTAAGTGGAATATATTATCCAGATTATGACCCTGCTTTTCAAATACAATTTTTCAATGATCACAAAGATTCTTTTAGTATGCAACCTACTGAATATAATATATTCAATTCTTGGACTTGGACAATAACCCCTAAGAAAAACACTTTAATTATTTTTTCTAGTAGATTAAGGCACAAGGTTTTAGAAAATAAATCTACAAAAAATAGGTATTCTTTAGCATTTAATTTATTACCTAGTGGAGTTTTTGGTAATGAAGACTCCCAAGTAAATTTTAATTAATTTTTCCGTATCTATACTTAAAGCTCCAAATATTGTAAAATAGCCATATGGCTTTAACAAAAATACCTTTTAGACCTGGATTTAATAAACAACTGACAGATACTCAAAATGAAAATAACTGGGTAGATGGAGATAATGTTCGTTTTAGATATGGTCAACCTGAAAAAATTGGAGGATGGCTTCAAACTAATTCAGATACTTTAATAGGGATAGCAAGAAAACAACATTCATGGTTTGATTTAGATGGTAGAAAATATGCAGCATTAGGTACAAATAGATGTCTTTATATTTATTACTCTAGTGATTTTTATGATATAACACCGATTGATCCTGACAGACAACAAACGGGCGCAGATATTACTACGACTAATGGTTCTGCAACTGTTACAGTAACCACTACAGCTACACACAATCTTAACCCAGGTGATCTTATAACATTTGAAAATGCGGGTTCTTTTACTTCGCCTGATACAGATTACACAGCAACAGATTTTGATGATGTAGTATTTGAAGTTCAAACAACACCTACCGCAACAACATTTACGATCGAAATGCCTTCAGCAGAGACAGGGACTGGGGCTACTAATGATGGAACTCTAGACCCATTACCTTATATAGAAATAGGCCCTTTGGTTCAAACTCTTGGCTATGGATGGGGTGCAGGTACATGGAGCACATCAACTTGGGGTACTGCTAGAACTTCAGCTAATACTTCAATTGATCCTGGTCTTTGGTCTTTAGATAATTATGGACAAATTTTAATTGCAACAGTTCGTAATGGAAGATCTTTTCAATGGAGTCCTGTGTCAGTGAGTGCAGGCGCTTTACAAACAAGAGCTATATCTATTCCTAATAACCCAACAAAATCTTTAATGACTATTGTATCAGATAGAGATAGGCACTTATTTCATTTAGGAACTGAAACAACATTAGGAGATGCAACTACACAAGATAAAATGTTTATCAGATTTTCAGATCAAGAAAATATAAGTGATTATCAACCAACTTCGGTTAACACAGCTGGAACTTTTCAATTAGACTCCGGCAGTGAAATACGAGGTGCAGTGCAAGGTAAAGATTTTACTTTTGTTGGCACTGATACTTCTGCTTATGTACTACAGTTTGTTGGTCCCCCTTTTACATTTTCAGTAAGACAAGTTGGATCTAACTGTGGAGTAATTGGACAAAATTCAATGGTCTTTGTTGATTCGTCTGTTTACTGGTTATCTGACGAGGGTGGTTTTTTTATTTATGATGGTTCTGTTAAACGAATGCCATGTCCAGTGGAAGATTTTGTTTTTAAAACAACAGGAGGAAATCCTGGTATAAATCAAGCTGCAGGTCAACAAGTTTATGCTTCACATAATAGTTTATTTAACGAAATAATTTGGTTCTATCCTGATGCTTCTAGTCAATTTGTAAATAGAATGGTAACTTATAACTATTTAGAAGGAACATGGGTTACAGGAACTTTAGCAAGAAATTCTTATATGGATCAAGGAGTTTTTGAAAAACCTTATGGCACAAAATTTGAACAAAACAGTACACCTAGTTTTCCAGTAGTAAATGGTATTTCATCATCACAAGGTAAATCTATTTACTATGAACATGAAACTGGTGTTAATGAAGTAGATGCAAATGGTAATGCAACAGCTATACAAGCATTTATTGAATCTGGAGATTTTGATTTAGATGCTAATGGAGATGGAGAGTATTTTATTAAAATAAGAAGACTTGTACCAGACTTTAAAGTTTTACAAGGGAATGCTATAATAACGATGCAATTAAGAGATTACCCTGCTGATACTGCAAGTTCCTCGCCTCTCGGACCTTTTACTATTAATAGTTCGACAGATAAAATAGATACGAGAGCTAGAGCAAGATTAGCTGCTATAAAAATAGCAAATAATTCAGTTGACGAAAGTTGGAGATTAGGTTTATTTAGATTTGACTTTCAACCAGACGGTAGAAGATAATGGCAAAAATAACAGTACAAATACCAGAGCCTAAAGATGAATATGATGTAGTTAATCAACGTCAAGTAAATGCATCTTTAGAAACTTTAAAAAATCAATTAAATTTTTCATTTCAAGAAGATTTAAAACAAGAAGTAGATAGGTTTACTTGGTTTAATTTGAGGTTTAATTAATGTCTTGTAATAATGTAAACACAACAGGATCAACAACTCCATCATCTGCTGAAATAGATTTTTATCTTGCAGTTGCAAAAGGAGATTTCACTGGTTATTCTAACGTATCTAAATTTGGATATAATCCAACTGTTGGGTCTGGTAATTATGAAAGTATTTGGGAAGGCAGCAATGCTTATCCGTGGATGAGTGCAGCAGACCAATTAGAAGTTTTAAGCTCAGATGCAAATGATACATCAGCTGGAACTGGTGCAAGAACAGTTGAACTACAAGGTTTAGATTCTAGTTGGAATGTATTAACAGAAACAGTAACTATGAATGGTACAAGTGCTGTTACTACAACAGGATCTTTTTTAAGAATTTTTAGAGCAAGAGTAGTAACCGCGGGAAGTTCTGAAAGAAATGAAGGAACTATTACTATTCGAGATCAAGATACATCTACTACAAGAGCATTAATTACTAATGGTGCAACAGATGGAAATGGCCAAACATTAATGGCGGTATATACTATACCTGCAGGAAAAACTGGATATATTATAAACATAAATGTCTCATCTCAGAAGGATCAAGAACAAACATATAGATTAATGTCTAGAGATAATACAGTTGCAAATGCAGCATGGAATGTGAAAGAATTTTTAACAGGTAGAGGTGGATTTTCAGATTGGAGAAAATACGCTATAAACAAAGCAACAGAAAAAACAGATTTAGATTTTCAAGTTATATCTAATTCTACGTCAGCGGCAGCAGGAGGTTTTGAGTTAATACTCATAGATAATTAATGGCAAACTTTTATAAAAACGCATTCTATGATCCAAC
>Ga0181553_10005739_pt1 | contig 10364 bp, 12 predicted proteins | sample 011ome_17_FD_133753 | JGI IMG/M metagenome (GOLD analysis project Ga0181553, IMG submission 133753) | Coastal salt marsh microbial communities from the Groves Creek Marsh, Skidaway Island, Georgia - 011502XT metaG (megahit assembly) | ecosystem: Environmental > Aquatic > Marine > Intertidal...
ATTATAAATGAATAAATCTTGGAAACTTATTTTAAAAGTAAATTAAGGATAATCGCGGCCTAACAATTTATTATAAAAAAGTGCAAATAAGATTATAACAATGGCCCCCAAGGCAACGGGCAGTAAAACAAAAGATAATCCCTTACCACCAAGTATAGCAATAATTGGATTTGCTCCAGCTGGTGGATGAATTGAATCGAAAGTTGCCATAACAAAAACTGCTAGACCCACAGCAATCCCAAGAGAAATAAATGAAGATCCCATTAATGCAAATATTAATACCCCACTTAAAGCAGATAATGTATGGCCTAAGAAAATATTCTTTGGTTCTGCAAGCGGACTATCGTGAACTGCCATCACCAAAACCATGCTAGCCCCAAAAGGAGGAATTAACCAAATGCTGCTATTTTCAAAAAAGTGCAGATATGAAAGAAGGCTAATGCACAAAAAAGCACCAAATGCAGATAACAGGTTATTTAAAATAGTTTTCTTATTAAAAAAATTTTTCATCATTAAAGATTAACTTATTTTAAAAAAATAAGATATTAAGCATATAAATCAACCATCGTGCGGTTGTTCATTAATTGTTTCTATAAGTAATGATATTTGCTCCCACTTAGCCCACTCTATTGAATTCATCATTGCTGCATGTTCAGCAGCTCTCAACATAGCAATGGTTTGAGCTTCATCGCCATATTGTGTAATTAATGAAATAGCAATTTGTCTAAGGTTTTCATTCATTGTATAAATATACTATCAGGACATACTAAGTAAAAATACATTTATACTAATGCATATATGAACATATTATGGGTTAAAGATGGTAAAAAAGGTCACGAAAAGCAGGTCGCTGTTCTTCTTGAAGAGTTAAATAAAATCATTGATATAAGAGTATATGAAGAACTTACCACCATCAGTAAATTAAAAAAATTCTTTTTTTTCATTGATTATATTTCGTCAAAACTTGAAGGCTTTTTTAGGAAAGATTATTCATTAATATCCGGGTTAACTAATAAACAAAGAAAAAGATTTGAAGAAAAACAATTTGATGTTGTTGTTGGGGCCGGAAGCGGTCCCCATATTGAATTGCTTAAATATAAACATGAATTTAATGTAAAAATTATAAGCGTGTTAACTCCATCATTTTTTAAAGAGAGATATGATCTAATTTGCTCACCAAATCATGATAATAATAAGTTCAGAAAAAAGGATAACGTTATTTTTTTTAATGGTTCGTTGGCTAGAGTATCTAATGAAAATCCATTTAAAAATCTAGGGTTTATTGGTATCGGTGGTAAAAATAAGCATTTTGTTTTCAATCAAAAAAAGCTATACCAACAAATTGAGTATGTAATATCTATTTACCCAGACCTAAATTGGAAAATTTTTCCTTCCAGAAGAACGCCAACAGATATGTTAAATGATTTACATAGTCTAATATTAAAATATAAAAACATTAAAATCTGCGAAAAAAATATAGATGAAACAATTAAAAATGCATGTATAAAAATTGTTACTCAAGATAGTGTAAATATGGTTTTTGAGTGTCTTTCTACAAAAGGTGAGACATATTTATTTAATATGAAATATTTTAAAAAAAATAAAATTGTGAATTTAATGAATAGCCTTTTAGAGAATAAGCAAGTTGGTTACATTGAAAATTCACAAATGGTTGATGGTCTTCATAAAATAAAAATGATAAGAGGAAATAAACATCATGACATTTTTGTAGAAGTTGAAAAAGTTGCCTATCAAATATCAAAAAGACTATCTCTATGAAAATTGTTCATTTTATAAACTCAGAATCATATGGCGGAATTGAACAACACGTTCAAGAGTTAGGAACCTATCAAAAAAATACTCATGAGGTAATTATTGTTTGTAATAAATTTTTATCAAAATATTTTATAAATGATTTTAAAGTTTCAGTAGTTAAGAATTTCAGTAGGCATAATTATTTTTATTTATTTGGTTTTTACAATGTTATAAGGTCAATAAATCCTGATATTGTTCATACTCACGGATCTAAAACAACTTCTATATATTCCAAGATTAAAAATATGTTGAAAGCTTCGCATATCTCAACAATCCATAACATTAAAACTAATGTAAAAATTTATAATAAAGCTGATCATGTCATAGCTGTTAGCGATGAAATAACTGAGGGTCTTAATAATTACAGTGTTGTAACAAATTGGATTAATTTTGATGTTAATGAAATCATATCTAATATAAATAAAGAAGAGCATGCACTTGCGGTAGGTAGATTTGAAAAAGCTAAAGGCTTTGATCTATTAATTAAATCTTGGGAAAACATTCAAAGAAAGCTATTAATTATTGGTGATGGATCGGAATATGAAACAATGGATAAGCTTATAAACCATATGAGCTTAGATCATAAAATTACTCTAAAAAAATTTATGCCTTATGAAGATATCCTTAAAGAGTTTGCTAAGGCTAAGGTTTTTATTCTTCCATCTAGAAATGAAGGTGGTCCCCGTGTTGCCTTGGAGGCTCTTGCTTTAAATACTCCAGTACTATCAACAAAAGTTGGTCATATGAGCTCAATTTTTCCTAAAGAAATGTTGGTGGAACCAAATAATCAACAAAAGCTTAAAGAGTTTTTAGAGTTATATGTTGATGATATTGATACGATTAATCAGAAATCAATTTTTGAATATGTTTTAGAAGAGTTTAGTCTTGAGAATCGTGCTTTAAAAGTTGATGAAATCTATAAAAAAATAAATAGTAACTAGAACACTATTCATATCTTAAAGAAATAGCAGGATCAAGTTTAGCTGCTTTTCTAGCTGGCCATATTCCAAAAAACAAACCAACCATTGCAGAAAAGGTAATTGAACCAATAATAGCACTAAAGGGCATTGCAAATGGCCATTCTTGAAATGATGCCAATAAATAAAGAACACTTGTTCCCAAGAATACTCCAATACAACCTCCAATCACACACAATAAAACAGCTTCAACTATAAATTGAGACATGATTGCTTTATGGGTTGCGCCTAAGGCTTTTCGGAGCCCTATTTCTCTTGTTCTTTCTGTTACCGAGACAAGCATAATGTTCATTACCCCTATTCCACCAACCACAAGACTAATTCCAGCAATCCCAGCTATTAAGGCAGTGAAAATACCAGTTGCTTGCTTTCTTAAATCACTGAATTGACTGTAATCACTTATATTAAAATCGTTAGGCTCACCGGGACCAATATCATGTTGAGCTCTCAGAATTCTTTCTATGGTCATCATAATCTCATCTACATTAGCATCTTTTTCAACCCCAACATTTATAGCATCTAAACTTTTTGTTCCAAACAATCTTTGCGCACCAGTTAGTAAAGGTACATATAATTCTTCGTCTGGATTTTGCCAACCAGTGCTGCCTTCTTCCTCAAGAATTCCAATTACCTTATACCCGGTACCTGCAATAAGTATTTCTTTATTTAAAATATTTTGAGGTGAAGTTTTTAATTCCTTTGGAACAGCCGACCCTAAAACTACAACCCTCTTTCGACCAAAATCCTCATCATCATTAAAAATTCTACCGTATTCAATCTCATAGCCTCTAACTTTAAAATGAATAGGAAGATTCCCTCTTATTCTTTGATTAATGTTTGCATTATTAAATTTAACCTGTCTATTTCTTGATGTATATGGAGATACCATCCAGTTATGCTCTTGATTTTTAGCAAGCGCATAAGCATCTTTAATGTCTAATGGAATAAAGCCCTTTGTAACAGCACCTCTTCTATTTTGACCAGGACTAACAACCAGCGTTCTTGGACCAAAATCATCTATTTGCGCATCTAGTGCTTTATTTGCACTAGAACCAAGTCCAATTACTGCAATTACTGCAGCAGTTCCAATAATAATTGCAAGCGTAGTTAAAAAAGACCGAACAATATTAGTCCTAATTGATGTTAAAGCTGATATTAAAGATTCTTTAAATAGCATTATCCGAAACTAAATGATGCTTGTACTCTTTCTCTAAACCTTTTTTGATAATCAAATAAACTCTTACTAGGTAAGATAAATACTTTGTCTTTACTGTCTAATCCACTTATGATTTCAACATTAGATAAATCAGAAATTCCAATCTTAACCCAAGTTAACTCCGGACCCTTTTTTGTTTCTTTTATTACAATAAAACTATTAAAATTTTCACCATCTACTTTTTTAACTAGGAAATTATCAATAGTTTCTTTTGGTATATTAAGAATACTTGAAGCTGTATAGATATCTTTTCTTGTTCTAAGTGACATAGTAGGAGTACTCAATGAGACTTCTTTGTTAAGGACCTCAATCACAACATCAGTATTCATTCCTAGTAATAATAAATTTTCATCATTTTCAATATCAATTAAAACAGGAAATGTTGTAACATTTTGTTCAATTTTTGCTTGAGGTTCTATTTTTGAAACAATTCCAAAAAACTCTTTATCTCTGTATGCAGCAACTTTTATTGAAACAATCTGTCCTATAGAGACCTTTCCAACATCAATTTCATCAACCAAAGCTCTTACTCGTACTTTAGATAAATCAGCCATTGTCATTAGAACGGTTCCCCCGCCAACTGCTGAAGTGGGTGAGGATATAACTTGTCCAACTTCTACAGGTCTAGAAATTATTGTGCCCTGAACTGGCGATCTAACAATAGTGTCATCAAGAGAAATTTTTGCATTTTCGAATGAAACTTCAGTTCTTACTAAAGTTGATTTAGCTTGAGCATAGCCCTCCTGAATATCTTCAAAATCTTTATCTGAAATACTTGCATTAGCATGCAATTCCTTGCCTCTTTCAAACTGAGACTTTGCATTCTCTAAGCGGACTTTTGCTGCTTCTAAATCAGATTTAGCTTGGTCTAATATATTTTTGGGCGTTCTCTGGTCGATTTGTCCAAGAATTGAACCCTTTTCTACTAAATCACCAACTTCTGCTCCAAGAAACAGAACTTCTCCAGATGCTTTAGATTTTATTTCTACTGATGAAATTGCCTCGATAATACCTGAGGCCTCTATAGATAGTTCTAATTTTTTTGGAGAAACATTTTCTTTTTTATAAAAAACAGTTTCTTTTTCAGGCTCAGGGTTTGAGCCACCACAAGCAGATAAAAATATAATTAAAAAGGTAAAATAGAATAGTTGTGTATATTTCATAAACATAATTATATATTTAAATCTGACTCAATGAGTCCATCTTTAATATTAATAACACGATTAGTCTGATTTGCAATATCATCCTCATGCGTAATTAATATAATTGTCTGTCCTTGCCTGTTAAGTTCTTTAAACAAATTCATCACATCATCACCAGTTTTTGAATCTAAGTTGCCAGTAGGCTCATCTGCAAAAATAATACTCGGATTATTAACAAGGGCTCGTGCGATTGCAACTCTTTGTTGCTGCCCTCCAGAAAGTTCTGCAGGACTATGATCTATTCTATCGCTCAAACCTACTTTATCTAAAACCTCTTTAGCTCTAATCTCAGCTTCACTCTCTTTAACACCCGCATATTTCATTGGCAACATCACATTATTTAGGGCTGAGTTTTTTGCCAGAAGATGAAAGGACTGGAATACAAACCCAATTTCCTTATTTCTAATAAAGGCAAGCTCGTCATCATCAAGGTTATTAACTAATTGATTATTTAAATAGTAATTTCCATGAGTTGGTGTATCTAAACATCCAATTATATTCATTAAAGTCGTTTTACCTGATCCGGAGGGACCCATTATTGATAAAAAATCGCCCTTCTCAACAGACAAATCAATACCTTTAAGGGCCTCAACTGTTTCAGAACCTACTTGAAATAGTCTTTTAAGATTTTCAGTTTTAATAATCATAAATTTTAGACAATAAATTTAAATATAAGTTCTTGCATAGTATAAATTTGATTAATTTTTAAAATCGAATTGCTTTATATATGATATCCAGCCCTCAGCAGTATCTTTTGTATCCTTAAACTCTGAGGCTATTAAGAGATTTTCATTGGCTTTTTTAAAATTTTCTAACTCAAAATATGAAATACCCTTTATAAGCTCTATTCGACCAGGCACATCGTTCCAACCCTTCTTTTGAGCCTTATTAAAAGATTTAATTGCTAAGGCATAATTTTCGTTATCAAATGCATAGGTCCCTAACCTAAAAGATAAATCAGCATCATTAGATATATTTTCAGCCTTGATAAGTATTTTTATACCATTATCTAAGTCTCTGGAAAAAAAATATGCACTTGATAAGAGTTTTAGATTGTCTTCGTTTTCTTTAACAATTTTTCTTGATATTCCGTCATTAATAACACTAATAGTTTTAATCGGAGATTTCTGATATAAATAATATTTAGATAATAAAAGGAAATCCGATTCTTTGTTTAAGGTATTATTTTCATAGGCTAACTCAAGAGCTGAGAGCGAGTCTACTTCAAAATCTTTTGCAAAATATAGCGCACTAGCTTGATTCCAATATTTCTTTTTTTCTGGTTGAAGAAATAACAGCCTGGTACTTAAATTTTGGGCGTCATTTAAATTATTTAATTTCATAGCAAGACTAAAGGCATATTCCAACCAATCAATTTGAGGTTTGTCAGCTTTATTGTTTGCTTGTGTAATATGGAAATAGGCTTCCTCATATTCATCTATTCTTCCGTGAGAATATGATAAAAGAAGATTTATTCTTGCAGAAATTGGATAAGCATATCTAGTACCAATATCAATGTAGTCATTTAATAACGGAATAACATTTTCATATCTACCAACCATAAAATAAGTTTGAGCTAACTGAAACCTAACTTCTTGTGCTCCAATCCTTGGAAGTTTTTCAGTGCTAAGCGATTTTTCAAACCATGGTAAAGCTTCGGTATACTTGTTTTGCAGAGCATAAAATTGACCATAAAGCTGATATAAAAGTGCAGCCTCATAAGTTCTACCTCCACGAAAATATCTTTCATCAGCAGTTTCAAGCTCTTTTAAAGCCTTATCATAATCTTCTTCATTAATTGCCTTATGTATTCTCTCAAAATAATCACGCACCCAAACGCTTATAGACTCATCGGCAACTGAAAAAGGTGAAGATATTAAAAAAATAATAATAAGTAAGTTACGCATTACAAATAAACTCCATCTCTATCTCTCCAGCTTGCTCTACTGGTATTCCATTTATAATCTTTGGTTTGAATTGCCATCTCCTAATCGCTTTTAATGCCTGCTTATTAAAGATTTTATTATTCGTATCTCTAACTACTCTTGCATTACTTACCTTACCGTTTGGATTAACTATTAAATATATTTGTATTGTTCCGTTTATGCCACCTTGTATCGCTTGGAGTGGGCATTGTGCTTGAACTTTTACCATTGGTATTAATGCAGATGACGTCCCTCCAAGATTATCTAAGTTTCCTAAAAATGCACCACTAAAATCAGTTGGTACAGAAAAATTGGGAAGCTCTATATCCAAGTTAGGCCTCACCATTGTTGTTTCTTGTTTGAGTTCAATATCTGGTGGGGGTGGAGGTCTTTTTTCAGGCTTTGGTCTGTCTGGCACCTTTCTATCTCTTTCTTGAAGTGAATCATCACTATTGATTCGAATGAATTCAAGAAAACTCACGTCATCATCTTTCTTTTTATCAAAAACATCAGTTGAAATTAAAAATTGCATTAATAAAAATATTAAAAATGCTGCTACAAATGATAGTAAATATGGAATATATTTTTCGTAACTTTTAATTATCATTTTTAGCTGCAATCGATATATTTGTAACACCAGCTAATCTTATTTGATCCATTGCTTCAACAAGTAGGCCAGATCTTGATCTTTGATCAGCCTGGATAATAACAGCACCACCTGGATATTCTATTTTAAGTCTCTCAATGTTTGCTCTAACAGCTTTAAGATCTACTCTTCTTTTATCAATCCAAATTTCATCATTTTCTGTAATTGCAACCAGTATATTCCCCTTTTCATCTCTTTCGGCAGTTTCTGCATTGGGTCTATTTACATCAACACCAGTTTCTTTTACAAAAGAAGTTGTAACAATGAAGAAAATTAACATAATGAATACAATATCCATCATAGGTGTTAAATCTAGAGCTGCTTCTTCTTGTGCAAGTCTTCTTTTATTGTATCTCTTCATATCTTTAATTCTTTATTTAAGAAAATTTTTGCATCCTCTTGGTACTTAGCTACCTTATTAGCAAGATCAAATTTAAAAAATAGTCCGCTTAGCGCAATTGTCATTCCCGCCATAGTGGGGATTGTAGCCTTAGCCACACCAGTTGACATTGCACGCGGATTGCCAGTTCCAAGAACTGCTAAAACCTCAAAAACCTCGATCATTCCATAGACTGTTCCAAGCAATCCTAACATTGGACACATCCCAATTAAACCATCTAACATTTTTAACCTTTGTGACGAGACTCTTTTAATATAAATCAAAAAGGATTCTTCAAATAAATGCTTATTAGTTTCATTAATTATTATGCCATCTGAAAAATATTTAAAATCTCTTTGTATCCAATTTTTGTTGTAGTAATTTGTGCTTAAGTATTTTGAAAAAATAATAAACCAAATACATAGCGTTACAAAAAAAAGTATGTACAGAACAGGACCGCCTCTATCAAAGAGATCATTTAATCCAATCATTAATTAACCTTTTTTACAATTGTTATAGCAACATACTCTTCTATCTCTTGGAGAATATCAGAAACCTTTTCTGATAAAAGTGTATACATAGCCAATAATGGTGCTGCAAAAATTAATCCGAGCATGGTTGTAACAAGAGCTTGAGAGATACCTCCTGCCATTTGTTTTGGATCACCAGTTCCAAACACAGTAATAGCTTGGAATGTCTCTATCATACCTATAACAGTTCCCAACAATCCAAGCAGAGGCGCTACAGCTGCTAAAAATTTAATCCAATTAACACCCCAGTTAAGATTTCCATTGATCGTTAATAATATCTCATCTGCTTCACGCTCAAATACATCAATAGACTGTGATTGCTGAGAGAGATTATCTATCTTGTTAAACACGTCTGTGTCTGATTTAGATTTAATAGAATTTGCATAAAGGTTAAGAGAATAAAATCTATATGCTGCAAAAATAAGCCCCGACATACCAATAATTACAATAATAAATCCTATTAATTTCCCTTGAGCAATTCTTTCAAAAGTTGAAGGTTTATCAAGATATAAAGATAATAAAAATCCTCTTGTTGGATCAATTGGTGCAACGGAATAACCATCATTTTTATAATGTGACCTAAATTTCTTAGTTACTGATCTGTCAGGTTGCTTTGATAATATTGAAAATGCATTATTAGGAATATCTGGCTTTACAAAAGACTTATCTTTTACCATATTAAATGGTCCATATCTTACTAACTTAGAAGATTGAATATCTCCGTCAGAATTTATTATATTTGCTTCTATTTCCTTTATTTCTGAAGATGAAGCAATTTCATTAAGATGTAGAACCCATAAATCTTCTAGATTCTTTAAATTATGAACTTTTATTTTCCCAATTTCTTGTAACAATCCTGCTCTTTTGGGGTTTTCAGTAAAGTTATATGCAGATTCTGAATCAGCATTTAACTCACCTGCCATTTGTCGCGCAACACCAAATAATTCTCCTAAAACTCCGAGTTTTATTTGTAATTCTGTCTCTAATTCTGAGAGTTTTAACTCATTACTCTCAAATAATTTTTCTAGCCTTTCATTTCTTGCCTCTTCATCAGCTAATTGTTTTTTTGCTTTTGCTAAGAGAAATTTTCTATCTTTAACTTTGTTAATAAAGTTATTAATTCTTTTTGCATCAGCATTAGCCAACTGCTTGCTATTTTCTTCGACCCTATTTATGAGATCTTGAATCTTTTCAACTCTTTCAATATTTGGATCAACTTCTTCAACTTCAGTCTCTTGAGAAAAAATATTTATGTTAAAGAGTAATAATGTTGATAGTAAAAGTTTTTTCATTTTTTCACTCCTTGAACAGGAAGAGATATGAAATCTGGAGGTGCTTGTTTGTATGCAATTTTTAATGCTGCATCAATTTCATCAGAGTATTTACCTCCAAGATGTTCCCATGAATTTGTATCTTTATTCCAATAACCAGTTTCATCTTGATCTGGTGTAATGTAAAAAAGATTTAACCTTCCCAGCCTAAAAAACTGAGCTGCTAAGTTAACACCATCAATGTCTATATTGCTCGAGTAGGCTTCAATTGTTCTACCGTACTCATTTTCAATTTGATAGGCCTCATAAATTTTTCTAAATTTTTCGGCAGTTGAAAAATTTGCTTGATACAAAATACCTTCAAGTTCTTCTAACCTAGTAATTCTTTCTTCAATCAAGAATG
>Ga0181553_10005751_pt1 | contig 10353 bp, 6 predicted proteins | sample 011ome_17_FD_133753 | JGI IMG/M metagenome (GOLD analysis project Ga0181553, IMG submission 133753) | Coastal salt marsh microbial communities from the Groves Creek Marsh, Skidaway Island, Georgia - 011502XT metaG (megahit assembly) | ecosystem: Environmental > Aquatic > Marine > Intertidal zone...
GCAAAATCATTTTTATTGATCTGTTGCCGATAATAACCTTGGTTATGTCCTCCGCCCATACTACTAAATCCGCCAGCAAAACTACTTCGCGATCCTTCACCATTTCGAAAAGTTTTTACATTCGTAAAAGCAGAGCCAATCATATAACCAAGAATAGCTCCCCATATTCTTCTCGTCAATAAAAAACCTATTATTCCTCCTATTAATCCTCCCATTTTTTTATATCAAGTTATTCTAAATAGATTTTTTATTCTGCCGGTAAATTTATCATTTTTTATCTTTACTTTTAGGCGATTAATGGCTGTTTTTCCTTACGAAATAGAATTCCCTGTAATAAAATCAGGTAGCACATACAAATTCAAAACCCAATCTGAAATTGAGTATGAGGTGCGTTTTGCACGTAAAAAAAATAACTTATTACATACGAGTATTGCCTTTGGAGTTCTCAATGATGAGTTTGAAGGTGAAGAATATTCACTCACCAACAAAGGGGAAGCGTACAGAGTTATGACAACAATCGTCGTTATTGTAAAGGCTTACATGGAGCAGCATCCAAACGTAAAAATTTATGAATTTGTTGGTGAACCAACGGCTTCAGAACATGATGAATTTCCGGCCAAAAGGCTAAACCTTTATAATCGTTACTTAGATAAAATGTTTGATCAAACCTGGGAATTTAACCTCCAAGGAAACAAAATGGTTATTTCAAAAGTATAGTTAATCGCTTATTTTAGACTTAACAAAACCTATCCTCATAACATTTCAACCAATATTCGATCAACAGAAGAGAAATCGTCAGGATTTCTCTTCTGCAAGCAAAATATAAATTACTTCACTAATCGATCATTTCAACACTTCGACTAATAAATTCTGCCAAATCTTTACCTTTCAACATTCCGTTAGATAGTAAAGCTAAATCAACCGCTTGTTTCGCTAATTTCTCTTTCTTACCTTTATTTTTTTCGGCAAGTATTTTAGAAGTGAGCGGATGATTACTATTAACAACTAAGTTATACATTTCAGGGAATGCTCCCATCATATGCATTCCTCCTCCGCCCATAGCTTGCTGCTCTTTCATTCTTCGCATAAACTCACTTTGCGTAATAACAACAGGCTGCTCAGTTTCACTCATACTTTCGAATTGTACAGTAAACTTCTCCTCACTGATATTGCTTTCAAATACAGGTTTTACTTTATCTTCTTCTTCCTTAGATAATTTCGATGGCTGCGCTTCTTCCTTGTTAATTAGCTTGTCGATAGTATCAGCATCCAAACGAGCTAAAGAAACACCTTGTTTTTCCTCAAGTTTCTGAATATAATGACTTGACAATGGACCATCTAGCAGTAAAACATTGTAACCTTTTGACTTCGCAACTTCAATCAGTGAATGATGTTCTTCTACGTTATGAGAGTAAAGATAAACCAGTTTGCTATCCTTGTCAGTTTGCGCATCTTTTACTTTTTCTTTGTACTCTTCAAAAGTGAAAAACTCATCATCAGTAGTCTTTAAAAGCGTAAATTTCTCTGCTCTTTCTCCAAACTTATCATCAGTAAGCATTCCATATTGGATAAATACTTCAATATCGCTCCATTTAGATTCAAAATCCTTACGGTCTTTCTTAAACATTGAACCTAATTTATCTGCTACTTTTTTAGAAATATGATTCGAGATTTTTTTCACGTTGCTATCACTTTGTAAGTAGGAACGTGAAACATTTAATGGAATATCTGGTGAATCAATAACACCATGCAGCAATGTCAAAAACTCCGGAACTATATTCTCAACAGAATCAGTTATAAAAACTTGATTGCTATATAATTGAATCTTGTTTTTCTGCACCTCTACTTGATTCCTTAATTTAGGAAAATATAAAATTCCCGTTAAATTAAAAGGATAATCAACGTTTAGATGAATGTGAAACATTGGATCCTCAGAAAAAGGGTATAGTTCGTTATAAAACCCTTTATAGTCTTCAGCTTTTAAATCAGCTGGTTTTTTAATCCAAGCAGGAGCTGTATTGTTTAAAACATTAGGAACTTTCTTTTCAATTTTCTTAACATTTCCTTCTTCATCTTTTTCTCCTTTAGGATCTTCAATGAATTCCGATTTCTCCCCGTAAATAACATTAATAGGTAAGAATTTACAATACTTATTTAAAACAGTATTAATTCTAGCATCTTCTAAATATTCCTTGGAATCTTTTGAAACATGCAAAACAATTTCAGTTCCTCTATCTTTTTTGTCTATTTCAGAGATTGTGTATTCTGGACTTCCGTCAGATTCCCACTGTACTGCTTGCGCCTCTTTTTTATGAGATAATGTTTTAATCTGAACCTTATCAGAAACCATAAAAGAAGAGTAAAACCCTAACCCAAAATGCCCAATAATAGAATTGGCATCTTTGTCTTTGTATTTCTCTACGAACTCAGTAGCACCAGAAAATGCAATCTCGTTTATGTATTTATTTACTTCCTCAGATGTCATGCCGATTCCATTATCCTTAATGGTAATCGTTTTTGCTTTACGGTCTAAAATAACTTCTACCTTCAATTCTCCTATGTCTCCTTTTACCTCTCCAGCAGCAGACATTGTCTTTAATTTCTGACATGCATCAACCGCATTAGACACAAGTTCTCTAACAAATATCTCAGTATCTGAGTACAAGAATTTTTTAATAATCGGAAAGATATTTTCCGTTTGTATATTAATTGTTCCTTTTTCCATTTTCAATTATTTAATTTATTTGAAAACCACCTTAGTCAAATGATGTGCCACCCAAAAAACTGTGACAATTTGTCGTAAATGGCAATTACATGCATGATTTAAAGTCACTTTCTGCAAGTAACACCCTATATAATGACACTTATTGCATAGTCTCAATACCTAAGTATTTCAGCTAGTACCTAAATCTTCAGTTTTCTTATTTAAAATTACCATAAATCAACTCAAAGTTTTATTTTTGGATAAAAAGTAAACTCCTATGAACAAGTCATTATTATTCATTTTTGCATTTGCAGGCATCCTCTTTTCTTCTTGCGGTGAAAAAGAGATTTCAAAAAGTGAAGACATTATTGAAAATGAAGTGAATCCGGCTCATGTAGATTTTGATTTATTGCATTCCGATGAAAAAGCCATTGAAATTGCAGATAAAGTAATGAAATCAATTGGAGGAAGAGAAAATTGGGACAACACAAAATATCTTAGGTGGAATTTTTTTGGAAAACGTTTACATTACTGGAATAAGGAAACAGGCGACATTAGAATTGAAATCCCAAGCTCGGATGCTGTTTTTCTTATGAATATTAACACACTCGAGGGAAAAGTTAAATTAGGGGATGTAGAGCCTACTAAAGCTGATTCTCTTGATAAATATCTTGATTTAGCTAAAGAAATGTGGATCAATGATTCTTATTGGATGTTTATGCCGTTCAAACTAAAAGATGGTGGAGTCACTTTAAAGTCTAGACAAAAAAGAATGATGCTCAATAATGAATATGCTTATGCTCTAGAGCTAACTTTTAGTGGTGTCGGAGAGACTCCAGATAATAAGTACATCATTTATGTAGATACATACGATTATAAAATAAGACAATGGGACTTCTTTCCTACTCCGACAATGAAAGATCCTGTATTCAGTACTACTTGGGATAATTACTCTCAGTATGGAAATATTGAATTAGCCGATGTTAGAAGCACAGATACTCTTACGGATATTGCTGTATTTGAAGAGCTTTCTGAAAAAGTGTTTACTTCCTTTGATAAGTCAGCTAAATAAATAAGCTAAAAATCACCTATATCCATTCCAATTGTAAACTGAACAGCAGGTAATTGCCAGCTAAAATCCGTTTTATTTAAGCCCCATCCTACATCAATTCCTATTACACCCAGTATTGGTGCATATACTTTGGCGCCAAACCCGATTGATGACTTTAAACTATATGGATCTAAGTCCATTAAGGATTGATAGGTATTTCCAAATTCTCCAAACAAATGAGTTGAAAACATAAATTGATCTGTCTCAATTACTTTTTTTTGCAATTCAAAAGATAACTTAATTGCGAGAGGATCACCTATGGCAGAAGATATATCATCGGATTCATAACCCCGTAACCCTATATATTCATTTGCAGAAACATCGAAATTCGTTATACCCGTCCCCCCCATAAAGTAATGCCCAAATGGAACAGTTCCCACCTCACTATTAAAATTCCCCAAATATCCTATTCCGAATTTTGATGCTAACACTATATTCTTAACGGGGTTTAAACTCTGATAATGTTTCAACGAGAATTTAAACTTATAATACTCAAACCACTTAAACTTTTCTTCAGTAGATAAGTTTAACGCCTCTGTTTCCGTATATCTTGAATAAGGCGGTAAACTTGATATAATAGATGTTTCGATTCTATTTCCGTTTGTAGGAAACACAACACCAGAAGTAGTGTTTTTAAGCATTCCCACTTGCAAAGTCAGCGAGTTGAACTTCCCTGAAGTTTCTCCAAAAATATCAAAATTATCTACGTTATAGGTTTTGTAACCTAAAGAATAATTAAAGTAAGTAAATGGATCATTCTTAAAAGGCTTATGTGAAATCGTAGAGCTTATATTGAAAATTCCTAAGTTACCCAAGCTGTCGTTAATCGATGCAAAACTTGTATTAAACGCTAAACCGATTGGTTTTGCTTTTAACCAAGGTTCATAGATATTAAATGAACCACCATAATATCCGACCCCGTCAGTTTGACCTTTTAATGAAAGGTGCTGTCCTCCTCCGGCGGGAAGCGGATTCCATCGAGTTCCTTTTTTAAACAAATCGTTTCCAGAAAAATTTTTAAAATCAAAACCAACGGTACCAATTAACCTCGTACCGTAGCCTCCACTGATGTATAACTTATCGCTTATCCTCTCCTTAACCACATATTCTATTCCTACAGTTTTGGTTGCTGTGTCCGTATTCATTTTTACATTCATTTCAGCATTTTTAAAATAATCTAACTGCTCAAGTTTTTGTTGGGATAGAATTATTTGAGAGCGCGTAAACCTTTCTCCTGGTATGGTTAGTACTTCACGTAATAAAACAAATTCTTTTGTTCGAATGTTGCCAGAAAAAGAAATGTTTCCAAAACGCATAATCTCCCCTTCCTCTATATAAATATTAATATCAATTATACCGGTTTCCGCATTCGGCACTAATTGATGATATAAGCGCATTGCTGCATACCCCTTTTCATAATATAAAGAGCTTACATCATTATAACTATTTGAAAAATAGAGTAATTCATTAATTAAATCAATATTATAAATAGTTCCCTTGAATTTTTCTACTAATTCATTTAACACCGTGTCATCAATGGACTCATTACCCTCCCATTTAAAATTACCGAACTTGTAGCGTGTTGATTCATTAAAAGAATAGGATAAATTTACTTTTTGCTTATCGAACTCAAGTTTTAATGAATCAATTTCTGCAAATGGATAACCGTTTGTTTTAGCAACATTTTCGATATTTTCAATCTCATTATCACCATTATCTTGGAATAAACTACCCGGCCATATTAATATGGAAGGTCGAATTTTATTTAAGGACTTATTAAATTGTCTATTAGAAATATATTCTGTGTTTGTATATTCAATATTATCTACTCTAAACCGCCGTCCTTTTAGTACTTTATACACAAGTGAAACCAATCCATTATTGGTTATAACAGAATCTAAAAAAAAGTTATTTTCAATATAGCCTTTACCATTTAGGTAATTATTTAATTGACTTTCAATCACTTTTAATGATTGTGGATTATAAATGATTCTCTTTTTTATAGACAAATCTTCAGTCATTCTTCGTTGTTCACTTTTTGTCAAACCCGAATAACGAATGCTACCAAGCTTAAAATACTCCTCCACTTTAATAATTAATTCTATTCCCCTCGGCACATTGACCCTTATAATCTCAATTGATTTATAATCTCCAGTTTGCCAAAGTGCCTTCATAGCATGAATAGTTTGTGTTCCTGGGACACTTATCCAACTATCAATTTTTAATCGGGAACGTATAATTATAGCATTCTCATGGGTTCGCATATTTCCTTCAACACGTATATCATTAACATGAAATATTGAGTCATTTTGAGAAAATCCAATGCTAGAAATTAAAATAAATAAAATGAAAAATGTTCGACTCATTGCAGCAAATAACGCTAGATTAAATATAGGATTGTATAAGATATGTTAATTTAATTCTACCACCCTAACTTCAGCTTTTTATTCAAAGTTACTTTTACCAACTCCTCTTTCTTCTTTAGTATACGTTTGAAACGATAATATGACTCTCCTTCTTCAATTAAAGATTTCATGTCTTTATCGGAAAAGGTAATTTCTTTAAATTTAAATGGGAGCATGAACTTACACCCACTTTCCCAATCCGAACACCCCCAAGCAGCCCGACCTCTAATCATATGTCCTTTGTTACACTTAGGACACCCTATTTTCTTGGGTTCTGCTTTTTGATGTTTCACTTGATGCACCAACTCATTCACCATATCAAAAAGCTCTGTTTTAAACTTTTCAACAGAGTACTCCCCCCTTTCTATATCTCTAATTTTCTTTTCCCATTGACCCGTTAGTTCAGCGGATTTTAAAATATCATTCTCAATTAAGGAAATCAAATGCTGACCAGTCTGAGTAGCTATAATTCTCTTTTTTTGACGAGCGATGTAATTTCTTTTAAAAAGTGTTTCGATAATATTGGCTCTAGTAGAAGGTCTCCCAATACCATTCTCCTTCATAATATCACGCAACTCGTCATCGTCTACTTGTTTCCCCGCAGATTCCATAGCACGCAACAATGTAGCCTCAGAATAATAACTTGGGGGCTTAGTATGCTTCTCTTGAAAATCTGGAGTGTGCGGACCTTTTTCTCCTTTTACAAACACAGGCATTACCTGCTCTTCTTTCTGAGGTTCGTTCCCTTGCTCCTCCGGAGAGATGTCAGCATATACTTCTCTCCAACCCATTTCCAGAATCTGTTTACCTGTGGCTTTAAATTTGACTTCTTGTACAAACCCCAAAACAGTGGAATTACTCACCTTACAATCTGGATAGAACACAGATATAAAACGTTTGGTAATCATATCATACACCTTTTGATGCTGAGCAGAAATTCCGCTTGGAGAAATACCTGTAGGTATAATGGCATGGTGATCCGTTACTTTCTTATCATCAAATACTTTTTTAGATTTTCTGAGTTTTTTCCCTTTCAACTTATCGGTGAATCGCTTATAAAACTGCAACTTATCCAATATACCCGGAACTTTTGCATAAACATCATCAGGCAAATAGGTAGTATCAACTCGCGGATAAGTAGTTAACTTCTGTTCGTAAAGATTTTGAATTAGGGTCAATGTTTCCTCAGCAGAAAACCCAAATTTCCTATTACAATCTACTTGCAAAGAAGTTAAATCAAATAATCGTGGTGGTTGCTCTTTTCCTTCTTTTTGAACAAAGGATGTAATTTCGAATTCTTCTGAATCAATTGCTTGCAATATCTTCTCGCCTTCTTCTTTGGATTTGAATTTCCCTTTGGAACTCGAAAAAACAACATCCCTGTATGTTGTTTTTAACTCATAATATGTTTCCGAAACAAAATTATCGATTTGAATTTGTCTTTCTACAATCAGAGCTAAAGTAGGGGTTTGAACTCTACCTATAGATAGAACTTGTTTATTATCTGCAAATCGAAGTGTAAATAAACGCGTAGCATTCATCCCCAACATCCAATCACCTATTGCACGAGCTGCACCAGCCGCATATAAATTATCATATTTAGAGCCTTCTTCTAATTTTTCAAAACCTTCATTAATAGCTTCTTCTGTTAAAGAGGATATCCACAAACGCTTTAAAGGCTTATTTAACTTTGCCTTAGCTAGTACCCATCTTTGAATTAATTCCCCTTCTTGACCAGCATCACCGCAGTTTATAACCTCATCACATTTAGCAACTAAATCAGCAATTGCATTGAATTGTTTTTCAACTCCAGAATTCTGAATGAGTTTAATTCCAAATTTAGAGGGAAGCATGGGAAGCGTATTTAAATCCCACCATTTCCATTTTTCTGTGTAATCCGCAGGTTCCTTTAAAGTACAAAGGTGTCCAAAAGTCCATGAGACCCAATAACCATTTCCCTCCCAATAACCATTTTTCATGGTAGTTGCACCCAAGACTTTTGCAATATCTTTAGCTACACTTGGTTTCTCGGCAATACAGAGTTTCATCTAAATACACGATTGGTTGTACTCAAATTTAAACTATACAACTTGAGAATGATTAATAATGTATATAAGTTGAAGGAATTGTGGATTACTCCTTAATCACAGTATAATCTTCATATCTAATAATGAAGACATTCTTGTTTTCATAACCGCCTTTTGGATCAACCTTTTCAAATAATGAATTCGTGTTAAACCCGGTATTAATTAAATGTTGGTAGTGATTTGAAAAGCCTGTACCATAAAGTAAAAGCCCTTTAAGGTTCATAAAAGCAGCATCAAATCCAATAAATGAAAAGTTACCTGGATCAGTAGCGTATTTTGTTCTATAATTATGAATAAATTCCAAAACCTTGGGATCTTCGTATTCCACATAACCACTTGTTACAAGACTTAATTTAAATTTGTTCTTGTACTTTTCATCAATTGTGGGAAAATCACTCCAATCTTCTAAACCAAAAACCTGCAGTGAATATTTCCTGTAGGGATTGGAGTTAGTTGTAGAGCTTAATTTTGTAAAGAAATCACTAACATGACCAACGCTTTGTGAAGGAACAACAATTAGATTATTCTTATCTAAAACCATTTTAGACTCAACCGTGGAAAGCCGACTGCCTTTAGAATTTATATACGTTTCTTTAGCTGAGTCTAAATAACGATTTGGATATTTCGTTAATTCTTCTGCAAACGCTTTTTTGAATGTCCTGTAATAATATTCGTCCTTATCATTTTTTTGATTTCGAACAACAATAACATTCTGATCATAGTATTTCCTTGCTATCTCTCGGGCCATAAACTTAATTTGCGTTGGTGTAGATGCCGTCATCTTAGTTACAAAAGGATTATTAAACAATGCCTTATTCGATACCGGTATTGGACAAATGAGTTGAATTCTTTTCGTTTTAGCGAACTCTCTTACCAATTTAATTTGATTGGCATAAAATGGACCTATTATTAAGTCAATTCCCGAAAATTCTGACTTATTTAAGATCCCTCTGACAACGGCAGTATCGTGCTTTGTATCATAAACACGAACAACTACATTTAAGCCCGCATTCTTAAGAGAATCAATTGCCATCATAACACCATGGTGAAAATCTAATGCATCTAGTGTACGCGAATAAATTGGACAATCTCCAATAGGTGGACATTTAGCTATTCTAGCATTATTTTCATCAAAAAAGAAAGGAATCATAACCGCTATTTCGTAAACTTCTTGTGTTAAAGAAGATTGAACATTTAATGAATCATATGAAGAGTCAACTAGCGAATCTCTCAAAGTATCAACTACTAAACTTCTTATTTTTTTCTTGAGCGGAATTCTCAATTTCATTCCCTTATTCAGACCATCCAATAACCCATCATTCGCAGCCGTGATTTCTTCAATTGAAACATTATAAAGCTTCGAAAGACTATACATTGTCTCATTTTTCTTCACCTTGTGCAATATGATACTATCTCCTGGATCTGCAGTTGGATTTATTGGATCCTTAACTATTGGTATAATAACATCATCTTTAACAACATTCTTCAAAGGGACTTTCACCATAGAGCCTAATGCTAATGTTCCAGATGGGTTTGCCGAAATTACGTCTTTTGCAGGCACTCCATATTTTCGAGCTATAGAATACAATGTTTCGCCATTTTCAACGGTATGCATAATACTATTTTCATCACTTAAAGTATCTATTGATGCAACTTCCTGCTGCAAAACCTCTTCCTTCACTGGGAAATACAATTTCTGTCCAATACTCAATCCTTCATGTGCTTCGGGATTATTTTCATATAGTTCGTTTAAACTAATGCTATAGAGACGGCTGATACCATATGCTGTTTGAGACTTAGCAACAGTGTGAACATAAACCTTGTTTCCATCTTTTGTTTCTACCGGAACTTCTCCAGGCTGAGCAAAAAAGCCAATAGAAAAAAGTACTCCGACCCAAATTAATATTACCCTATTCAACATATTTGTCATTTTAAAATGATCTATTCCCATTCTATGGTCGCAGGCGGCTTAGAACTGATATCATAAGTCACTCTATTTATGCCTTTTACTTTATTGATAATATCGTTTGATACTTTTGCTAAAAA
>Ga0181553_10005756_pt1 | contig 10348 bp, 11 predicted proteins | sample 011ome_17_FD_133753 | JGI IMG/M metagenome (GOLD analysis project Ga0181553, IMG submission 133753) | Coastal salt marsh microbial communities from the Groves Creek Marsh, Skidaway Island, Georgia - 011502XT metaG (megahit assembly) | ecosystem: Environmental > Aquatic > Marine > Intertidal...
CCGAATTCTCTGGCCTACAGCGGCTGGGGTGATCCCAAGCACATCGGCGGCCTCTTTGAGCGAACCCAAGCGGATCGCCATTTCAAGCGCCTGAAGTGATCTAAGGTGTGTTGCAGCTTTCATTCCCGCCTCTGTGACAGCGCGTCAGCTATCACACTAAATTTTTTCTTTATCTCTCTAAAGAAGTTTGCAATGGAAATTCTGTGTGATTTTGATGCAGACTGGAGGGATTAGCCAGAAAGTGTTTGGCCAGTGGGCAGTCTCAAGCGCTATTTGATCGAAAGAGATATTCCTGGAATTGGCGAGTTCTCGGCGACCGAGCTTTGCGGTGCGGCGCGGGCATCAAATCAGGCCCTCAACGCCATAGGCACTGTCATCCAATGGCAGCACAGCTATGTCGCTGAGAACAAGACCTTTTGCGTTTATCTCGCCGATGGGCTCGAGACCATCAAGCGACATTCCGAACTTAGCGGCATATCCTTCACCAAGATCACCGAGATCCCGGGGATCATCGACCCGCTGACAGCCAACTATTAGCGCGGCGGCAGCCTGACCGCGCCATCAAGCCGGATCGTTGTGCCGTTGATATAGGCGTTCTCGACGATCTGCGCGACCATCAAGCCATATTCGTCTGGCAAACCAAGGCGGGCAGGAAACGGGATATTGGCGGTGATCGCCGCCGTGGTTTCTGGCGGCAGGCTTTCCATCATTGGCGTATTGAAAAGGCCCGGCGCGATGGCGACCACGCGAATACCCGATTTTGCCAACTCGCGCGCTGCTGGCAAGCTCATGGACGCAATGCCGCCTTTCGAGGCCGCATAGGCCGCCTGCCCCACCTGCCCATCTTCATAGGCCGCCGAGGCGGTATTGATGACGACGCCGCGCTCTTCTCCCAAAGGATCGAGCGCCTGCATCCCGCGCACGGCAAAGGACATGACATTGTAAGAGCCGATCAGGTTCACACGGATCACACGCTCGAAAAGGTCGATCGAGAGCTTGCCTTCGCGCCCGACGATCCGCGCGGCGCTGCCGATGCCGGCGCAATTGACGGCGATCCGCGGCGCTGATCCGAATTTCCGGGTTGTGGCGTCAAACGCGGCTTCGACTTGCCCCGCATCGCCCACATCGGCCCCAACAGCAAAGCCGCCAATATCGGCCGCCACAGCAGCCGCTCGGTCAAGATTGAAATCAAGGACGGCAACTTTTGCCCCCCTTGCCGCCAAGTGGCGTGCCGTCGCCTCACCAAGCCCGCTTCCGGCGCCGGTAACGAGTGCAATCTGGTCTTCAATCCGCATAACCCGCTCCTGTTCTTGCCTATTCGGCCGACCCGATGGTCAAACGTATCGGTTCGAGGTTGCCTATCTCGCCCTCAAGGACATCACCGGCGATCACCGGCCCAACGCCGGCAGGCGTGCCGGTCAGGATCACATCGCCCTGGCCCAGATGATAGTATTTCGAAAGATCCGCGATAATCTCGGGCACGCTATGAACCATGTCCCCAAGGAGCGAATCCTGCCGGATCGCGCCATTGACCGACAAGCGGATCAGCAAGCCTTCGAGCGCTCCGACATCCGCCGCGCGGCTGGCTGCGGCAAACACCGCCGAATTCTCGAAATCCTTGCCAATGTCCCACGGGCGGCGCTTGTCCTTCGCGATGCCTTGAAGGTCGCGGCGGGTCATGTCGAGGGCGGCGCAATAGCCAAGGATGGCCTTTGAGGCATTCGCAGCCGTCACGCGGAAGGCTGGCGCGCCGATCAGCACCGCAAGCTCCATCTCGTGATGATAATCGGCTGTGCCCGGCGGATAGGCGATCGTCGCCCCGCTGGCGATCGCCGATGCCGGCGACTTGGTGAAATAGAATGGCGCCTCGCGGTCAACCTCGTTGCCCATTTCGGCGGCATGGGCCGCATAATTGCGGCCGACACAGAAAATCCGGCGGACCGGAAAACTGGCACCTTCTCCCCTCAAAGGGATCGAAAACGCTTCGGGCAATTCAAAGAGATGACGTGTCATGGGGACCCTCTCGGCAACCAGCAAGTCTTCTCAGGATTGCACGAGAGGGTAAAGAGCCGATCAGTCCATGATCTCGCGGCGGAGCCGGGCATCAGAGACTGTCGCATACTGTTCGTCGACAAACTCTTCGGCGCGATCTTGATCCGCAAGCACGACAGCGCGCACAAGGCTCTTAGCCACTTCGAGCCGCGACATATAGACGATGTCCGCCCCCGCCGCTTTCAGATCGCGCCAGCCCTGCATCTGGATCGCGTTCGAAATGATGGTGGCCTCGGGATTCATATGCCGAAGAACACGCACGAGATCGCGGTTGTTGATGCCCCGCAGAAGATCGTCGGAGATGGTGCAAACGATAATCTTGGCGCGGTTGACCCCCGCATGGATCAGCGATTCCTCGTTCGAGATATCGCCATATTTGACCTTCACGCCCATACCGCGGATGCGGTCGTGGATCGCCACGTTGAAATCGACCACGGTCGTCTTCGCGATGAGATGCGGATGCGTCTTGGCCAGCTCGGTGATGAAGGACGAGGCATCCCGGTGAATCCCGAGGATCGCAAGCTCGACCTCGTCACTTTCCTCCTCGATGGTCTCTTCCGGCTCTTTGAACCCGATCCGGTTGAGAAAACCCTGCATGATCTCGTGGATCCGGTAGGCGCCCTCGAAGAGCGGCGTGGTCATGATCGCCGTAAAGACGAAGGCGAGAATGATCGCGGACGACAGATTATGGCTAATGTGCCCAAAGCTCAGGCCCAGATAGGAGATGACAAGGCCAAATTCAGAGATCTGTGAAAGCCTAATCGACAAGACCTGCGCGTTTCTCTGGTCAACACCCGCGAGATAGAGCAGCGGGAAAAAGACCAGCGCCGAGGCGACGTAGGACGAAACGGTGATCCAGTCCACGTCCAAGGTCACGAGCCCCCTTCACTCACACGATACCGCGAGACGAGCAAAACTCGCCGCGCGGATCAACAGGTTTTCCGAAGGTCGCGAGAACCGGTACCGGTCAGTTGAACATTGTATTTGGCAGGATCAACGAAATCTGCGGAAAGGCGATCAAAATACCGATTGCCACGACCATCATGCCCCAAAACGGCACGACGCCGCGGAAGATATCGGCCAGCGGAACCTTGGGTGCCACGGATTTCACGATAAAGACGTTGAGGCCCACGGGAGGCGAAATCAAACCCATCTCAAGCGCCATCACGACGAGCACGCCAAACCAGATCGGGTCGATGCCGAGGTTCAGAATGATCGGGAAAAAGATCGGCAGGGTCAGCACCAGCATCGCAAAGCCTTCGAGGAAACAGCCGAGGATCAGATAGATCGACAGGATCAAGATCAGTGTGCCGATCTTGCCCAGGCCAAAGCCGATAATGAACTCGCCCACCGCATCGGGAATGTGGCTGAGCGCGATGAAGGGGTTGATCAAGTGCGCCGCGATCAGGATCAGCATGACTGTGGCGGTCGTGGTGACTGAGTCTTTCGCGGCTTCCCAAAACTGCCTCAGAGATAGACTCCGCTGCAGAATACCGATCAAGATGACGATCCCGGCACCAACCGCCGAGGCTTCGACCGGCGAGAAGAACCCGCCGTATATGCCGCCGATCGTCAAAAGGATCACTCCGACAATCGGCAATGCGCCCGAGAGCGCACGCAGCTTTTCCGGAAAGGTCGTCGATGGGCCGGCTGGGCCGAAGCCGGGCCGGAAGGTGCAGATCACCATGATCGCCACGATAAACAGCACCAGCAGAAGGATCCCCGGCAAGACACCTGCAAGGAAAAGGCGGCCAATCGATTGCTCTGTCAGGATCGCGTAGATGACAAAGCCTGTCGATGGCGGGATCAGGATGCCAAGTGTGCCGCCTGCCGCGACCACACCGGTCGAAAGACGAGGGTCGTAGTCGAAGCGGTCCATCTCGGCGAGGGCGACCTTGCCCATCGTCAGCGCAGAAGCAACCGAAGAGCCGGAGAGCGCCGCGAAGCCGCCACAGCCGATCACGGTTGCCGAGGCAAGCCCACCACGGAACTCGCCAATGAGGGCATAGGCTGCATCATACAAGCGGCGGCTCATGCCCGTGATCGAGGCCACGTTGCCCATCAAGATAAAGAGCGGAATCACCACAAGCTGAGGTGACGAGGCGAGGGTAAAGGCTTCGGAGGCTAGCAGGCCGTAGGCAGCGCGGCTGCTATCAAGGGCGATAATCCCGAAGAAACCGACCACAAACATCGCAAAGGCAACAGGGATCCGGATGATCAGCAGCACGAAAAGGGCGATGATCCCAAGAAATCCGATTGTGGATGCAGTCATACTTGAACTTCTTTCTGAACGTCGCGGCCGGCAATTGCCAACTCGATAGCCCGCAAGAGCATCCCCAGAGCCGTAATAAGCGCCAGAATGGAAAGAGCATTCTGGAACCAGAGCTTTTTCAACGGCAAGAGATTGGTCTGAAGGTTGAGCATGGCCGAAATCTTGGCGCTGTCGTTTACCGCCCACGCCATCGCAACGAAGATCGCAGCGCCGACCAGAGCCGAGGCAACATCAACCGTGCGGTTGAACCAGCGCGGGAAGTAGCCCTCGAACAGGTCGACTGCAACATGGCCGCCACGACGATCACAGATCGCCATGCCGCCGAAAACGAGAATGACCATCGTCATCGTGACCAGATCTTGCGAGCCGTAGAGGGGTGAGCCCAGCGCACGACCGATCACATCGTAAAGGATGACCCCGACCTCCCCAAGGAGGCCGAGGGTCCCGAAAACTGCGGACAGGCCAATCAGCCTGTCCGCCCAAGTTCTTGCAAATTTGAGCAAGTCTTATTCGCCCCGCATCGCGGCCAGCGCCGCAGCGCCATCGACGCTGGCGACGTAGGAGTCGACGACGCCCGAGATCGCGGCAGTGAAGGCAGCGATTTCATCGGCGGTCAGGTCGACCATGACGTTCTTGCTGTCGGCGCGAGCCGCATCCAGCGAAGCCATCGCGGTTGCCATCCAGGCATCCTCGGCGCTCTTCGACAGAACCTCGCCAGCGACAGCATCGATCGCCGCCTTCTGATCGTCAGGCAGGCTATCATACTTGGCCTGGTTCATGACGGTGAAGAAGGTCAGACGGCCGAGCGGCGCGCCGAGGATCAGAGCATCGGCCACTTCGTCGAGTTTAAAGTCGATGAGGGTCGAGGAGCCAGTGAAGACGCCGTCGATCAGACCGGTCTGAAGGGCGTTATAGACCTCGCTGATCGGCATCTGCACAGGAGTTGCGCCCAGAGCAACAGCAACCTCAGCGGCGGTGGCCCCGGCAACGCGGATCTTCAAGCCAGCCAGGTCGGCGGGCGAGTGGATCGCCTTGTCGCGCATGATCATGATGTTCGGCTCAGAAGTCCAAAGCGCGAGTGTCTTCACGCCCGGGAATTCGCCGGCAAGATGATCGTCATACGCCGCCAAGAGGCCGATATAGCCCGGCACGCCATCGTCGATCGCGCCCGGAAGCTCGGCGATCATGGTCTTGCCAAACTGCGACGAGGTATAGCCCGGAAGACCCCAGACGACGTCGGCAACGCCCTGAAGCGCGCGAACATACTGCTCGACCGGACCGGCGCCCAGCTCGCCGCCGTGATAGCCGCGAACAGTCAATGCGCCACCGGTGGCAGCAGAGACTTCGCTGTTCATCAACTCGATAACCGAGGCGTTGATGGTGTGAAACGGCGGAGTGAAGTTGGCGAACTTCAGCTCCTCGGCAGCGACCGAAGTGCCGATGACAGCTGCGACTGCGGCCGCAACAAAAGAGTACTTCATTTTCATGTGGTTTTTCCTCCCAGATGTTGACCCGCACCCTCCCGGTTCGGTGTCAATTGCGCGGGACGATAGCGAACCACCGTCCCGCCCCCTAATCATTTCTACGCGCTAACTATTAGGTCTGGCTATACCTTCGATTTGGTACGCCAGCTGTCAGCGTAGTTTTCGCGGGCTTCACGCGCATAGGGCGTGGGCGAAACGCGAACGCGGATCTCGGCCTGCTTGTGCTTTTCAGCCGAGGTCTTCTGTGTCGACTCGGGCTCGCCCCAAACCAGCGTCAGGACATCACCTTCCTTGACATCAGCATCCACGACACCGAGCGAAAGCAGGCAGCGCTCGTTATAGGAATATCCATTGAACATCGACATTCCGACCTGTTTGCCATCTTTGAGGATCAAGTCTGCGCTCGACGAAGCATAGTTGGGCTGCGGGAAATCGATCCACTTGTAGTGATCCTCACCCGGCCGGAAGGCAGAGGCGATCACATTGACTACGTCCTCGGCGTTCCATTCAAAAGTGACCTTCTTGCGGTTCTTTGCCCCGCGCATGGCTTCAAGAGCGGCCTTGCCGATAAAGTCGTCCTTCTTCCAGCCGATGTAGAAATCATAGCCAAGCTCGAAGGGGTTCACATAATAGTCGGCGATGTTGTCGCTGACGAGGCTACCGCCGATCGAGCCGGCCGCCTCGTAGGAATCGGCGCCGAGCCAGTCGCGATAGTCCTGCATCATACCGTCGCCGGTGTAGATGCCCGGCAGCGGCGAGGGGATCCAGCCCGACTCGAGCGTGTTGGTCGAATAGGCACGGCTACCAACCTGGCGCAGATCGACACCTACGCTGCGAGCGGCCTCGAGGATGGTCGACTGGATGTAATCCTTGTCGGCATAGGGGCCCCAGATTTCAAGGCCCGGCGCACCGGCCATGCCGTGACGCAGGGCCTGAACCCGCTTGGACCGACGTTGATCCAGTCAACATGGAAGAACTTGATGTCCGGAACCGGCCCGCCGTTGATCGCGGTAAAGATCTTGTCGGCCTCGGGGCCTTGGATCTGGAACCGATAATGGGTGCGATAGATCGCCTTGCCATCGGGCCGCGAGTTGGAGCGGGGATCGTGGTGCAGGCGAACCTTCCAAGTGCCGACCGCGGCCTGGAACTTGACCCAGTTGGCAGTCGGGGCGCGGCCGACGAGAACGAATTTGTCCTCAAGCTCGCGGAAGATGATCATGTCACCAATCACATGGCCAGCCGGAGTGACCGGCACAAAGTGCTTGGCGCGGTTAAGGTCGAAGTTCGAAAAGCTGTTGATGCCAACGTGCGAAAGGAACGCCGCTGCATCGGGGCCTTCGACGATCAGCTCGTCCATGTGGTGAGTCTGGTCGAACAGCACGGCGCTATCGCGCCAGGCACGCTGCTCATCGCGCCAGTTTGTGTATTCCGGGGCAACAACCGGATAGACATACATCCCGATCTGCGAGTTTCGCAGCATTTGTACCGGGTTTTTGTGTTTGGCCATGACGTCAGAAAGGCTAGGCATATTAAGGTCTCCTTGAGTGGTTTAGTTGGCCGAGACGAGCGCCAGACCGGGGACTTTGTCCGCCAGACTGGGCTCGCCGCGCATGAGATATTCGAGGTTTTCCCGCGCAAGCCGCGCGTGTTCGCGGGCCAGCGCCTCGGCGCGGGCCCCCTCACGGTCGCGGATTGCGGAAAAGAGTTCGCGGTGCTGGCGCTGGGCGCGCATCAGCGACTGCTGAAAATCTGGGATGACTTCCTGCCCCTGCAGGAAGGCCGAGGGCGAGGCAAGCGGCAGACGAGTCACACGATCGACCTCCCGCTCGACGATCGGGCTCTTGGCAAGCCGAGAGAGGATCTTGTGAAAGGCAGCATTGTGCCGGACGTAGGCCGCAAAATCGAGACCGCCGGGTCGCGCCAGCGCCACATCAATCGCCTCAAGCTCGATCTCGGCCTGCGCCATAAGGCGGGGGTCTGCGCCACGCTCTGCGGCCAGACGCGCAGCGGTTCCTTCGATCACGCCGCGAATCTCGATCGCGTCGATGATGTCCCGGACGCTGAAGCTGGCAACCTTGCAGCCGCCAGTAGCGATCCGCTCCAAGAGCCCTTCTTCAATCAGCCTCTCCATCGCCTGCCGCAGGGGCGTGCGAGAAATGTCGAGCCGTTCGGCAAGGGCGGTTTCAGGTAGACGGACGTTCGACTCGAATGCGCCACCGAGAATCAGGGATCTCAGTTCCAGCAACGCCTTCTCGAACTGGGACGAACGCCCCTTGGTTTCCATCGATGTCCTCCCGAAGCTGCGACATTTCCTCCCTGGCCAACTCGACCATTATTACCTGTATACAATATCAGGTCAATAGGGCATATATTAGCTCAGTTAGTACGGATTTGTTTGCTTTTTGTATACCAACTCGTCAAAATCCACTTCAACACACTCACGGAACGTTCCGCGCTTCGGCGCGGGCCAGACCTGAGAAGAGGCCATCCGGCATGACAACGACCGAGCTAGTCCTCGCCCTTGCCGCAGTCGGCGTAGGCGGCATAGTGAAAGGCGCAGTCGGTGCCGGTGCGCCGGTTGTCGCCATTCCGATCCTCTCGCTTCTCTTCAACGTGCCCTTCGCCGTCGCGGTGATGAGCTTTCCGAACCTGTGGTCGAACATCTTTCAAGGCTGGGCCAACCGCGCCCACCTGTTGCACCGCCGCTTTGTCTTGTCGCTTGCAATCAGCGGCGCGGCCGGTGCCGTCGTCGGGACGCTGTTCCTCGCATGGCTGCCCGAGCGCCCGCTGACCTTGATCCTTGCGGCGATCCTCGTGGCTTATCTTGGCTTCCGTTTCCTGCGGCCCGACTGGAAGATCTCGCTGGAAACGGCCGACCGAATCGTCATCCCGGTCGGCGCCATCGGCGGGATGCTGCAAGGCGCGGCGGGGCTGTCGGCCCCTGTCTCGGTGACGTTCCTCAACGCGATGAAACTCGGACGGAAATCCTTCATCGCCACGATCTCAATCTTCTTTACGGCCATGTCGCTCGTCCAAGTGCCAACACTTTGGAAGATGGGCCTCATGGGTCACAACGAGTTTCGGTTGAGCCTCATGGCGTTGGTTCCACTTCTTGGCGGGATGCCGGTCGGCGCCTGGGCTGCACGCCACGTCTCTCGCGATACGTTCGACAAGCTGATCCTCTCGCTCCTGACCCTCGTGGCGATCCGGCTTTTGTGGGTCGGGATCACCGGCGCTTAGGCCGCCTCGGCAGGCACGGCCCCCCGCAGTAGATCGAGAAGAAGCCGCTGCGCGCCGGTCGGCTCCCAATTGCTCCGCAAGGTGAGGCCGATGGGCCGCGCCGGAAGGTGGGTCGCAAAATCGAGCGCCGCAACCAGCCCCTTTTCAATCTCGGCCTTTGCCTGCTGACGCGAGATGCAGCCAAGGTGATCGCTCAGTCCCAGCATCTCGCGCATCAGAAGGATCGAGCCGCTTTCGAGGATGCTGGCGGGCGCTCCAACCCCTGCCTCGGAAAACAGCGCGTCGAATTGTTGGCGTGTCGGCGTGCCTTTGGGCGGGACGATCCACGGATAGCGCGCGAGCTCGGGAAGCGTCAGGTCATGCCTTCCCGCAAGTGGATGGCTGCGACCTGAAAGAAGCGCGAGCCGATCATCGAACAAAACTTCCTGAACCACATCGCCGATCGGCGCCGGATCTCGAAGAGCCCCAACCAAGAGGTCAATCTCGCCCCGTCGCAATCCGGACAGGAGAAGTTCATATGGCCCGTCGATCACTCGGACATTCAGGAGGGGCCGCAGTGCGCGAAATTGTGCCAAAGCCTGCGGCAAGAGGACCGAGCGTGAAAGCGGCATGGCACCAATGACGATCCGCCCGACCTCGCGGCCTTCAAACTCGGCAAGATCGGCCTCTGCCTGATCGAACTCGTAAAGCGCGAGCCTCGCCACCTGCGCGAGCGTCTGGCAGGCGCGGGTGGGCACGATCCCAAACGATGCCCGCTCGAAGAGCTTGCGCCCCGCCTCCTCTTCAATCTGGGTTATTGCGCGATGAACGGTCGGCTGGGCAAGGCCAAGCTGCCGCGCGGCAAGGGTGAAATTCTCGGCCTCGCGCACAGCGATCAATGCCTGAAGCTGGGCGTGGGTGACGGTGAGGCGCAACCGCGGCGAGACATCTGCCAAGGCTGGATCTAGAAGCTCGAACGCCCGCCGGAACCGCGCAGCCAGAACCTCGCCTCGCGGCGTCAGAAAAAAGCCGTTGCGCGTCCGCTCGAAGATCGCGCCGCCTGCCTCGCGCTCGATCTTGCTGATCGCCTGCGTGACTGCCGGCTGCGAGACATGGCACACCTCCGACGCCCGCGTGAGCGAGCCCAGATCGGCCACCGCAAGGATCAGCCGGAAATGGCGCAGGTTGCGCGAGATCATATCTGGCCCAGCACCCTGTCCGCGCGGGCGCCGAGATCGTCCTCGCCGCCCGCGGACGTCGCCGCGTCGTGCGAGTCGCTGATCCTCGGCGCGAGCCCTCGTGGGCCGTCTCCACGCTCACG
>Ga0181553_10005762_pt1 | contig 10342 bp, 4 predicted proteins | sample 011ome_17_FD_133753 | JGI IMG/M metagenome (GOLD analysis project Ga0181553, IMG submission 133753) | Coastal salt marsh microbial communities from the Groves Creek Marsh, Skidaway Island, Georgia - 011502XT metaG (megahit assembly) | ecosystem: Environmental > Aquatic > Marine > Intertidal zone...
CGTATCTAGTCGTGGAACAGGGGCAACCCATACAATTACTACTGGTGGTGCAAACAGCGGAAACTTTAATATTAACGCTGCTAGCGGTGGTGATATTTATGTAAACGCTGAAAATAAAATATTTCGCAATGCTGCTGGCTCTACTGAACATATGCGAATCGACAGCAGTGGCTCCGTGGGCATTGGCACGACTTCGCCTACAGACCCCCTTACCGTGATTGGCAGTGCTACTATAGGGAATACGACTGTTGCACCCATAACTACTGAACTTCACGTTCATTCAAATGTTGCATCTAGTCCTGTTGCTTTTGGTAATGAAACATCTGTTGTTGTATCCACTAATACTACACCGGCAGGTAATCAAGGTTATATTGGTAGTCTTTGGTTTGGTTCACAAGATATAAGTGCAGCTGACCAATATGGTTGGAAACTTGCAGGAATGGCAGGTTATATGGCAGGAGATACAAGCACAAGTGGTGGTTCTGCTGATTTACTGTTTTACACTGCATCTGGAAGTCAAACTGGCACAGAACGTATGCGAATTGACGACATCGGCAGAGTTGGTATTGGTGAGGTAACAGATGCGTCTTTACAAAGTGGAAATAACACAGGTAACAGCCAATTTTACTGGCAGGGTAATTATGGAGTGTTTGCTTCTGATAATGATGTTGCTTTAATTTGTAATCGTCAAAATTCTGCTGACGGGCCCATTATTGCTCTTAGGAAGAATGGTGCTACAATAGGAAATATTGGAACGAATGGTAGCAGCCGTCTGTCTATTGGGTCTGGAGATACAGGTATTGATTTTGAATCGAGTACTGATGCGATAAGACCCTGTTCTGGTACGGGCGCCGCAAGGGATAATGTCATTGATTTAGGCCGCCCAGATGTTCGCTTTGATGACATCTTCGCCACCAATGGCACAATCCAAACATCTGACGCTAACGAAAAGCAACAAATCGCAGCACTTACTGACGCTGAAATAACAGCAGCTAAAACTATTAGCACACTGTTCAAAACATACAAGTGGAATAGCGCAGTAGAATCCAAAGGAGATGCCGCTAGAACACACACAGGGGTAGTCGCACAGGATGTTCAAGCAGCTATGACTGCCGCTGGGTTAGACGCTGGTGACTATGCTTTCTTCACCTCAAATACTTGGTGGGAAACCCAGACAGAGGTTCCGGCTGTTGAGGCAGACGAGGAGAATGGCGTAGAGGCACAGGAAGCATATACACGCACTGATACTTATGACACGGCAGAAGAAGCTCCAGATGGTGCTACAGAACGCACACGGATGGGTATTCGATATCCAGAGTTGCTTGCCTTTGTGGGTGCTGCAACTGAACAACGTCTAGGTAATATCGAAACACGCCTAGAGGCTCTAGAGAACGCATAAATAAGATTATAGGAAAAAACAATGGCAGCAATTATTACTGAAAAATTCAGACAACATAATGCAGAACAATTTTTTGAGTCATTCTCTGAAGCTTCTGCATCTACATATTATTTGTTTATCGGAAAGAGTTCACCTTTCAGCGTGAGTACTTCTGGTGGCGATGACAACTCCCCTCCAACTCCAAACGATGACGTTGTATTGGAACAACACAAATGGGATTCAATGCTCGCTGCCAAATTGATCTCATCTTCTGATGTTGTGTACTGTGCTCCTCGTAGAAATTGGACAAACAGTACAACCTATGATATGTATGAACATGATATTTCTGTATCAAATCCAACATCATCTGGTGCAACAAACCTATGGGATTCTACATTTTACTTTATGACTAGTGAATATAAAGTTTATAAAGTACTTGACAATAATGGTGGAACTGCATATAGTGGTGTAGAACCAACAACAACATCAGCAATTCCATTTGAACTTGGTGGTTACACTCTACAATATATGTACACATTGAGTGTATCAAATATTGATAAGTTTTTAACTTCAGACTTTATTCCAGTTGTAACAGATTCTACTATATCTGCGGCCGCAGCGAATGGTTCAATTGATACTGTTCGTATTACTGCTGGTTCTGGTTATACTGATGGAACTTATTACACTGCAATTGATGGTGACGGTTCTAGTGGTATTGTTGAGATTGTAGTAAGTGGTGGTGCAATTCAACCACAGGGTTCTAGTGGAACAAACGTATTTGCTGCTGGAACAGGATATACATTTGCTACTGTAGATTTGACAGACACATATTCTGATAACGCATTAACACTTTCATCTTCTATAGGTGCTGGTACTGGTGGTTCTGTCACTCCAATCATTTCTCCTAGAGGTGGACATGGTTTCAATGCAGTTGAAGAACTTGGTGCTCATTATGTGATGATGAATACTAAACTTGAACAGGCCGAGGGTGACGATGTAACAGTCGCAAACGACTTTAGAGAAGTTGGTATTGTAAAAGATCCATATAACTTTGGCACGACAACTGTTTCTTCTGCATCAACTCGCAGACAATCATATGCAATTAAAATGGCTGCCGCTCCTTCAACAGACTATACCATTGATGAAAAGATTACACAATCAAGCACTGGTGCAGTTGGTAGAGTTGTAGAATGGGATGCAACAAATAACATTCTGTATTATGTACAAGAAAGATTTGCAGACTTTGGTATTAATGCCGCTGGTAATTATGTAGCATTCTCTGGTGCAAATACTGTGACAGGTGCAACATCACTTGCTGCAGCTATTCCATCATCTACTGCATCTGAAAACGTAACACTAACTGGTGGTACTGTTTTGACTTTTACAACTGGATATGCTAATCCAGAACTTGAACCAGATAGTGGACATATTCTTTATGTCGAAAACAGACGGCCGATTTCTCGTGCATCTGACCAAACAGAAGATATTAAAATCGTAGTGGAATTCTAAACAATGGAAAAAACCAATCTTAACGTAGCACCATATTATGATGACTTTACCGAAAGTAAAGATTTTCATAGAGTACTCTTTCGTCCTGGCTTTGCCGTACAAGCAAGAGAACTAACTCAACTACAGTCTATCATGCAAAACCAAATCGAAAGGTTTGGGCGTCACATCTTTAAAGAGGGCACAGTTGTTATCCCTGGCGCAGTAGGTTATACTGATGAATACTATGCTGTTAAGATTGAATCTACATTAAGTGGTTCAGACATTTCATCTCAAATTCAAGATTACGTTGGTAAGAGAATTACTGGAACAACATCAGGCGTTGTCGCTGAAGTTATTGAAGTTGTCGCTGCAACAACTGATGACCCTATTACTCTTTATGTTAAATACATAAACACTGGTTCAGATAATTCTACAACAGTTTTTTCTGCTGGTGAAAACATTTCTGCTGATGGAACAGTTGGTTCTTTCGGTGCAGGCATAGACTCTGCACAACTTGTATCAACAAATGCAACTGCAATTGGTTCTTCTGCAAACATTCAAGAAGGTGTCTACTTTGTTCGTGGACATTTTGTTAGAGTTGCACAACAAAGAATTATTCTAGACAAATACACTAATACTCCAAACTATAGAGTTGGACTTGCTATCACTGAAGGGTTGGAAACTCCAGAAGAAGATACAAGTCTTTTGGACAATGCAGCCGGTACTTCAAACTTTAATGCAAAAGGTTCACATCGACTAAAGTTTACTTTGACACTTGCAAAGGTGGCATTAGATTCTGCTGAGGACACAAACTTTGTTGAACTTCTTAGAATTAAGAACGGTGCTCTTTTAGAAAAGGCAAGAAACACTCAGTACTCAGTTTTGGGTGAAACAATGGCTCGCAGAACGTATGATGAGTCTGGTGATTATACTGTTCGTTCTTTTGATATTGATATCAGAGAAACTCTTAATGATGGTTTGAATAATGGTGTGTACAATACTGGACAAAGCACTGATAGTGGAAATACTGCTTCTGATAACTTTGTAACTTTCCAAGTATCGCCTGGCAAAGCTTATGTTCGTGGATATGAGATTGAAACAATCTCTCCAAAATTTGTTGACGTTGCTAAACCTAGAACCTTTGAAAGTTTCAACGCCGCTGTCACTCCAGTTGAAGTAGGTAACTATGTTGTAATACAAAATATTAGTGGTTCTCCAGAAATTTCACCATTTATCTCTGGTGAGATTGATGAACCATATCGTCAGATTGCATTGCATGACCAACAAACTTCTTCATTAGGAACTCCAGCTGGTAATAAGGTTGGACTTGCTCGTGTAAGAGCATTTGAACACTCTGCAAATGGTACTGGTTCTGGTATTGATGTTATGCCATCAGATGCAGAATATAAATTATATCTCTTTGACATTCGTATGTTTACAAAACTTACAATGTCTGCAACTCCTTCTGCTGGAACAAGCACAGGTTCAAAAGTAACAGGTGTTACTTCTGGTGCTACAGGTTTCATTCAATCTGATACAACTGGAAGCACAATTGTTCTCACAACAGTTACAGGTTCATTCGTAACTGGAGAAAAAATCAAATCAACCTCTTCTGCTGAAGCAGATGAAATTCTAGAAGATAGTGGCAATACAGATTTAACAATTAGTTCTATTGATGCATTTGATTTCAGTCATGTAAAACAAACATACATGAATGATCCAGATGCTGGTGATCCAGATTTCACTGGAGATATTGTTCTACAAAATTCATTTAACTTGACAGGACTAGTTTCTTATGCTAGTGGTACGACAGTTAATGGTTTCCAAACAAACTTTACTGCTGAGTTGAGAGTTGGAGATATCGTTGGATTCCCAACTGGTGCGGCTGGTGCTATTGAATTTAGAAGAGTTACTGCTGTAACAAACTCAACAACAATTACAATTGATAGTTCTCTTAGTAATGCAGTTACTTCAGTTGCTGCAACAAGAAAGAGAGCTCAACTTTCTGACCAACAGAAAAATATTCTTCTTCGTAAATTACAGAAGAATACTATCAAGACACTAAAGACAGAAGCAAACCTTGGAGTATCAGATACACAGATTACTATCAGACGTTCATTCACAGATACATCTTCTGCATCTGGTGTTGTTACATTTACTGCTGGTTCAAACGAAATCTTTGGTGCTGTAGATAATACAGATTATGTTCTAACAGTTATCACTGCTGGTTCTGGTGGTTCTGCTACTGCCGGACAAATCGTAAACTTAAATAGTTCTAATGTAACTATTGGTGGTGCTGGTACTGGAACACTTTCAATTACCTCTTCTTCTATTCTTGGTAACGGTGCTGAAGTAAGACTTATTTCAACAATCACAAGAACAGTTGTTTCTGAAAAGACAAAAACAAGAACAAGAATGTATCAAGTCCTAGTGGACAATGATGGTATTGCTGGTGGTGCAGAATATGGAACATCAGCTCATCATAAAGATATTTCTCTTGGTGTCGCCGATGTTCAAAGACTTTGGGCAGTATTTGATTCAGAAGATAATACAACCGATCCAGTTCTTCCACAGTGGACAATCACTGGTGCAACTGGCACATTCACAAAAGGTGAATTGATTACTGGTTCTACTTCTGGTGCTATTGCAAGAATTGTTAATACACTTTCGCCAATTACATATGTTTCAATTAATGAAGTAGACTTTACTTCTGGTGAAACTATTATTGGAAGTGAGAGTGGAGAAAGTGCAACACTAGATACATTTACTGTTGGTTCTCGTGTTATTACTAATGACTTTACATTGGATAATGGACAGAGAGACAACTTCTATGATGTTGGTAAACTAGTTCGCAAACCGGCTGCTATCGCTCCTAGTGGTAGACTTCTTATCGTTGCAGATTATTTCTCACACGGTACTGGTGACTTCTTCTCTGTAGATTCTTACAGTTCTATTGATTATAAAGATATTCCAACTTACACTGCTACTCGTGTTGATCCAGAGGTTGCAGAACCTACTGGTGAATATGACTTGCGTGATGCTGTAGACTTTAGGCCTCGTGTTGCTGATGCGACAATGAGTACACAGACTATTCAAAGTCAGACTGTTTATAAAGTAACATCAATGTCATTTAACTTTGAAAACCGTTCTTTTGCTGGAACTGGTTCTTCTACTGTGGGTATTCCAAAGGATAATTCAAATTTTGTTTATGACTTTGAATATTACATTGGCCGTGTGGATCAACTATTCCTTACTTCTGCTGGTGAATTCAAAATCGTTACTGGTGTTCCTTCTGAAAACCCAACTCAGGCAAAACCTCTTGATGATGCAATGAAACTTGCACACATTAATATGCCTCCTTATGTTATTGATATCAACGATGTGTCTTTTGTAAAAGAGAATAATCGTAGATATACCATGAGAGATATTGGTAGACTTGAAACTCGTATTCAGAACATGGAATACTACACTGCACTTAATCTACTTGAGAAAGATGCAGCATCTTTACAAATTCAAGATGCAAATGGACTTGACAGATTTAAGTCTGGTTTTGTTGTAGACAACTTTGCTGGACACGCAACTGGTGATGTTAAACATCCAGATTATCGTGTTGCTATTGATATGCAAGATGGTATTCTTCGTCCAAAATATTTTATGAAGGGTATTTCTCTTGAAGAAGAGAACACAACTGATGCAGAAAGAGCTGTAGATAATTATCAACTTACTGGTGATGTTATCACTCTTCCATATGAACATACAGTTGTTGTTGATCAACAATATGCATCTCGTGTTGAAAACCTAAACCCTGTTCTTAACTTTGCATGGGCTGGTATCTGTAAACTCACACCATCTGGTGATGAGTGGTTTGAAGTAAATAGACTTCCAGATTTGATTGTCAACCAAGAAGGAAACTTTGATACCTTTGTTGCACAAAACCAGAATGCTATTGGTACAGTTTGGAATGCATGGCAGACACAATGGGGTGGTGTTACAAGAGCAACATCAAATAGATTTAGAGAACATTCTTTCCAAAGATCAATTGCACTTGCTGGTGGTAGATTTAGAGGTCGTGCTATCATTGAAAGAACAATTTCTACTAGAGAAGGAACTTCTTCTAGAAGTGGTATTCAAACATCTATTGTCGCTCAAATTGACCATGAGTCACAGGGCGATAGAGTAGTATCAAGAGCACTTATTCCATTTATTCGTTCAAAAAATATTACATTTGAAGCAACTGGAATGAAACCTCTTACAAGAGTATACCCATTCTTTGATAAAACAAACGTAAGTGCGTATTGTACTCCAACAGGCGGTTCTGTTGGTGGCGCACTCATTACATCTGGCGCTGGTAGAATTACTGGTGTATTTGCAATTCCTAATCCTACAGTGCGAGGAGCTCCAAGATTTAGAACTGGAGAAAGGCAATTCAGACTTACTTCTGATGCTAACAATGGAGTTGCAAATGTAGAAACCTTTGCACAGGCAATTTATTCTGCAAGAGGTATTCTTAATAATGTTCAAGAAACAATTATTGCAACTCGTAATGCAAGGTTTGAAGTTCGTGAAGTTAATCAGACACAAAATGTTACACGACAAGAAGTTCGTGAAGATGTTGTGGGTTGGTGGGATCCGCTTGCACAATCCTTTATGCCACAGGCAAAGGGCGGTGAGTTCCTTACTAAAGTAGATGTGTTCTTCCAAAGTAAAGATGCTGATCTTCCTGTTTCATGTCAGATTCGTGAGATGCAGAATGGTTATCCAACAACTAAGGTTCTACCATTCGGTTCTGTAACATATAATTCAAAAGAAGAAGGAACTGTTGCAGTAACAAATGGAAGTGCAACTCTAACTGGAACTGGAACTCAGTTTACCAAGTTAAAGGTTGGACAAAAGATTGAAATAGAATACAATTCGACAGTTGCACGATTTGGTGTTGCTAGTATTCAATCAGATACATCATTGACTTTGGAACACATTCCAGGCCCATTAACACCAAATCCTCTAAATCTAGATACTCAATCTGGAAAATGGTGGAGTCAAATTCCAGTGAGTGATGATGCTACTCATGCAACAACATTCCATTTTGATGCTCCTGTCTATGTGAAGAACGGAGTAGAATATTGTATTGTTCTACAGACAGATTCAAACAAATACCTTGCGTGGATTTCACGAATGGGTGAAATTGATGTGGGCGGTTCTCGTATGGTTTCAGAACAACCATATCTTGGTGTTCTCTTCAAGTCACAGAACAACACAACTTGGACTGCATATGACTTTGAAGATTTGAAGTTTAATCTATATCGGGCTCAGTTTGATACTTCTAAGACAGGTGTTGTTACATTGAACAACGATACTCTACCAGTAAAAGAATTGGAGAGTAATGCATTTAGAACTATCAACGGACAGTCACTTGTTAAGGTTACACATCGTGACCATCATATGTATGATACAGATAATAATGTAACGATTGCTGGGGTGTCCTCTGGTATTGCAACAACATTGAATGGTGCAATCTCTGCTGGTGACACTTCTCTTATCCTTACAAGTTCTTCTGGTTTCCCATCTTCTGGAACAGTCTATCTGAAGATTGAAGATGAGGTGGTGAGTGGAACAATCTCTGGAACTAATGTTACTTCTCTTACTCGTGAAGTAGAGGGTAGTGATGTAAATCATGCTGATGGTGTTGCGATTGAACTCTATATGTTGAATGGTATTCCTTTGACAGAAGTGAACAAGACACACAATCAGTTGGGTAATATCGGTATCGACTCTTACACATTGACTACCACTACGGCTGCAAACTCAGACGGAACTGGTGGTGGTTCAAATGCAACTGCAACAGAAAACGCACAGATGGATGTTATCCAAACTCTCGTTCCAACTATTGAGTTGCCTGATACTTCATTGTCTGCAAAGGTAAGAACGACTTCGGGAACTTCTGCAAGTGGTTCACAGAACTCCTTTACAAAACAGACACTATCACAGGCAATCAATATTCCTATTGGTGAGAACTTCCACTTCGCAAATCCAAAGATTGTTTGTTCTCAGAACAATGAAACTTTAGAACTTGCTGGTGATAAGTCCTTTAACCTTATCTTTACAATGAACTCAAGTAAAGACAATTTGTCTCCTGTCATTGACTTGGATAGAAAGTCTATCGTTGCTGTTGCAAACCGTTTGGATAATATTGATGACTCTTCTGATGTTTACCCAACAACAGATTATGTTATTCCAACAGAACCAGATGGGGACAACAACGAGGCAATCTATATCACTAAGAAGGTTCAGTTACAAACTCCTGCTACTGCAATCAGAACATATTTGGATGCAGTCAAGTTTGACTCTGGTGAAATCCAAGTGATGTATAAGATTCTTCGTTCAGACGATGCATCTGATTTTGATGAAATCGGTTGGGAATATTTTAACGGAACGGGCCTACCAGATACGAATGTAAACGCATCTGTAAACAATGAAGACTTTATCGAAAGACAATATACCGTAGAAGGATTGTCAGAGTTTATTGCATTCGCAATTAAGATTAGATTGCAAGGAACAAACTCATGTGAAGTTCCTCGTTGTAAAGACCTAAGAGCAATTGCATTGGCGACATAAGATGACTGAACTATTACAAGTAAAAGACCATCCAGACCTTGCAAGAGACACAGAGTCTCATGCAATCGTGAATACAAATATGGCGGCATACAAGGCTGCAGTGGAAAGGTCTCGTGCGGCGCAAAAACAAAGAGATGAACTAAGGGATGCAGTAAGGGATATAAATAATCTAAAGTGTGAGATGCATGAAATAAAAAATCTCTTATTGCAATTAGTGGAAAAGTAATAAATGGCAGATCGTAACGCACCAGCAAGTTTTACCTTTGAAGAGTGGAGAGTTGAGTTCAATGAACTGGCAACAGATGTCGGTGACATTGGAAACCTCCCAGCAACTATCAATGGTAATGCAGTCACAGATTTGGTTGAGGCAGTTCAAGAATTAGAGAGCGCAATCTCTACTGTCCTTTTCCCTAATGTTATCGACTTTGACGATTCAACTAGTTCTGCTAGTGAAAGAATCAAGATGGGTGACGATGACGATTTACAACTATTCCATGATGGGTCAAATTCGTATGTAACCCATTCTGGAACAGGCGAGTTAATTTTCTCGTCTAATGGACAAGACTTGACATGGCCTACACAAGGTGGGACAATTGCAACAGAAGGTTTTTCGGTTGCAGTTGCAGTCGCTCTTGGGTAAGACTTATAAATAAAGGTATAAACAAAGGAAGAAATCAGAATGGCAAATAATTTCAAAAATGCTTTCGCAACAAGTGTATCGACATCTAGTGGTTCGCCCACTACTGTATACACTGCGAACAATGGTTCTGCCGTCAACTCAATTCTGATTGAACTTGATGTTGCAAATACAGGAACCTCGGCGGTTCAAGTATCGGTTCAGATTTATGACAGTTCTGCAACGGC
>Ga0181553_10005769_pt1 | contig 10331 bp, 8 predicted proteins | sample 011ome_17_FD_133753 | JGI IMG/M metagenome (GOLD analysis project Ga0181553, IMG submission 133753) | Coastal salt marsh microbial communities from the Groves Creek Marsh, Skidaway Island, Georgia - 011502XT metaG (megahit assembly) | ecosystem: Environmental > Aquatic > Marine > Intertidal zone...
GCGAAGCGATGAGGGGGCTTATGATGGCAACGGCGTTCAAAATTTACAACACTGCTTCCGGCCGAGCCGGCGCCCGGTTCACGTGGCCCTCCCAGGCCTCAGAGTACCGGGCCGGCGAGATCGGGCATGGCCGCTACAACGGTGATCTCGACCCGTACATCCGGTGAATACATCAGTGCCTGAACGGTCGTCCGTGCCGGTGCCGTTCCAGGCGCGACCCATGCATCCCACACCTCGTTCATGCCGGCATAGTCGCCAGCGATGTCCTTCAAATGGATGGTCGCCGACAGCAGGCGGGCCTTGCTGGTGCCCGCCTCGTCCAGCAGACGCTCGATGCTGGCAAGCGTTTCGCGGGTCTGCTGGCGGATGTCACCGGCCAGATCATCGGCCAGTTGCCCGGACAAATAGACCGCGCCGTTATGGATCACCGCCTCGCTGTAGCGTGTCTCAGTGTGCAGCCGCCGGATGGGCATGTTTGTGATTCTCCTTGTGCTTGCCGTAACGGAAGATATCCAGCCCCTCGGTGCTGATCTGCGGGCGCTTGGAGGCGAGTAGATCGGCGAGCACCCGGCCGGAGCCGCAGGCCATGGTCCAGCCCAGCGTGCCGTGACCGGTGTTGAGGAACAGGTTGCGATAGGGTGTCGCACCGATGATCGGCGTACCGTCGGGCGTGGCCGGTCGCAGGCCGGTCCAGAATACCGCTTCGCTCGGATCGCCGCCCAGCGGGAACAGATCGCCCACCACCATTTCCAGAGTCTCGCGGCGGCGCGGGTTGAGCGACAGATCGTGTCCGGCGATCTCCGCCATGCCGCCGACGCGGATACGCTGATCGAAGCGGGTGATGGCAACCTTGTAGGTCTCGTCGAGCACGGTGGACTGCGGCGCCATGGCCGGATCGCTGATCGGCACGGTCAGCGAATAGCCCTTGAGCGGGTAGACCGGCGCGCGGATGCCCAGCGGCTTGAGCATCTGCGGGCTGTAGCTGCCCAGCGCCAGCACGTAGCGATCGGCGACTTCCAGCTTGCCGTCGATCCACACCCCGGCGATCCGGTCGCCGGCATGCTCCAGACGCTGGATGTTCTGCTCGAAACGGAACTCGACGCCCAACTCTCGAGCCATCTCCGCCAGGCGGGTGGTGAAGAGCTGGCAGTCGCCGGTCTGGTCGTTGGGCAGGCGCAGGGCGCCGCTTAGCTTGTCCGCTACCTTGGCCAGGGCCGGTTCGACCCGGGCGATACCGCCGCGATCGAGCAGCTCGTAGGGCACGCCGGAGCGCTCTAGCACGGCAATGTCCTTGGACGCGGCATCCAGCTGGGCCTGGGTGCGGAACAGCTGCGTGGTGCCGAGCTGCCGCCCTTCATAGGCGATACCGGTTTCGGCGCGCAGCTCGTCGAGGCAGTCACGGCTGTATTCGGACAGCCGCACCATGCGCTCCTTGTTCACCGCATAACGTGCAGCGGTGCAGTTGCGCAGCATCTGCGTCATCCACAGATACTGGTCGACGTCACCGGTGAGCTTGATGGCCAGCGGTGCATGGCGCTGCAGCAGCCACTTCATCGCCTTCAGCGGCACACCCGGCGCGGCCCAGGGAGAGGCATAACCTGGCGAAACCTGGCCGGCGTTGGCGAAACTGGTTTCCATCGCCACGGCCGGTTGCCGATCGACCACCACCACCTCGAAACCGGCCCGCGCCAGATAGTAGGCGCTGGCGGTGCCGACGACTCCGCTACCCAGTACCAGTACACGCATTGCAGCCTCCCGCCCGTTGGAACGGGCTTTTCCGGATTCACTATTGATTCGGAGTATAGGAAGGCCTGAGCAGTGTTATTCACCATATAAAAAGCTATCTTTGGCCATTATTCACGCCAGCGAAGCTTTATTTGGAGGGCTTATCCCTTGAGAACGCGCCACCAGAGCCGCCGCGAACTGGACAAGATCGACCGCCATATACTGCGCATCCTGCAGGCCGAAGGACGCCTGCCGTTCACCGAGCTGGGCGAGCGCGTCGGCCTGTCCACCACGCCCTGCACCGAGCGCGTCCGGCGCCTGGAGCGCGAGGGCATCATCATGGGCTATTCGGCGCGGCTGAACCCGCAGTATCTGAAGGCGGGGCTACTGGTATTCGTCGAGATCAGCCTGGCGTACAAGTCCGGCGACATCTTCGAGGAGTTCCGTCGCGCCGTGCTCAAGCTGCCGCACGTGCTCGAATGCCACCTGGTTTCCGGAGACTTCGATTACCTGGTCAAGGCACGGATTTCGGAGATGGCGTCCTACCGCAAGCTGCTCGGCGACATCCTGCTGAAGCTGCCTCACGTACGCGAATCGAAGAGCTATATCGTGATGGAGGAGATCAAGGAGTCCCTTGACCTGCCGGTCCCGGACTAGAGCCGCTGACAACACATTTCATAATGCCGCGACGGACCTTGTACGCCGCCGTCGGTCCGAGCCGCCTTTGCTCCGGGATACCGCTCCGGTCTACCCTAGAAAAATGCAGACTCTTCATGACACTTCAGTGAACCACCGTGCATCCGCTTCGAACACCAGCGACCATGCACCCTCCTACTATGCCGCGAGCGTCAACCGCGAGCTGACCCTCGAGCCGCTGCAGGGCGAACAGCGTGCCGACGTGTGCATCGTCGGTGGCGGCTTCTCCGGCCTCAATACCGCCATCGAACTGGCCGAACGCGGGCTCAGCGTCATCCTCCTGGAAGCGCACCGCATTGGCTGGGGTGCCAGTGGCCGCAACGGCGGCCAGCTGATCCGCGGCGTCGGCCATGATGTCGAGCAGTTCAGCAAGATTATCGGCGAAGAGGGTGTCGACGAACTCAAGCGCATGGGCTTCGAGGCGGTGGATATCGTTCGCCAGCGCATCGAGCGCTACGCCATCGATTGCGATCTGACCTGGGGCTACTGCGACCTGGCAACCAAGCCGCGTCACCTCAAGGGCTTCGACGAAGACTATTCCGACCTGCTGCGCCTGGGCTATCCGCATCAGTTGCAGCGCGTTTCGCGGCCGAACCTGGCCACCGTGGTCGGCTCGCAGCGCTATCTCGGCGGGCTGCTGGACATGGGTTCCGGGCACCTGCACCCGCTCAATCTGGCGCTTGGCGAAGCGGCCGCGGCGCAGTCGTTGGGCGTGCGGCTGTTCGAACAGTCGGCAGTCGAGCGCATCGAGTACGGCCCGCAGATCAAGGTGCATACCGCGCAGGGCGTGGTGTACGCGGACAACCTGGTGCTCGCCTGCAACGCCTACCTCAACGGCCTGCAGCCGAAGCTCGCCGGCAAGGTGCTGCCGGCCGGTAGCTACATCATTGCCACCGAACGCCTGCCCGAACCGTTGCGCCGTGAGTTGCTGCCGCAGAACACGGCCGTCTGCGATCAGCGCGTGGCGCTCGACTACTTCCGCCTCTCCGCCGATGGCCGGCTGCTGTTCGGCGGCGCCTGCCACTACTCCGGCCGCGATCCGAAAGACATCGCCGCCTATATGCAGCCGAAGATGCTCGAAGTGTTCCCGCAGCTGATCGGCATCGGCATCGACTACCAGTGGGGCGGCATGATCGGCATCGGCGCCAATCGCCTGCCACAGATCGGTCGCCTGCCGGAGCAGCCCAACGTGTTCTATGCCCAGGCCTACTCCGGGCACGGGTTGAACGCCACCCACCTGGCCGGTCGGCTGCTGGCCGAAGCCATCGCCACCCAGGAAAGCCAGGGCTTCGACCTGTTCGCCAAGGTGCCGCATCCGACCTTCCCTGGTGGCCGGGCGCTGCGTTCGCCTTTGCTGGCTCTGGGCATGCTCTGGTACAGGCTGAAGGACCGCTTCTGAATTTTCCGACGAAGCGCAGCGTCCAAGCATGAATGAATGGATGCAGACCCGGAGCCACCTTGCGCGCCTATCTGACGCTGTTGCTGCTTGTGCTGCTGGCCGGTTGCGCCAGCCATCCTGCACCATCCGAGTCCCATGCGGTCGCCGCCGACGCCTCACCGCTCGGCCGTCGGATCCAGCAGCTCGCCGCCGACCATCCTGACGGCCACTCGGGCTTTCGCCTGCTTCCCGAGAGCACCGAGGCGTTCACCGCCCGCAGCGAGATGATCCGCGCGGCCCAGCTCAGCCTGGACGTGCAGTACTACATCGTCCATGACGGCCTGACCACGCGGGCGCTGATCGACGAACTGCTGCAGGCCGCCGATCGCGGCGTACGCGTGCGCTTGCTGCTGGACGACACCACCAGCGACGGACATGACTACCGGATCGCGACGCTCGCGGCGCACCCCAACATCCAGGTTCGAGTATTCAATCCGCTGCATATCGGCCGCAGCAACGCTGTCACTCGCACCCTGGGACGGCTGCTGCACCTGTCTCTGCAGCACAGGCGCATGCACAACAAGCTGATGCTGGTCGACAGCAGCCTGGCGATCGTCGGCGGACGCAACCTTGGCGACGAGTACTTCGAGGCGGACCAGGCGATGAACTTCACCGACATCGACCTGCTCGGTGCCGGCCCGGTGGCCGAACAGCTGGCGCGAAGTTTCGATGAATACTGGAACAACCAGCTCAGCGTGCCCATCCAGCGCTTTCTCTGGTCGCAGCCCAAGGCCAGCCGCCTGGACAAGGCGCGGCAGGAACTGCGTGACTACCTGCAACAGGCACGACAGGACAACAGCAAGCAGTACCAGCGGCTAATGCAGTACAAGCAGCGTCCGCAACTGCAACAGTGGCTGGAGGAACTGATCTGGGCGCCCGGCGAAGCCATGTGGGACGCGCCGGAAAAACTGCTGGCCGAGGGCGTGCCTGCTGCCTCCCTGCTGCTGACCGCCCAACTGGCTCCCGCCATGCAGGCGGTCAGCCACGAGCTGACGCTGGTCTCCGCCTATTTCGTGCCGACCGACAGCGGCGTCGACTACCTGGCCGACCGGGCCGAAGCCGGCGTCGTCGTTCGCGTCCTGACCAATTCGCTGGAAGCCACCGACGTTCCGGCGGTGCATGGCGGCTACGCGCCCTACCGCGAGCGGATGCTGGAGCTCGGGGTCCGCCTGTTCGAACTGCGCCGGCAGCCGGAGCAGGAACCGTCCTACAGCTTTCTCGGCGAATCGGAGTCCAGCCTGCACAGCAAGGCGGCGGTGTTCGATCAGGAAAAAGTCTTCATCGGCTCGCTCAATCTCGACCCGCGCTCGATCCTGTGGAACAGCGAAGTCGGCATTCTGGTGGAAAGCCCCGAGCTGGCCCGCGAGGTGCATCGCCTGACGCTGGAAGGCATGTCGCCAGCGGTGAGCTACGAGGTGCGCCTAGAGGAGCGAGGTGGACAGCGGCAGCTGGTCTGGATCGCGGAAGACGGTGGCCGGCTGCGCGTCATCGAAAAAGAGCCAGGCGGCCTGTGGCGACGTTTCAACGCGTGGTTTTCCAACGTGATCGGCCTGGAAAAAATGCTCTAGGTTCGCCGCTCGCCGCTGCGCGATAGCGACGCAAATGACTACAAAGCGCTACAAATCATTCTTTGGGGTGATACCACTTGGCCAGCGCTCCGTTAGGCTCAATTCGCGGCTGCCAGCACGCAACGCTTCTATAAAAATAAGAAAGGAGCACAACAATGGAACGTTTCACCCGCCTCTGGCTATTGCTGATACTTGCGATGCTGCCCGGTTTCACCGAGGCGGCGCCAAGCGAACCTGCCACTGCCCTGCAGAACATGCAGATCCATGCCAACCGCGCCACCAGCAGCCTGCTGCTCTACCGTGGCGAAGGCTTCCAGAAGGCCCATCTGTTACGCCTGGAGGACGACATCCGGGCACTGAATGCGGCCATGCTCGAAGTGCCCAGCCCCACCAGTGCGCTGCGCGAAGGTCATCAGGAGCTGCTCGCGCGCTTGCGTGAGGGAGCGGGCTTCGGCTACGAGGAAGACGATATGCCCTGGGGCTGGCCACTGCAGATGAGCAAGGCCCTGCGCGATTTTCTCACCGCGGTTCGCGCGCAACAGGGCGCCGATGCTCGAGCGGAATTGCCGGCCAAGGTCGAGTACCTCGCGGTGCAGTACCTCAGCCGTGCCTACATAGGTTCCTTCGAGATTGCCCGCGAGCAACCGGATACCTACCTGGGTCAGGATGAACGCCAGCTGGTGCCGGCCATCGATACACAGCTGGCCGAGCTGGACGGCAAGCGTGATCCGACGCTGGCGAAGCTCAAAACGCGCTGGGATTTTCTCAAGGTGGCACTGGAGGACATGAACAGCGCCAGCAACAACTTCAGCACCGCCTCGGGCCGTCCCTTCGCGCCGATCATGGTCGACCGCCACGCGCGCAGCCTCAGCGACCAGTGGATGGCCGCACGGCCCTGACGCGCTTCAGCTACGCGCGGTCGACTCGCGCAGACGCACCGGGCCGACGCGCGCCTCGATGGCGACGCGCAGCGGCTCGCGCAAACCGAGCATGAAACCGAGTTCCGCCGCAACGAACAGCGGGCCGATGATCAGGCCGGTCAGGTCATCGACGAAGGCCGGCTTGCGCCCCTCGAAATAGTGCCCGACGAACTGAATGATCCAGCCGAGCACGAACATCCCCACGCCCGCGCTCAGCCAGAGCGGCGTGCCGGCGCTCGCCAGGCGTGCGCCCAGCCACAGGCAGACCAGCAGCACGGCGCTCATAAGCAGGCCATAGCGCCAGTCAAGACGAAGATAGAAGACCGCAGCGGCAAGCGATACCAATGCTGCCGGACTGAGCCAAAGGCCGCCCCACTCGATGGCGGGACGCGAAAGAAGCACGGCCACGGCGAGCACGATCAGCGGGATGCCGATGAAATGGCTGAGCAGATTGCGCGGGTCACGGTGGTAGGCGGCGTATTGCGCCAGGTGATCGGTCAGGCTTTTCATGGTGCTGTCCCAGACAACGGCGGTCCGCCAAGCTTAGTCGCTGCCTGCGGAGCCGTCCCGCCCAGGCGCACGGCTATAGCGCCAAGCTGCAGGACCGAAAGGCTATTCCTCGGGCCGATAGCCCAGGCGCAACCCACCCCAGTGGCGCCCGCCGACCATGATCGGCACCGACAGATCATGCATCAGCTCACCGGTATCACGACTGTAGGTCTGCAGCAGCACGCGGCGCTGGTGGCTACCGCAGCGTCCACCGGTGCGATCGTTGAACAGGCGCTTGCTGCGACTCTTGACCCGGTCGATCTCAGGATTGCCCACCGGCGGCTGGCTGAACGCCCGATTATGGGTCGGCACATAACCTTCCGGGGTCGTGGCGATGGCGTAGACGAGTGACTGATGCTGCCCTAGCAACGGCTCCTGAATGGCCGGCAAGACCTCATCGGCGTAACGATCGAAGCGCGTCTGGTACTTCACCGGATCGGTATTGGGCAACGCCCGGTAGTTGCGATCGAAGAGGTCGTCGAGGCTGATCCGCCCGGCCTGGACGTCGGCCTCGAAGCGCGCGGCAATGGCCGCTGCGCCTTCGCGGGCCAGGTCGTAGATCGCCTGGTGGTAATCGTCCAGCTGCACCTCGGCCAACTGCTCGCTGGCGCTTTCGGCCTGGGCGACCAACCGTTCGGCGGCCTGCTCCAACTGGCGGGTCTGCTTCTCGCTGTCCAGCGCATCGGCGCGCAGCTGGTCGAGGGCGACGAACTGCCCGGTAAGCCGCTGATGGTTGTCGGCGGTACCGGTGGTGATCTGCTCCACCTGGCTTTCGACGCTACCGGCCAGTTCGGCGATGCCGCTGAGCTGTTCGCCGGTAGCGGCGATCTGTTCGGCCGCAACGTCCAGCTCGCTGCCCTGCCGCTGGATGTAACTGACCACCGCTTCGCTCTGCTCACGGATGTCGGTCACCATGCGTCCGACTTCCTCGGTGGCGCTGGATGTGCGCGCCGCCAGGCTGCGAACCTCGTCGGCGACCACGGCGAAGCCACGACCTGCCTCGCCGGCGCGGGCGGCCTCGATGGCGGCATTGAGCGCAAGCAGATTGGTCTGACTGGCAATGGACTGAATCACATCGGTGATCCGACGGATCTCTTCGGTGCGCGCGGACAGGCCATCGATCAGCTCACGGCTGGCATGGGTCTGCGCGCTGAGCTGCTGCATGCGCTCGATGGCGCGCTGCAGCTCGGTCTGACCGGCATCGCTGCGCTGGCGTACCGCCTGCGCCGCGTCCAGCGTATGACGCGCGCGCTCGGCGCTGTCCTGCTCAGTGGCGGCGATGGCTTGGGCACCATTGGCGATCTCACTCACCGCCTGTAACTGCGACTGAAGCCGGCTGGCCAGTTGTTCGGCGCTATAGGCCACCTGTGCGGCGGACAGCGCGTTGTGGCAGGTATTGCGCGACAGGTTCTTGCTCAACTTGGTGAAGCTCTGGGAAGCATCCCCCTCGGCCGGCGTGCCATCCTGCGCAGCCCGCCCGAGCAGGAACCACGGCAGGAGCGCCGCGAGCAAGAGCAGGACCGCCGTGACCAGCACGGGCGGCGCCAGCCAGTGATGCGCGAACAGCAGTCCGATGATCAGCGCGGCGTGCAACACGATGGCCTGGGGATGGCGTTTGGCAGGGCTCATAGCGGCCTCTTGTTCTTGTCGGGGCGATCCGACGTTGTACCCATACGCTCCGCTAAAGAACAGTAGTGCCTTAGTAGCAACGTGCCGTTATCGGAGGCTCACTTCCGATTTAACGGCCGCTTCGCGCCAAACTGAAGGCACCACGCCTGCCACCGGTCAGCATCGCCGGTCTCGGATCACCCCGGCCGATCGGCCGCCGCGAGAGGCAGCGCCAGCTGCACGCGTCGGCGCAACCAAGGGCTCGGCCGGTAGCGCGCCTCGCCGCCATAGCAGAGCTGCATCGCCTCGAGAATGGCGAGGACGCGCGCCGCACCGTAGTGCTCGGCAAACCCCAGCGGCCCTTTTGGGTAGCCAAGCGCGAGAGTGATTGCCCGGTCCAGCGTATGCGGATCGGCGATGCCCTTCTGGGCGATCTCACAGCCCAGGTTGACGATGCTGGCCACGACGCGCTGGCTGACGAACCCCGGCGAATCGTTGATCACCTCCACCGGCACGCCGTCGCCGCCCAGCGCCTGCCGCGCCTGGGCTTCCAGTGCGGGGTCGAGCGCGGGCGTACGCATCAGCACGCGTCGCCGTTCGCGATCGCAGAACAGGTCGTAGGCGATGCAACGCTCCGCCGGCAAATCCAGACGCGCGATCATCGCGCTGGCGTCCTCACCCAACGGCGTGATCAGGCAGATCGCCTGTTCCGACGGCGTCTCGCCCGACTCCAACTGTGCACCCGCCAGGCCCAGCAAGGCCGCCAGCCAGCCGCGCAGCTCGGCGTCCTGGCTGTCCAGCCAGAACGGGCGGTCGACCGGGGCTGGCTCGACGGCCGGCTCCGGCGTCCGCATCTGCTGACCATTGTCGTAGCGGTAATAGCCCTGACCGGTCTTGCGCCCGAGCAGGCCGGCGGCGACCCGCTGCGCTGCCTGGTAGGACGGCGTATAGCGCGGGTCCTGATAGAACTGCTGGTACACCGACTCCATCACAGCGTGAGAGATGTCCAGGCCGGTGAGATCGAACAGCTCGAACGGCCCCATGCGAAAGCCCGGCCCGTCGCGCAGGATGCGGTCGATCTGCTCGGCATCAGCGATACCCTCGGCGAGGATGCGCTGCGCCTCGGTGCTGTAGGCGCGACCAGCATGGTTGACCAGAAAGCCGGGCGTATCCGGCGTGATCGCGGGGAAATGCCCAGCCTCTTCGGCCAGCCTTACCAGCCGCTCGATCACCTGCGGATCGCTGCGCTCGCCGCGCACCACTTCCACCAGTTTCATCAACGGCACCGGGTTGAAGAAATGAAAACCGGCCACCCGCTGCGGGTGACGGCAGGCCGCGGCGATCCGCGTGACCGACAGTGACGAAGTGTTGGTCGCCAGCACCGCGTCCTCGGCAACCAGCGCCTCCAGCTCGACGAACAGCGCCTGCTTGGCCTCGAGGTTCTCGACGATGGCCTCGATCAGCAGGTCGCAACCGGCCAGCTCCTGCAGCGTCGAAGCCGGCTGCATGCGCGCCAGGGTGGCATCGAGTTCTTCGATGCTCAGGCGGCCCTTGGCCAGACTGCGCTCCAGCAGCTCGCGATTGAAACGCAGCGCCTCGGCGACCGATTCGCCGCGCGCATCGTAGAGCCATACCTGCTTGCCCGCACTGGCAAACAGCTGAGCGATGCCCCGCCCCATGGCGCCGGCACCGATGATTCCGATACGTTCAAACATCCCAAGCCCCTCCTCACACGCCGCAAATTCCGCAATGCGGAATAACATTCCGCCAGATTGACCAGCAGGCTAAAGACTGCCACTCTGCGGCGCAACCTCCTACCGATACGCC
>Ga0181553_10005770_pt1 | contig 10330 bp, 6 predicted proteins | sample 011ome_17_FD_133753 | JGI IMG/M metagenome (GOLD analysis project Ga0181553, IMG submission 133753) | Coastal salt marsh microbial communities from the Groves Creek Marsh, Skidaway Island, Georgia - 011502XT metaG (megahit assembly) | ecosystem: Environmental > Aquatic > Marine > Intertidal zone...
AGAGCTCGAGATAGGGCAAGTTGCAGCCCAAATTGATCAAATAATACCAGCTACTGAGATTGTAGAGGAATTTATCAAAACCTACAATGCCGCACTAAATAAATTAAAGCCAATGACTTAAGCTTCTACCTTTTCTTTAAAGTCAATTAAAATTTGATTTTGCATTAAATCCTCAAACGTTTCTTGTTTCCGAATAAGATGTGCTTCACCCTGATACCATAAATATTCTGCTGGACGATAACGTGAATTGTAATTGCTTGCCATCGTCATGCAATAGGCACCAGCGTTTTTAAACGCCAAAACATCACCTTCTGAAATTTCGGCAATTTTACGATTACTGCCAAAAGTGTCGGTTTCACAAATATATCCTACCACTGTATAAAACCGTTCTCTACCTTCTGGATTGGTTAGGTTAATGATTTGGTGAAAGGAATTATAAAGCATGGGCCGAATAAGGTGATTAAAGCCAGAATCAATTTGAGCAAAGACAGTAGAAGTGGTCTGTTTAACTGCATTTACTTTAGAAAGGAAATAACCAGCTTCACTCACTAAAAATTTACCTGGTTCAAAGGCCAATTCTAGAGTTCTCCCGTAGGTTTTACAAAACTCTATAAAACGCTTGGTGAGTTTTTCTCCAAGTTCTTCGATATTGGTTTCAATGTCTCCTTCCCGATAAGGAACTTTAAATCCACTTCCAAAATCGACGAAGGATAGATCTTTGAATTGTAAAGCTGTACTGAATAAAATTTCAGACGCATGTAAAAAGACTTCGATATCAAGTATATCACTGCCTGTGTGCATATGAACTCCGTTTATGTGCATTTTAGTGTTCTCAACTATCCGCAAAACGTGGGGGATTTGATGTATTGATATGCCAAATTTTGAGTCGATATGCCCAACTGAAATATTACTATTTCCACCTGCCATAACATGCGGATTGATACGAATGCATACTGGGATTTTGGGATATTTTGTCCCGAATTGTTCAAGGATAGACAGGCTGTCAATATTGATCTGAACACCCATCTTGGCTACGGTTTCAATTTCTTCTAATGAAACGCCATTGGGAGTAAAAATGATATTTTCTGGTGTAAATCCAGCTTCTAGCCCAAGTAAAACTTCTTGATGAGAAACGGTATCCAAACCAGATCCCAAAGATTTTAAAAATTTAAGCACTGAAATATTAGACAAAGCCTTACATGCATAATTGATTTTTAATTTTTTAACACCAGAAAAAGCATTTTCTAGACGATTGTATTGGTGTTTAATTTTGGATGCATCATAAACATAAGATGGTCCTGGAGCGTTTTGTGCGATGTTTAGTAAATCTGAATGTGTCATAGTACTTTTAATAGGCTGTAAAATTATGAATCATAACCAAGTGAGCAAATAAACTACACAAACAACATAAAATTACAACGATATGTTGTATTTGTAACAAAAGTTTTAAGCTTCAGCTTTCCTAATACGCTTCGGTTTAGCTATTTTTGCAACGGATTTTAGATAGCTTATATGAATTTACATGAATATCAAGGAAAAGAATTGCTCTCCAGTTTTGGGGTAGCCATTCAACGCGGAATAGTAGCTAAAACAGCTGCAGAGGCAGTGGACGCAGCAAAAAAATTAACTGAAACTACAGGAACAGATTGGCATGTGGTTAAAGCTCAGATTCACGCAGGTGGACGTGGAAAGGGTGGAGGTGTCAAACTTGCCAAAAACCTCGAAGAGCTTGAAGTTATTGCTGGTCAAATTATCGGCATGCAATTAATTACACCTCAAACACCTCCAGAAGGAAAGAAGGTAAATCAAGTATTGGTCGCTGAGGATGTTTATTATCCTGGTGCTTCTGAGCCAAGTGAATTCTATATTTCCGTATTACTAAATCGGGCTACTGGAAAAAACATGATCATGTATTCTACTGAAGGGGGGATGGATATTGAAGCTGTCGCTGAAAATACGCCTCATTTAATTTTTACCGAAGAGGTAGATCCTTCTTTAGGTCTATTGCCTTTTCAAGCACGAAAAGTCGCTTTTAATTTAGGACTTTCAGGAGCTGCTTTTAAAGACATGACCAAATTTGTAGGTGCTTTATATAGAGCATATGTAGGCTCAGATGCCTCTTTATTTGAAATTAACCCTGTATTAAAAACTTCAGATGATCGGATTATCGCTGTTGATGCTAAAGTTACCTTAGATGAAAATGGATTGTTTCGACATAAAGATTTAGAAGGTTTACGTGATTTAAGTGAAGAAAATCCTGTTGAGGTCGAAGCAAGAGCAGTTGGTTTGAATTATGTAGATCTTGAAGGAAACGTTGGATGTATGGTTAATGGTGCTGGATTGGCAATGGCAACGATGGATTTAATTAAACAGGCTGGTGGTGAGCCAGCGAATTTCCTTGATGTAGGAGGTACTGCAGATGCGGCACGAGTGGAAACAGCCTTTCGCTTGATCTTAAAAGATCCGAGTGTAAAAGCTATCCTTATCAATATTTTTGGTGGTATTGTGCGTTGTGATCGAGTAGCTCAAGGAATTGTAGATGCATATAAAAATCTTGGTGATGCTATTCAAGTGCCTATCATTGTTCGTCTTCAAGGTACGAATGCTGACATCGCAAAAGAACTGATAGACTCTTCTGGATTGAATGTGCTTTCAGCTACTGCATTCCAAGAAGCAGCAGATAAAGTTCAAGAAGCAATTGCTTAACCGACAAAAAGTCAGTTAATTTCATAAAATAACTGCCATAATGACAATTATTTCATTTGGTCTCCTTTTTGCTTTTAGGGATAACAACAAAAATTGTTAACCTTAAAACTTTGTATTATGAATTTAATAAGAAAACAAACCCCATTTTTCCCTTCATTGATAGATGATTTTATTTACAACGATTGGAATATTAAATCACCTTCACATTCTTCAACAATGCCGGCTGTAAATATTAAAGAATTGGATTCTCAATTTGAAATTGAGTTAGCTGTCCCTGGGATACAAAAGGAAGATTTTGCTATCGAGGTAGAAGAAGGAATCTTGTCAATTTCTTCAACTCAAGAAGAAGAGCAAGTGAATGAAAAAGGAAAATTTACACGTCGTGAGTTTAGCTACAATAGTTTTAGAAGAAGCTTTACACTTCCTGATAGTGTTGACCCCACAAAGATTGATGCAAGTTATTCGAATGGTGTTCTTCGAGTGCTTTTACCAAAGCATAAAGAAGCACAGCCTCAGCCTAAAAAGCTGATTAAAATCCGATAATTAAATCAATTATTTGTTTTTGTTTGAATCGGTCTCTTAATAAGAGGCCGATTTTTTTTTAAAGTTTGATGAAAATTTTCTTTTTGAAGAGAATTTGAACTGGAATCCAGAGGATGAGTACATAAATTAATGCGTATACAAGAGATCCTAGTTTTAATGGAAGACCAATTTGTTCCCAAATCGACATGAATTCTCCACTAATAGAAATCCCCCACCATTTTGAACTGTAAAAAACGACTGTTAAAATACTGGACAGCGAATAGGCAGTGATAGAATTGACCCCAAAGGCATGAGCAAATTTAAATTGATATTTACTTTGTTTGACATCAAAAAAGTAGCTGAAAGCACCTAATGCCAGCATTCCAATTCCACCCATAAACAAGGTAAAGGAAGTACTCCATAAGTTTTTGTTGAAAGGGAAAAACCATTGCATCAAATCACCCAGAAAGAGTAAGATAAATCCAAAAAAGAAAAGTTGATTTAAACGGTTTTTGAGTTCTTCTTTTTCCAGTAAGATATACCCTGCCCACATTCCTATTAGACCACTCACTATAGCGGGGAGTGTACTCATGAATCCCTCTGGATCCCATGTTTCACGATATAAACGTCCAGGCACTAAAAATCTATCAAGATAATGCGCCCAGTTTTTATCAGGAACAGTTAAATCAGGGACACCAATCCCCGGGACAGGGAGATAGGCCACTAAAAACCAATATCCGAGAAGGATCGTAATACCTATATACCACTGGGTCTTTCTACTTGTGTATAAAAACAATAAAGCACAGGCCAAATAGACAAAAGAAATACGCGGAAGCACTCCAACCCAACGGATACCCTCAAAGTTAAAACTGGGCCATAGATATAAGAAAATTCCAACTGCATAAATTTTTAGGGCTCTCCAAAACACTTTCTTTGTAATTTCAGATAAACTTTTGCCACTCTCTTTTTGCTTATTCATTGAAAGGACAATAGAGACACCTACGATAAATAAAAAAGTTGGAAAAACATAATCTGTGGGAGTAATCCCATTCCAAGGTGCATGCAAGAGGGGTGCGTATACATGATTCCAAGCACCAGGATCATTTACAATGATCATCAAAATGATAGTTAATCCTCTGAGGATATCTAAAGAGAGTAATCGTTTATTTTCCATAATTGATTAGTTAAGTTGAATACTATTTCCCCCCCTTCCCTCTAGATCAAAAACACGTAAAATAACTTTTGTGTTCTCAGGAATTGCAATAGGATCTAGGAAAACGGGATCTTTTGTTGTAGGCTCTTTATCATTGAGGGTATAGTGAATTTTTAGACCAGGGAATTGTTGGCGTGCATGAAGTAGCCCTTGTTTTATAATTGCTCCTGGTTTTGGTAAGTCATAGTGAATTCCACCAAATAGTATGTTTAAAAGTGGAAACTGACGCTGACCAATATTGTTTACAAATTGATTCCAAGCTTTTTCAAGTGCTGGTTTTTGTTCACTTGCAGTTGCCAAATCCAGCCATGGTTCTTTGGCGCTCCAAGCTCTTTGCGCAAAAATGATGAGATTAGGCATGAATAATCGATCGAAAGTAGCTTCAGAGGTAATGGTTTCAGTCCATAATTGGGATTGAATTCCTAAGAAATTTTTCATTGCTTCGGGATTTAACTGTTCTTTGGTGGCAATAGTTTCGCAATCGATACCTAAAAGTTCTAATTTCACTTTATTAGCAAATACATTCAAAGGTTCTGTTCCCCAACTGTCTCTATAGCTCACATAGCCAGACCAACTCATTCCATAATTTTCAAAATCACGATCATCGACCATGTCAAAATAAAAAGCAGAAGAATTACTCATGATAGTTTGAAAACCTTTATTGGCCAATCTATAAATCATGTCCTCCCGTCCGCCTCCCCAGCTGTTATTCCATACATAAGGGGTAAAATCCAAATCAAGAAGTGCTTCGTTAATGGAAATTTCTGATTGTTCATTTTCACTATGAACCAAAAGTGCATCTTCCCAGCCTACCATTTTTGCACCGGCATTGCTAATGATTTTATTTAGTAGACTTAAATTATAATCATATAGCTTATCAATAGTTTTGATGGATTTATTTTTGGCGATGTAGTCTTCGCATTTAGGAGATTTTTTCCAAGGTCCATAGGGCAATTCATCAGCACCGATATTAAATACCTTCATTGGAATTTCAGCCTGATCATAAAGCGCTTTAATTTCTAAGATTACTTTTTCATAAAAGCGATAGGCACTTGGATCGCAAATACAGACTACGTTATCGTTATATAATTGGGCGGATAAGTATTGACTTTCATCCTCAGGATCGTGCAACATATATTCTGTTGCAGCCGCAAGATTTCCTTCTTTTTTATATTTTTCATAGCGTGACTTCATTGCAATAATCGCAGCTCTTGCGTGAGATGGAAAACTGATTTGAGGGATTACCTCAATATTCCGTTTTTTGGCATAGTTTAAAATTTCAACAAAATCTTGTCCACTCAAAAATCCAGATCCTGTACTTTTTTGATCTCCTGAACCGGAACCGTACATCGGGATTAGTCGATCATTTTCGTCGGTAGTATAACCCCGATTACTTCCAACCTCTGTAAGTTCCGGCAGGCCAGGAATTTCAATCCGCCAACCGTCGTCATCAGTAAGCTTAAGGTCAAAACGGTTTAATTTATAAAGTGCCATATAGTCTAAAATCTGAAAGATTTTTTCTTTTGGATAAAAATTTCGTGCCACATCACCCATAAAGCCACGATTATGAAAACGCGGTTTATCTTCAATCTCAAGAAGAGGCCATCCTTTTTCTTCGTTTTGAGCAATCAGTAAAATTTGATGCAAGGATTCTAAAGCATAAAAAGCTCCAACAGCTGTAGCAGCTTCTATTTGGATACTTTCATCTAAAATTGAAAGTTTATAGCCCTCTGGATCAAGAGTTTTGTTTTGTGTAATTAAAACATTTGATTGAAACTTTTTATTGGTATCGACTTTGATCTGTAGTCCTTCTTGAAGTCTGGTTTGAATAAAATCCAGATCCATTTTTAAATCTTCAATACTGATGTTTAAATCAGAAGGTGTTCTATAAGCACCTTTAAAAATTTGTTTTTGTGGTGCTGGAATAACCCAATCTAGATCGGTTAAAGGGAGAAGTTCAAGACCTTCATATTGTGCATAACGATCCATTGCTGAAGGAAGGTTTAGTCCTTCAATACCCTTTGCGCTTTCCCAATCCACACTGCTTTCAAGGTCAATGTTTTTATCTGTGTTGTAATCATGAACAAAAAATCCTTGAGGACCCATCGCCAAACGTGGTATTATTCCTTTTTGTTTTACGCTAAAAATTAAATTTTCATGGGGTTTCAAGTGGTATTGCTCTCCAAATTTCAGAATAAGATATTGTTGCCCATTTATATAGGTGTATTCAATTCCTTCGGGAAGACTCTCTGTAATTAGTTCGCCAAAAATACTATTCCAATGTAAAGACCAAGCGCCTCCTTCCCATGTGTTTTCTGTGGGATTGGTAATGGAAAAAGTGACATCCATGTTGTTATTAGCTACATCAAAACTATTGATTGTAAACTGAATGGGTGTGATTTGTTTTGTTGGGGACTGACATTGTGTTAATACACTTATTGTAATCAGAAAAAGATAAACGTTGTTCATTTAAACTGTTTTTCTAAAAATAAGCAATAAAAAGGGAATTTAATTAATGGGTGTCACTTTAAAGGCTTTAATCGTCTCATTGGGCTCTATAATAGTATAGCCTTCCCAAAAGCTAGGATCGTATTTGGTCAGATTTACGGGCAATAAACCAGGACCTTCCTCAGATTCTTCAAAGACTTCTTTACTGATGGGTAAGTTTTCAAATATTGCCAATTGGAATTTTTGAAATAGACGTGTTTTAATATCTAAATCCATTTTGAGTTGGTTTTGTTTATTCCGACCCTTGACAACTTTGTTTTTTTCTGTAATGACTAAAGGTCTTTTGAAACCGACCTCATTACTGTTTGAAAGTTCTAAATATTCTATTCCGTATTTTCCGTTTGAGGTTTTTTTAAATTGAAGAATGACCTCTTTCATGTCTTCTATAAAGGAAACACCTAGCAAATTAAAGTCTCGAATGTTTTGAATGTTTTTGTATTCTAAGCGGATTATGGTCATACGATCCGCATCTACATAAAGCTTTCCTGAAAAATCAGCATTGCCCTTAGGGATAAAGGTTAGTACATAAACAGGGACATCATTGATGTAGGTGAAATCTGAATGTTCAAAGTTATATTTATTCGATTCATTTATGATTGAAATGTTGAGATCATCATCTTTAAAAATACTGTTTTGCAAATTTTGAATCAAAGATTTTTTCGATGTCAGAAAAGTCTTTTTTCTTATATTGATCCTTTCCTCAGGCGTAAGTGTATCTTTTTCTTGGGTAGGGAAGTCATCCAAATCCAGTTTCCCACCGATAATCCCTGAACGTATTTTAAAATAGGAATCTTTTTTGATATTTTCCTTCAGAATTGTATCAAAAACCTGTTCAATACTTTCGAAAATGGCTGATGTTTTTTTGTCTTCCAATTCCAGTGCTTTTTCCAAATCAAACTTTTGATTTTCTTTACTATAATCTCCGTAAAGTGTTCCAGTAAGCTCCGTATACCAATCATTTTTTCTCGGAACTTTTTGTAAAGTACTGTCCCAAAAAGCCTGATTGAATTCTGAAATAGATGTTCGTTTAACAGCAACATCCAATAAAAGAAATTCTTCGGATCCGGTTTGTCTAAAAAACAGTTTCTTTTTTGTTAGCCCCAATTCGTATTTTTCTGGAATATCCTCTTTGATCTTTTTTAATATTTGACTGATGCTTAATTGTTTGTTACTCAGGATTACAGAATTTAATGCTATCGTCTTTGGGGAAAGATAAAATATACTGTCTTTGATGCTAGATAGAGGAAGGGTAAGTGTTTGATATCCCATACAGGAAATAAAAAGCGAATCTTTTAGTGCTTGTTCTGTTGAAAAACGCAAACGAAAAAGCCCTTCTTCATTAGATACCACACCACTTCCCGATTGGAGGTAGATACTTGCATAAGGAATAGGATTTTGATCTAGGCTGTCTAAGACCAGTGCATTCAGCTCTTGGGCATAGTTTAAGCTACTCAAAAGGATTAGGTAGGTGATCAAAAAAGGCTTTGGATTCATTGGGCTAAAATATTAAAAATAAAGATTTAAGAGTTTCTAATTCTAAATTTAGTTTTTTTTAATGTTTCAAAAAAACAACCTATAACTGTTCCTGTAAACTTTTAATTTCATCACGAAAATTGGCTGCTTCAATAAAATCAAGAGATTTAGCGGCCTGTTCCATAGCTTTACGTAGTTCTCGAATTTTTTTCTCGATTTGAGGTTTGGTTAAGTAGCGATTTTTTTCTTCTGCTACTTTTCTGGCCTCCAATTCTTGTGCATGTGTAGCTACTGAATTTTTGGCAAGAGCACTATCTAAGGATTTATTTAAAGCCGTTGGAGTCATATTATGAGCTTTGTTATAGCTTGTTTGTTTTTCTCTGCGATAGTTGGTTTGGTCAATTGTTTTTTGCATGCTATTCGTTATTTTATCTGCATACATAATAGCCTTTCCATTAACATTTCTTGCTGCCCTTCCCACGGTTTGTGTCAAGGAGCGATTGGATCTTAGAAAGCCTTCTTTGTCCGCATCTAGAATAGCCACTAAAGAAACTTCTGGGAGGTCCAACCCTTCTCGTAATAAATTTACTCCGATCAAAACATCAAAGATTCCTTTTCTTAAATCCTGCATAATTTCGACACGCTCAAGGGTATCTACATCACTGTGAATGTAGCGACAGCGAATTTGTGCTCTACTCAAATACTGGGTGAGTTCTTCTGCCATGCGCTTGGTAAGTGTAGTTACCAGTGTTCGTTCATCATTCTCGGTACGTTTTTGAATTTCTTCCATCAAATCATCAATCTGATTTAAGCTAGGTCGAACTTCAATTATAGGATCTAATAAACCTGTTGGTCTGATAATTTGTTCTACGAAGGCACCTTCTGTTTTTTCTAATTCATAATCAGCTGGAGTAGCACTGACATACAATACCTGATTTTGTAGGGCTTCGAATTCTTCAAATTTCAAGGGTCTATTGTCCATGGCAGCGGGAAGTCTAAAACCGTATTCAACTAAGTTTTCTTTTCGACTTCGGTCGCCTCCATACATCGCATGAACTTGAGAGATAGTGACGTGACTTTCATCCACGATCATTAAAAAATCTTTAGGGAAATAATCCAATAAGCAGAAAGGACGTGTTCCAGGTGCACGACCGTCAAGATAACGAGAATAGTTTTCGATTCCTGAACAATACCCTAATTCACGAATCATTTCTAGATCAAATTCGGTACGTTCTTGCAAACGCTTGGCCTCTAGATGTTTTCCGATTTCTTTGAAATAGTCCACTTGCTTCACCATATCATCTTGTATTTGATGAATTGCATTTTGCATCACATCAGGTGAGGTCACAAAAATATTGGCAGGGTAAATGTTGATTTGCACAAAATCTTCAAGTCGTGTATTGTCAATTGGATCAAAGGCTTCAATTCGTTCAATTTCATCTCCAAAAAAATGAATTTTAAATGCCGTATCAGCATAGCCAGGAAAGATATCAATGATATCCCCCAGAACTCTAAAATTACCTCTACCGAATTCTGCGGTAGTTCTAGAATATAGACTCTGAACTAAGCGGTGCATTAAATTTGTTCTAGAAATTTGTTGATCACGTTCTAGTGTGATCACATTTTTTTCAAACTCAGCTGGATTTCCAATTCCATACAAGCATGAAACTGAGGCTACCACAAGTACGTCCCTTCTTCCAGATAGTAAAGCTGAAGTAGTACTCAAACGCAGTTTTTCAATTTCTTCGTTAATGGATAAGTCCTTTTCTATATAAGTTCCGGTTGTTGGAATATAAGCTTCAGGTTGATAGTAGTCGTAATAGGATACAAAATACTCCACTGAATTGTTAGGAAAGAACTGTTTAAATTCTGAATACAATTGAGCTGCGAGGGTCTTGTTATGAGCCA